>Ga0307428_1000951_pt1 | contig 15828 bp, 23 predicted proteins | sample SalMarWE160240MG_FD_202161 | JGI IMG/M metagenome (GOLD analysis project Ga0307428, IMG submission 202161) | Salt marsh sediment microbial communities from the Plum Island Ecosystem LTER, Massachusetts, United States - WE1603-240 | ecosystem: Environmental > Aquatic > Marine > Intertidal zone >...
TTTTCCAAAAATCTATCTGGGATTATAGGTAAGATGACAGGTTCTGAGACAAAAGAAGGTGAAAAAAATGAGGATGGTACCGGTGTGCCTATCGCTCCTAAGCCTGTATGGAATAAGGATGGTACAGCGGATCTTTCCCATTTAGATTCATAGTAGCTTTCTTGTTTGCTAATAATCTTTAACTTATTTTGTATTATTAATTTATAAGGAGGTATTAATTATGAGTACACGACGTACTATTGTTTTAAAAGGTGATCCTTTGCAGAAGGAAGCAGTTGCTTCCGAGGCTATTACTCCGGGGCATTTAGTAGATATTAATTCCAGTGGGGAGTTAAAGAAACATGATACTGCGGGTGGAAATGTTATTGCTGCCTTTGCTATCGAAGATGCTTTGCAAGGGAATGAAGTTGGGGATGACTATTCTGCGGATAATCAGGCACAGTATGTTCTTCCTAGGAAGGGAGATGAAATACAAGCATGGTTGCAGAATGGTCAGGATGTGGACATAGGAGATCCGCTTGAGTCAGCCGGAGATGGTACTCTAAGGAAGCATACTCCAGCGGTGGAGTCTTCAAGTTACACAGGTACTGATTATAATAATCCTATTGTAGGAAGGGCATTGGAAGCTCTGAATCTTACATCTTCTTCCTCTTCCGAAGATACTAGGATTATGGTAGAAATCCTGTAGTCTACTGACTATTGATTATTAACAATTTTATTTGTTCTTATATTTGACAAAGGAGGAGTTAGATATGAAAGGTGATGCATTGCTTAATTTCTTGGTTGGCAATGGTAAAGGTAGTTTTACTGCTCATGGTTCCGTTGCGTCAAGGCTTTTGAATAATGGTTTGGATATAAAAGCCATGAGAACGAATGATGTTCTATTATATGACGAATGGAAAGCCATTGATAAGGCAGTATTAGCCGCTTACCAGCAAAGGCTGGTGGGAGTTGCTGACTTACAGGCTAGGGGACTGACTTATACTATTCCTAATGGATTAGGAAAGCCAGTATTTGCTTATCAGGATGCTTCCGATGCGGAAGATGCTGAAATGGCAATGGATGGAAAGACTAGAGGCCGTAGGGATCGTCAAGAATTTGACATCAATTATATGCCTATGCCTTTAATCTTTGCGGATTTTTCATTTAATATCCGTGAACTTGAAGCTAGTAGAAGTGGAAGTATGCCTTTAGATACTTCTATGGCTACTTTGAAGGCACGTAAAGTAGCGGAGAAAGTAGAGGAAATTCTCTTCCAAGGTGCTTCTACCTATACTTTTGGTGGTGGTAGTATCTATGGTTATGAGGATGAACCTAATAGAAATACGGGTTCTCTTACTGCTCCATGGAATGATAGTGCTGCAAGTGGGACTACTATCCTTGGAGATGTTAGGGATATGAAGCAAGCTCTTATTGATGATAGGGCATATGGTTCTTATGTGCTATATGTTCCTACTCAGTATGAGACTGCTCTAGATGATGACTTTAAAGCCAATTCGGATAAGTCCATCCGACAGAGACTGCTTGAAGTTGATGGTCTTGCTGGTATTAAGATCGCTGACAAAGCCTCTTCTACCAAAGTATCTTTAGTACAGATGACGGAAGACGTCATTCGTCTAGTTACTGGATTGGATATAATTACAGTCCAGTGGGATACTGATGGAGGTATGCAAGTCAATTTCAAGATCATGACTATCCAAATTCCGCAGACTCGACATGATCAAAGCGGAAGATGTGGAATAGCTGTGTTTACGGAATAATGGTTGATTAATTTTGTTAAACTAAGTCTTCAATCTGTTTTAGGTTGAAGATGTTTCGCCAGTGCTTAACCAAAGCTACTGGATTACTAAAGGAGGAGATTTAAAATGCCTAAATATAGGATAAAGAGTGGAACATTACATTTGAAAAATATAAACGGAAAGTCGGGTAGGACTAGAGTACCTGCTAATTCTATTGTAAATCTTTCGGTAGAAACAGCTACCAAGTTTAGGGATCAGTTATTGCCTATGGATAAGGATGCTGCCTTTCTAGATTCACTTGATGAGTATTCGGATATGATTAATAGAGAAACTCATCTTCGTATAGTACCCATTGATGGGCAAACAGGATTTTTCAATGTTCATAATACTGTTACTAGATCTTTTCTCAATACGGCTCCTCTAACTCATAATCAAGCTATGGAGTTGATGAAAGGAGCCAATATGAACATAGTATATGATGAAGAGAAGCTAAAAGGAAAGGATAGAGGAATAGTTGATCAAAATAGGTTTGTTGAGGAAGAGGTTACTACTTCTGATAATGATGATAATAATGATGATGAAAAAGGCGAGGCAGAGATTAGTATAGAAGAATTAAACAAGTTGAAGCGATCAGAGATAAAACAATTCATCAAAGACAGAGGTTTAGATATTTCTACTAAGAATGTAAAGACGAAGGTGCTCAAGAAGGTTGTTATAGAGGAGTTAGATCTTAGTAAGTAGGAGTAAATTTTATGCCAGGAGTTCCTAGTAAAATCTGGGAAGGAGAGACGGTTTTTATTCTTGGTGGTGGACCTTCCCTTTCCTTAGTAAATTTTGAATTGATTAAGGAAAGAAGAATTATAGCTGTGAATAACTCTTATGGAAAACCTGTGAAAGGAAAAGGGAGGGATACTAAGGAGGACTGGTTCTCTGGAACAAGTAGATATGATCCTTATGATTGGGTTGATTTTTTGTGGTTTGGTGATGGTAGATGGTTTGATATGCATAGAAAGTTCCTTAGGAAATTTAAAGGAATGATTGCTCATTGTGCTCCTAGAATAGCAAAAAGGAATCTTCCAGGGGTATTTTCTTATAGAAGAGGAAAGCAGTACGGTATTGAGACTGATCGTGATAAAGTTTCATGGAATAAATCTAGTGGAGGAAGTGCTATAAATTTTGCTTATCATTTAGGAGTGAAGCGAATAATTCTTTTAGGATTTGATATGAAGAGAGTGGATAATAAACCAAACTGGCACACAGATCATCCGGCATATGATACTAAGAATCCTTATTATCGTTTTTTGAGAGGATTCCCTTTCATTAAGAAACAATTGACTGAATTGGGAGTAGAAGTAATCAATTGTACTGTAGGAAGTGTTATACAGGAATTTAAGATAATGAAATTGGAGGACTACTTAAAATGGGAAACGAAGAAAGTATAGAAAATAAAGGACAAGATGTAAGGCTAAATATATTGAGTGTTCTTACTGGAGATAAATTTAATATTAATTATTTACTTAAATTGAAATCTATGGTAGATCGGAATGTTAGCTTACCTTTTAATTTCCTTTGTTATACCAATAATAATATTAACCTTTGGCATAAAGGTATAAAAACAAGGAAAACAGTTGAACATGGGTGGTGGGGGAAGATAGATCTGTTCAAGGAAAAAGGCCCTAATCTTTATTTTGATTTGGATACAGTAATAGTAGATGATATAGATAATTTGGCTAGAGCTATTTTAGATCTTCATTCTGATGAATTTATTATGATTAAGCCTTGGAAGAGGGGTGGATGGGCTTCCGGGATAATGGGGTGGAATGGGGATTTTAGTTTTATTACTTCCTCTTTCAATTCTTCTGAAGATATTTTACTTTATAAGTGGGATCAAAGATATATAGCTTCTTGTTTAAATGATAAAGGAATAAATATTCTTCCGGTTCAGGATTATGTGAATGTATGTAGTTTTAAGCATCATTGTAGAGCTATTAGAAATTATCCGGAGGGAACTGATATAGTATGTTTTCATGGACGTCCGATGCCTCATGAAGTTATAAGGATGCCTTGGGTTAGAGCTAATTGGAGATGAGTAGAATGTATATAGGATGGATGGCAGGTTCTTATAATTGGACATATAATAATGTAGTACGCTCCCTTATTGAAAATATGCCAGAGGATAATCATTCACTTAATTTACCTGGGGATGTGATTATGGTAATGTCCTTAGATCAACTGGGAAAGAGAGTTAGATGTGCGAATCGGTCTAATAGAAAAAGAACCGGCTCATACTAAAACTGCATACTGGTTTATGGCTTTGGGTTGTTGTGAAGAAGTTGAAGAAATTAGTATAAACATTGATATGGTGGATAGGTATAAGTTCTTTCCATTAACTCATAAGAAAATAGTCAGGAAGCCAGTTAGGGTGATAGAAGATGATACAACTTTAGATTTTATCTTATATGGCTGGGAATATATACGAAGGGAAGGAATACCAAATACTAAAGTTCCTTGTGGTGCAATATTCGGTGGAGCTAAGAGATGGACATTTGGGGGTAGAAATAAAGCTGTTATAGATAAATGTGATGTAATATTTAAAATGGCTTGTCCGGAGGATTTAGAAGTCTTTCTTAGCAATGAAGGGAAGCCGGAAAGATTTAGAAGTAGTAAGAATCTGCTTGATCGTTCTCAGATAGACAAGATAAGACCACTGATGTTTATCGGTTCTTGGACAGTAGATTATCCTGACGTGGAATATAATTTTAGTATACCTTTGTCTTTTTATGGATCTCCAACATCTTTAAATAGAATGAAAGCAGTTGATATTTTAAAAAGAAAGTATGGAAAAAAATTTATAGGAGGTTTTATAAATAGGAAACTTGCTAAATGTGATGAGTTTGGAAATGATGTTTCAGATGAAGATCCAATAGCAAAAGCATATTTAATTAAAACTATCAGAAGAAAAGATTATTTACTATTGATGAAAAAGACAATAGTGAATGTATGTCCTTCAGGGCTAGGTAATAGTAGTCATAGGTTCGTTGATATTCTTTGCATGGGTGGATTTTGCCTGACTACAACATTACAAGGATTAGATTATGGTTTTCTTGCTCCTTCATTAGGAATACATTATATTGAGTATGAGGAAGATTGCTCCGATCTAGTAGACAAAGTCGAGTATTATTTGAGCAAACCTGAGGAAGCAAAAAGTATGGGGAGCGAGGCAAGAAAGTTTATGAAAAGAACTTATTTGAAACCAGATAGAATGGCTAGGGAATATATTTTAAAGGAATTTTCAAGTGCAAAAGAAAATTAATATATTGACGACCGCATGGAACAGAGTACCTGAGAGATTCAACTATTTTAAAGTGATGGTGGAATCTGTTAAAGAAAAAGTTAATTGGGGCGAATATATCCCCGATTGGATTGTTTCTATAGAAGAGAAAGATCATTATTTGAGAAAGGAAATGGAAGAGTTTTGTTTAGACCATGGAATTCATTTTTTCTATCACCGTCCTCCTGCCGGATTGGGAAGGAATACTAATTATGCTCTTTCCCTTTGTAGCGAACCAGCTATTCTTTTCGTACAGGATGATTGTATTGCTGTTGAGCCTTTGGAAATATGGAAGGATATTGATTGGTTTTTTTCAGAAGAGGCCCAAAAGATAGGTGTATTGAGATATTATGCCCACTTCGATAGAGACAATGATCGTGGGCATATGAAACTAATTAATGATGAGTTGGATATTTATAAGGTATCACCAGAGGCCACATATTATATGAACTTTCATGTTCATCTAAGGAAATTGGAGTATCATGGAATAACAGGGCCTTACGATGAGAGTTTTAAATTTAAGAGTAAAAAATTTCCTAATGGTATAGATGGCGGAGTTGCTGAAAACAGAATGGTTACCTCTGCTAGAAAAGTCTCTGCTATTCTTGGTATAGCCTATAAGAGATGTGCAATTAATAAGGAGGAAAGGTCGTTTGGGAATTATTTTGGAAAACAGAAAGTTCTTTTAGAACATTCTACTCTCATGGAGAAGCAAGCTAGGGCAAGGGAAAGAAATATAAGGAGGAGACGTGCTGCCAAAGGTTAATATATTAACTACTGCATGGAATAGGCACCCTGCAAGATTTGAATATTTTAAGGTTATGGTTGATTCTGTCGAACAGTTTCTTGATTGGGGAGAAGTTGAACATGACTGGATAGTGAGTATCGAAGAATATAAACATTATAGAAAAGAAGAGATGGAAGATTATATGAGGGAGCATGGAATGAAGTGGTTTTATCATCCTGCTCCTCCTGGACTTGGACGAAATATGAATTTTGCATTAAGTCTTTGCGATGCTCCATTAATATTTTATATTCAAGATGATTGTATCCAAGTTTGCTCTTTGCATATAGAAGAAGACGTAGAATTTTTATCAGAGGCTTCTGGAATAGGTATGATACGGTATCATGTTAAGTATAAAAGGGATCTGGATAGAGGGCATTTAAAAAAGTTTGATGAAAAGAGAAAATATTATAATCTAAATAGAGAAGCAGGATATTATTATAATGATCATGTTCATTTAAAGAAGAAGATATTTCACGATTTGACTGGGCCCTATGATGAGACTTTTAAGGATGGTATCGACTTTAGTAGATGTGAGAATAATATGTGTAAAAGGGCTAGGAAAATCTATAGTAAGATGAGAATAATAGTTAAATCTACAGAGGATAGCAGGGCTACCAATGGTTTTTTTGCGAAACAAAAAATGTTTATTCATCATAATTGCTTGAAAGAAAAACAAATTATACATGCTAAAAGACAAGGTATCGGATGGGTAGAGCCAGAAGATGATCTGGAGAGATGGTTAAATGGGGAAAAAGTGAATATAGAGGAGGGGTATAATTAATGATAGGTGCTAAGTTTAATTTTATTGGTAGAAATTTGGTATGGGATGAGGAGATGATTAAGTGGTTGAAAAGATATCTTATAACAGATAGAAAAGATCCCGAGACTCCTAGGACTATCTTTGGTGCCAAGTCACCGGCTATTTCTAAGGGAGATTTGTTATTTTTAGAATATGTACTTTCCTTAAATCAAGATTTTAAAATACTCGTAGAATTTGGCACTTTCTCTGGGATAACAAGCGTATATCTTGGAACGGCTGCTCTTATGAGGGATGGTGAGTTTTATACTTATGATAATAGTATTCATCATCCCAGGCCGATTGCTAAAAAAGTATGGAGGAAAGGATTCAATGCAGTTACAATTGATTTATTGGATCATGCTCAAAAGGAAGTTATAAAAGTAATAAGTAAACCCAATGTTTTTCTTGATATAGATAATGGGAATAAGGGATTGGAAGCTGAATTATATGGTAATCACTTGCGAGTAGGCTCTGGATTCGTTATTCATGATTGGTATAGTTTAACGGATAAGTGGAGAGGGAGGTTGTTAAGACAACCTTGGTTGTCAGACTTTAATATGGAATATGAATGGCAAGCAGCGGTTCTTTTATCAAAGTTTAGATTTTTTAGGAGAGTAAGAGATGAATTTAAAAGTTCCTGAGACTAATCTTCCTGTTAAAGATCCTATGGTAGAAATTTCGTCGAAGCTTCAAAGACGGGATAAGGATGGGGTTATTTATCCTTGGTTTAACCCTCCTTCTCTTAAATTTCTTGAAGGGATAGTTCAAAAGGATTGGGAAGTATTTGAGTGGGGTTCTGGTGCCGGTACATATTGGTTTTCTTTACATACTAAGAACATAATTAGCGTAGAACATCATAAGTCTTGGGCTGATTGGATAGTTAGATGGGCAAAGGAAAGAGGAATACAAAATATAAATATAAACCTAGTTCCTCTAGAAAAGGATGATAGAAAAACATATCCACATTTTATTTTAACTCTAAAAAAGTTCTTCGATCTGATAATTATTGATGGAAGAGAGAGAGTTGAATGTAGTAAATATGCAAAAAGGTGGATTAAGGATTTAGGTTGGATAATTCTTGATAACTCAGATAGGTTAGATTTATATCCTATAGAGATAGAGTTAAAAGATATGCAGAAGATAGCTTTTAAAACCCATTCGGGATGGGGTACTTCCTTTTTCCAGAATACATCGGGAGGAAAGGAAGTAAAAGTAGCTACTATGGAAAAGCATGAAAAGCTACTAAGGTCTGGAGAGTTTAAGGTGTCACCGGAAGGAGGAATCAAACCGGCCAAAGGATGGATACTTGATAGTTTATTGAGGAAATTATCACCTAGTAAAATTTTAGAAATTGGTTTTAATCAAGGTAGATCATCAATGTTAATGCTTGAAGTGTTGGCTTCTAAAAAACCAGAATTAATTAGTATTGATATAGGTAAACATGAAAGTGTATATTATAACTCATCTAAGATGAAGGAGATGTATCAAAACTTTGATATAGTAGTTGGTGATTCCAAAGAAGTTTTGAGGAAGGTTTTTAATAGGATTGGAGAAGTAGATTTTGCTATGGTGGATGGAGGACATGATTATAAAACTTGTCTTTCTGATATAAAAACTTGTTTGGAGTATCTCTCACCTGGAGGGATAATCTACGTCGATGATTATAATAAATATAATTCGTTAGTTTATAAGGCACCGGGAGTGGAAAAGGCATGTGATGAGATGAAGGAGAAATGTTATTGGAAGTTATATAGTGAAGAAGGAATAATGTTGTTTTCTAAAGATAGGTTTAAAAATGGCACATGATCCATATAAATATATGGGCAAGTTCTTGAAGGCCCTAGGAGGAAAGTGGAATAAGCCAGAGGCTCTTAGTTCTTACCATAGAAGTAAGTACATGCATAGGGCTAAGGTATTGAGACGACGAGCGAATTTTATAATTTTGCATTTGCCTGAGTATGAAAAAGGTGGTTATAAAGTTTTGGATATATCCTGTGGAAGTGGGGCTTTCTTGGAGACAATGAGATATTTTGGTAATGAAGTTTATGGGACAGATGTTGGTTATTTCCCTTTTTTGGAATCTCAGAATATTCCATATTGTTTTATGGATTGCACGGTCTTTCCTTATCCTTTTGATAGTAATTCATTTGACTTAGTTTCATGTATAGGGTCTATGACATTCTATAGGCCATTTGATAAGGTATGGCCCAGGGCATTATCTGAGTTTGCGAGAATAGCTAAGAAGACCATTTTTGTTACAATTAATGTAGGAAGTAATTGTGATGAGTATAGCTATTTAATAGATGAGTGGAAAGATAAAGAGTGGGAATTAATGGAAAAGGATGGGAGTTTCTATAAATGGGAAAGAATATAAATGATAATATTGTATAGCCTAGAATGGGAAAAGGGAAAATGGAGTTGGGGGAATATAGTAAAATCTCTTCTAAAGGAGTTAGAATATATATTTGATGAGATTATTTCTGTGGATTATAAAAGTTGGAGGACATCTAGGGGAGGAGATAAAGTGATTATAAAAAAAGATAAGAATTCTTTCTTTTTGAGTCAGAATGTTAAACAGTTGGAAAAGCTAGGAAGGTATTCTTCAGGGGCATACGATAAAACTATATGTAGACTTGGAGGACTAAGATCCTTTCAGATATCTCCTCTTAGGAGTAAAAATTATTTGCAAAGAATGTCTAAATGTTTTGCTATAGTAGCTACTAATGATAAGTTAAAGATCATAGCTGAGTTGGTAAATGATAGAGTATATTTGATACCTAATGGATTAGATTTAGAAAAGTGGGTATGTATGGAAAAACCCTTCTCGCATAATCTATCTAATATGGTGGTGGGTTTTGTAGGCAATATAAAGACAAAAGAGAAATGTGATTACAAAGGTTATAATATAATAGAAGATACATGCAATATGCTCGGATTAGAATTGAAAACAGCACTATTTGGACCGGATCAGATTCCTCATGAGGAGATGCAAGAGAAATTTTATAAAGAAATAGATGTATTGGTTTTGCTTACTGATGGAGAAGGATGTAGTAATACTATAATGGAAAGTTTGGCTTGTGGTATACCAGTAATTACTACGAGAGAAGCAGGATATCATGGAGAAAAGCTTTCCCACGAGATTAATGTTTTGTTTTCTGAAAAGAATAGAAAGGATTTAAAGGATCAACTAAAGAAGTTACAACAAAGACCTGCTCTATATAAAAAAATATCCGAGAATGGAAGATTATTTACAGAGGAACATCACAATGTTAAAAGAGTGGCACAGGAATACAGAGAGGTATTTAAGAGTTGTGTTGATATTGATACTAACAAGAGTTATAAAGAAAAGATGGTTACAACTAGGAAAACTATGAAGAAGAATAAGAATAGTATAAGAGACGATGAAATAGAATATAAAGATACAACTATAGTTACTATATTTGATGATGAAAGGTTTGACAAACGATATGTTATAAATCTTTATAATATGTTATGTAGGAATATTAAATATCCTTTTAAGTTTGTCTGTATGATTGATGATTCTATTAATTTACCAGAGATTAAAGGTATTGAATTTCAGATAATAGATGACTTGCTTTCGAGCAGATGGTATAAAGTGGATTTATTTAAGCCTGGAAGATTTGAATCGGAAAGGGTGTTATATCTTGATCTGGATACAATAGTTATGGATAATGTAGATGACTTATTATCTGTTGATTATACTTTCAGCTCTCTAAAACCTTGGAATAAGACAAATCAAAATATAGGATTGATTAATACTGGGATAATGTCTTGGGAGAATAAAAAATGTACTTTTATCTATAAGAATTTTTCAGAAGAAGTTATGGATGAGTATCCAGATGCTCAAACTTATATTTCTGAAGAGATAAGAAAGAATAATAATGAATATGTTCCTATACAGGATTTTTTCCCGGGAATTTATTCTTTTAAGAAGTCTTGTAAGAGTAGACTTCCTGCAGAAGATGCTAAGATTATTTGTTTTTATGGAAAACCTCTAATTCATAAATGTAAGAAGGAATGGATAGGACGATTTTGGAAATAAAAGGAAAAAGTATGGAAGATGGGAAAATTATATGGCTTACTGGGCAGACAGGTTCTGGCAAGACTACTTTAGCTAAAAAGTTTTATGAGTTATTTGGTATGGGAACAATAGTACTGGATGAGGATGTTTTGGTAAGGGAAGATATAATATGGGAACCATCTATGGATGGGGGTTGGATAAGGAATTTAAGAACTGCTCACTTAGCAAAGCTTCTAGCAGAACAAGGGTATTATATAATAGTAGCTAGTAAAGCACCTTTTGTTAAATTAAGAAAAATTATTAAGGAGATAACCCATTGTACTTTCTTTTACTTGACACATAATGATTATCCTAACGATCCGAATAGACCTTATGAAGCAGCAGTAGAAGCAGAAATAATAGTTAATCGTAAGGAAGATTAGAAATGAAAAGGAAGGTTTTTTTGTTAGGTTTAGAAGGGTCTGGAAGAAAAGATTTTACTAGAAAGTTCTTGGGGTATAAAGATGAAGAGGAAAACAAAGACTTTAAATTTTATTTTATTTCAAATTTTTCCTTTAAGAGTGTTGATGGATTGAAGAAAGTATATCCCGGGTGTCTTGTGTTATTTTTTAGTCATGGCTTAGAGCCTGGAGATAGAAGGAATGCTTGGAATGCAGATATAGTAATTGATCGTAAGGAGGATAAAGAAGTATGGGAGAAGATTATCTAGAAAAACCTATTCTTGTTACAGGATGTGCCCGTTCGGGCACCTCATTAGTTGCCGGATCTATAAATATTTGCGGGGCTTTTGGCGGGGATATGCGAGGGGCTACTCGTTACAACAAAAAAGGAATGTATGAAAATAAAATAATAGTAAATGAATATGTAAAACCACTATTTAGAAAGATGGGTTACGATCCTTTGGGACAAAACCCTCTACCGGATGTTAATAGGTTTAAAAATATGAGTGGAATATATATAAAACGATGGGGAAATAACATAATTAAGTTAATGAAGAGAGAAGGATATAAAGATGGGAAATGGTTTTATAAAGGAGCCAAGATGTGTTTAATGTGGCCTTTATGGCATGATACTTTTCCGGATGCTAAATGGATTATAGTTAGGAGAGAAGTAAATGATATAATTGCTTCCTGTATGAGAACAGCTTTTATGAGAGGATATAAAAATTATGCAGGGTGGCTTGGTTGGGTTTCTCAACATGAAAATAGATTTCAAGAGATGCATGATGCAGGACTAAAGATATTTGAGGTATGGCCTCAGAGGGCTATTAATGGTGATTTGACCGAATTACAAGGGGTGATAAATAATTTAGAGTTGAATTGGGATTATGATAAAGTAAGAGAATTTATTACTCCTTCTTTATGGCATAGAAATAAAGATAGGAGGGGATAACAATGGCTGTAAGGGTTACTACGGCTGAAGTTAAAGAGATTATAGATACCGATATGACTGATGTTGATCCACAAATAACTTTAGCCAATGTTATTGTAAATAGTATCTTAGGAGATGAAACCGATTTAAGTGCTGATCAATTAGAGAAGATTGAATTATTATTAGCTGCTCATTTTGTTTATTTATATGATCCTCAAAGGAAATCGGAGAAGCTAGGAGATGCTCAGGATCAGTTTAATTTACCAGTACTTGAAAAAGGACTAGATGCTTCTCCTTTTGGGCAGCAAGCTAAATTGCTTGATACCACTGGAAAGCTTGCTAGAACTGGTTTGAAAAGGGCTTCTCTTAAAGCTATTGATTTGGAGTTATAGAAGATGGCTTATAGAATAAGAGGATTAAATCAAAGTTGTACCTATTGGGGTAACCCTGCTTCAGATGGGTATGGTTGGTATACTTTTGATGATCCCGTCTTAATAGATTGTAGATGGGAAGAGAAGCAAGTGTTATTTAGAACTCCTAATGGTGAGGAAAAATTGTCTTCAGCCATTGTATATATAGGGCAGGATGTGGATCTAGGAGGATATGTGGCTTTGGGTGATTATACAGATAGCATATATTCTAATCCCAAAGATGTATCCTCGTCTAGGAAGATAGAGAATTGCGGGGAGGTTCCTAATCTAAGGGGGACTACTTCTTTGGTTAAGATTTTTGGAGGAGGCAGCTAGTGGGAGTTATAGTAAGATCAAATATTCTGAATCAATTAAATAAACAAATAGCCAAAATAAAGAATAATACTTATATAGGTATGCAGAGGGTTGTTTTGCTAGTAAAAGCTTCTTCTATGAGAAGGACTCCTGTAGATAAAGGTAATTTAAGAGCTAGCTGTTATTCAGAAGTTAGAAAGACTCCATCAGGTTTTAAAGGGATTATTGGTTATACTGCTTACTATGCCCTTTATGTACATGAGATAAATAAGAATTATAGGAAGCCTGGAACTTCCTGGAAGTTTCTAGAGAAAGTATTGAAGGAAAATAGAAAGAAGATATTAGATATCTTACATGCCGAAGCTAAGATAAAGATATCATAGGAGGAAATTGTGAATCCTGTTTCGAGAGATATAAAAGATTTTCTAGAGGAAAGTGCTATTTCAGCAGGCGAATTTGCTGCTACTGAAGGTTGGAGTATAGCTATAGCAAATATGCCTGATAGTCCAGATACTATAATATTGATTACTGATACCCCTCCTGGAAATTCTCCGGAAGTAAATTATAACTATGAATATCCTGATTTCCAGATAATTGTTAGAGGGAATCAGGGGGGATATCTTGAAGCTTATAAAAAGGCAGTAGAGGTGAGGGATGGATTACATGGGAAAACAAACGAAACTATTAATGGTGCTAGATATATTCAAATTCTTTGTACTGCGGACATTTTCTTTATTAGTTTTGATGAAAAGAAGAGGCCTCAATTTAGTATAAATTTTGGGGCACATAGGACTTCTTTGTCCTAGTTAAATTTAAAAATTTTTTAAGGAGGTGAATAGTAATGAGTGATGCTATAAGTGGTGTTGGAACTGTATTTAACCGTGCTAATGGTACTTCTTCTAGTCCGGCTTTTACAGCAGTAGCGGAAGTGACTAGCATTGGTGGACCTAACTTGACAAGGGGAGTAATTGATGTAACTTCTCTTGACTCAACAGATGGATACAGGGAATTTATTGGTGGTTTCAGAGATGGTGGTGAGATACCCCTTGGGATGAATTTTACTCTTGATGGTTATGATGATATGAAAGCAGATTTTGAAAGTGACGATCTGCATGATTATCAAATAGTACTTCCAGATGATGGTGCTACTACTTTTGAGATTACAGGATTAGTTACAGCTTTAGGTATGGCTGTTCCTATGGATGATAAAGTAACTAGTTCTGTTACTATCAAGATCTCCGGAATCGTAACTGTAACAACTTAGGATTGAGAAAAAGACTAACATTATGCTAATCAAGCAGTTAGTCATATTCTCTCTAATATCTAAAAGGAGGATAAAATGAATGATACTGATCAAGAAAAACAGATAATTAGGAAAGTTTTAACAAGGGAAAATGTAGAAAAGGCAAAAGATCTCCCTAAAGAGTGGGTAGATACTCCTGAGTGGGGTGAAAAAGGTAGTGGTCTATATGTAAGAACTATGACTGGTACTGAAAGAGATAATTGGGAGTATACTACTTTTGTTGAGGGAAAAGAAACTGGTATGAAAAATATACGAGCTTCTCTTGTAGAGCTTTGTTCGGTTGATGAAGAAGGGAAAAGAATCTTTAAGAAGGGAGATGCTACTACTATGCTAGGTGGTAAAAGCTCTCTTGTATTAGACAGACTTTTTGAAACTGCTCAGAGGTTGAATGCTCTTAGAAGGGCTGATCTGGAGGCGAAAGTAAAAAACTAATAAAAAGGCCAGAGAGAAAGTTTTATTTTAAACTCGCTCTGGCCTTAAAATATCCTCATCCTGATATTCTTTTAAGAGATTTGACTTCTGATCAAGTAACTGATTGGTTGGCTTATGATAGGGTAGAACCATTTGGACATGATAATCTTTTCCTTATGTTAGGCAGAGTATGTTCTTTGATTTATAATGCTAATAGAGGAAAGGGTCATTCTCCAAAACAGGCTATAGATTTTGTGCCTTTTATTAAAGGCGATCCTTCGGAGAAAAAACAGTCTACTGAGGGCATAAAAGCTCTGCTTATGGCTATAGCAGAGGAGTCTGATCCCAGTAAGAGGAAGGATAGGAAGAAAAAAGTTATTGGTAAAACTAAGTATCAAAAGAAGCGAGAGAGAAAGATGAAAGAGTAATTAGCAACAAGGAGTAACGATGGCTAACATAGGTGAACTATATGCTACTATAGGTGCTGATACTAGCCAATTAGGCAATGCTTCTAGAGCTATGTCTAATTTTGTTAGTGGAGCTACTAGTGGTTTCTCAAAATTGAATAAAACTATTGTTGGTGTAACCGCTGTTATTGGAAGTATGGCTGCTACAATGGCTGCTATAAAGATAACAAAGACGGGTATGGAGTTTGAGCAGACTATGACAATAGTGAAAGGGGTGTCTAAGGCTACTAGTGAAGAATTTGTAAGAATGAACGAAATAGTTAGAAATTTGGGAGCTACTACAGAATGGACGGCAACTCAGGCTGGCGAAGCAATGAAGTTTTTGAGTATGGCAGGATTTGAAGCTTCCGAATCTATAAAAGCATTACCAGGGACATTGGATTTAGCAACTGCTGGAGCCATTGATTTGGGAAGAGCAGCAGATATAGCTACTAATGCCTTGACTGCTATGGGATTGAAGACAGAGCAACTTGATAAGGTCAATGATACTTTTGTAGCTACTATTACTCGTACAAATACTAATATGGAAATGATGGCCGAGTCCTTTAAATATGGTGCTCCTATGGCTAAAGCCTTTGGATATGATATAGATGAGCTTGCAACTATGATAGGTTTGTTAGGCAATGCTGGTATTCAGGGATCTATGGCTGGTACTCAGTTAGCCTTCTCCATACAGAAAGGAGCGAAGTATGCCCATGAGCAAGGGTTAGAATCGGCAAAGTTAATTGATATATTAAAACATTTGAATGAGACTAAAGCGACTGAGCTTGAATATATGGATATATTTGGACAACGTTGTGGTAGGGCCATGTTGGTATTAAAGAATATGGTGGATGAGTATTATGAATTGGAA
>Ga0307428_1000953_pt1 | contig 15807 bp, 8 predicted proteins | sample SalMarWE160240MG_FD_202161 | JGI IMG/M metagenome (GOLD analysis project Ga0307428, IMG submission 202161) | Salt marsh sediment microbial communities from the Plum Island Ecosystem LTER, Massachusetts, United States - WE1603-240 | ecosystem: Environmental > Aquatic > Marine > Intertidal zone >...
AGCCGGATCAATTCCCGGTAAAACTCGTAGAGAACCCGATGCTGCCCGTCATGGCGGAGTTTATGATAGAGCTTGGCTTGGAGGAACGTCGCCTCGTCCTGGGGATCGGGTGTCTCGCCCTTCCAGGCAAAGGCGGCGAATTCCTCTTGACGTCCGCGCCGGACGGCCTCGATCAGCTCGGGATCCGAATGGCTGACAAAGTATGGAAACGGTGCCGGCTCCCCGTACTCTTCCCCCATAAACAACAGGGGGATAAAGGGTGAGAGGAGGACCACCCCGGCCGCGAGCTTCAGTCCGTCAAGGGAGACAAGCTGGCTCAAGCGGTCTCCGAACATCCGGTTCCCCACCTGATCGTGGTTCTGTGCGCAGACGACAAACTGCCTCGCCGGAAGGAATTTGGAGGAGCTGCCATGACGGCGCTTACGGTATGGCGAATACTGGCCCGAATACACGTAGCCTTCGCTGAAGGCCTTCGCCAGATCTGCCACGCGGCCGAAGTCCTCATAGTACCCACCCGTCTCACCGGTCAACAACGTATGAAGAGCGTGGTGAAAGTCGTCGTTCCACTGCGCATCGAGCCCGTACCCTCCCATCTCCTGTGATCGAATCAACTTCGTATCGTTGAGGTCGCTTTCCGCGATCAAGTGAACTCTCCGGCCGATCCGGCCCGCCTGGGCGTGGACGGCGGTGGCAAGCTGCTCTAAGAAGGGGTGGGCCGACATGTCAAGGATGGCATGAAGGGCATCGAGCCGCAAGGCATCGATATGAAACTCCGTGATCCAGTAGAGGGCGTTTTCGATAAAGAACCGCTTAACCTCATCGCTGTGGGCTCCGTCGAAATTGACGGCGGCTCCCCAGGGGGTACGATACCGCTCGGTAAAATAGGGCCCGAAATCCCCGAGGTAGTTCCCCTCAGGGCCCAGGTGGTTGTAGACGACGTCCAGAACCACAGTCAATCCCCGCAGGTGGCAAGCGTTGACCAACTGCCTGAGACCTTCGGGGCCGCCGTAAGAGTTCTGGACGGCGAAGGGATAGACCCCGTCGTAGTCCCAGTTCCGATTCCCGGGGAACTGGGCGACGGGCATGAGCTCGACAGCCGTCATTCCTAGATCCTTGAGCGCATCCAGATGCGGGATAATAGCGTCAAACGACTCCTCAGCCGTGAAGGTCCCAACGTGAAGCTCGTAGATGATGTAATCCTCAAGAGGAAGGCCAAACCAATGGCGATCCTCCCACGCAAAATGCGGGTTGACTACCTCGGAGGGACCGTGCACCCCCCGGGGCTGCGACCGCGACGCAGGATCGGGCAGCTGCTTTACGTCGTCGAGCCGGTATACGTAGAGGCTTCCGGGCTCGACATCTTCGACGACCGCGTGATGGTAGCCTTGACCGTCCTTTTCCAAACTTACCATCCGTTCCGAGGGTGCCTCGATACAGACCGCGACCCTCTTGCTCAGGGGAGCCCATACACGAAACTGACACCGCCCCTCCCCTAGGTACATGGCACCCAGGCTGATGCCCCAGTTCACGCCTGTCTCCCCGTTACCCATAAACGCTACAGCAACCACGCGGCCTTGGCCTCGGCCCGGGGGATGACGATGATGCCACCCTCCGAGACAAAAAAACGCTCGCGATCCTTGTCGGGGTTGTACCCCATCTCCGTTTCCGAGGGAATGATATTGGACTTATCGATGATCGCCCTTCGGATGCGACAGTCCCGTCCAATCTCAACCCAGTCCATGAGGACCGAGTCCTCGATCAGGCAGTGGCTGTGGATCCTAACATTCCGGCCAATGACCGACCTGCGGACCGAACTGCCACTGATGATGGTCCCCTCTCCCACGATGGAATTGACGGCCTCTCCCCGCCGGGCCTCGTCGTCAAAGACAAATTTGGCCGGGGGATCCGCATACGCAACGGTCCGGATCGGCCAGCTCAGATTGTAGAGATTGAAGGAGGGGTCCACCGCTCGCAGATCCATGTTCGCCTCGTAGTATGCTTCGATGGTCCCCAAATCGCGCCAGTAGCTGTGCTCCTCTCCCTTGAGGGGGAGTGGGATCCGATTCTTTCGAAAGTCGTAGGCGCGGAGTCTCCGTTGACCGATCAACGCGGGGAGGATATCCCGACCGAAGTCGTGTGTACTCGTTGGGTTCTCCCCATCTTTGGTGAGGATGTGCATCAGGATTTCGGTATTGAAAAGATAGTTCCCCATCGAGATCAAAGCATGCGCCGGCTCTCCGGGGATCGACTTCGGCTGTGCGGGCTTTTCCTGAAAGCCCACGATACGCCAGTTGCTATCGACTTCCACCACGCCAAAATGATGAGCATCTTCGATCTTCACGGGAAGGACCGCAACGCTCGCCTCGGCACCCACTGCCCAGTGCTCTTCGATCATCTGGCGGATATCCATCTTGTAGACGTGATCGGCCCCAAAGACCGCGACCAGTCGGGGCTGGGCCCGTTGGATCAGATAGAGGTTCTGAAAGACGGCATCGGCCGTACCCCGGTACCATTCTTTTCCGATCTGCATCTGAGCCGGTACCACGGTGATAAAGCGGTCCCCAAAAAACTCGGAGAGGCGCCAGCCGGAATCCAGGTGGCTCATCAACGATTGGGCCTTGAACTGGGTGAGGACATAGATCGAGTAGATCCCAGAGTGAATGAAGTTTGACAGGACGAAGTCGATGATCCGGTATTTTCCCCCGAACGGCACGGCCGGCTTGGCCCGATCTTTGGTGAGCGGATGGAGCCGCTCGCCTCTTCCGCCCGCCAAGACGATTCCGAGGATATCCATGATGTGGATCTCCTACTGCGTCACATCACACGAGAAGCTCTTGGTACAGGTCGGCGTACGCCCGCGCGGGTCGATCCCAGGAAAAGTCGGCTGCCATGGCCCGCTTCATCAATGCGGTCCACTGCGTCGCGTGATGAAACAGGTCCAAGGCCCGATCCACCGCCGCTAAGAAGGCGGAGCCCTCAAACGGGACGAAGACGAAGCCGTTTCCCCTCGAGGTCTCCGGATCGTACTCCTCCACCGTATCTTTCAGGCCCCCTGTGGCCCTGACGACCGGGATCGTTCCGTACTTCAGACTGTAGAGCTGGCTGAGGCCGCACGGCTCGTATCGGGAGGGCATAAGAAACAGGTCTGCTCCGGCTTCGATCTGATGGGCCAAGGCCGCATCGAAGCCCCTCCGGAACCCCACTCTTTCGCGATGCCGGCTCACGACCTCGCAGAGGCGCTCTTCATACCGCCGCTCTCCGTCCCCCAAGACGACTAACTGAACGTCACGGCTCAGCAGCTCGTCCCAGGCCTGCTCCAACAAGTCAAAACCTTTTTGAGATGTCAGGCGCGAGACCATCGCAAGCAGCGGGACATCGCGTCTCTGCGGAAGGTCGAACGTTCGTTGCAGCGCTCCCTTACAGATCTGCTTCCCAGACGGATCCTTGACGCCGTACGTCTTGGCGATGAATGGATCGGTCTCTGGGTTCCACACGCTGTAGTCGGCCCCGTTAAGGATACCCACAAGATCCGCCGCCCGCTCCTGGAAGACGCCTTCCAGGCCAAACCCCTGTTCGGGAGTCTTAATCTCCCCGGCATACGTGGGGCTGACGGTGGTGATTGCATCGGCGAAGACCACGCCCCCCTTGAGAAAGTTGATTCGGCCGTAAAAGTCGAGATAGCGCGGGGTGAATAGGCTCCCATTGAGGTTCAACAAATGCCAATCACCGCGTGAGAAGAGACCCTGGTATCCGAGATTGTGTACCGTAAAGACGGCCTTCACAGAAGAGAGTTCCGGATACCACTCGGGTTGGCTCTTCATGAAGACAATGGCGAGGGCAGATTGCCAGTCGTGGCAGTGCAGCACCTGGGGTGGATCGGCCCTCAAAATGTCGAGGGCCGCTCGGCTAAAAAAAACAAAGCGCTCGGCGTTATCAGGGTAATCCCCTGCTCGTGTCCCGTAGAGATCATCACGATCAAAGTACCGATCGGCACGGATCAGATACACGCAAATGTCACGCCCCACCCGTGTCGTGAGGACGACCCCTTCTTCTCTCCGATCCGAGACCGGGACGCTCAATTTCATTCCGGCCTCCTCCACGGAGAAGCCGCCTTGGAGGACAGATCGATAGGCCGGCATAACGAGAGAAACCTTTAAGCCAAGCCCGCCCAGGGTGAGGGAGAGGGCACCCACCATGTCAGCCAACCCGCCGGTTTGCGCATAGGGCCTGATCTCGGGCGAGACCATGGCCACGTGCAGACTCGGAATTCCTCGGCCTCTCGTGCTCAGGTGGCGTCCTGGCACCCCTCCGTGGTCTGGTCCATTCATAGCTACGCAGGCTCGCTTTTGAAATACACGGCTCCCAGCGGTGGGAGGGTGATCGTCAGGGAGTACGGGCGGCCGTGGAGGCCGATGGGGACCGTTTCGATCCCGCCAAAGTTGCCCTGGCCGCTGCCCCCATAGTGCGTGGCATCACTGTTCAATATCTCCCTCCAGAATCCGCCGCGCGGTGCACCCACCCGGTAGTTCGGGCGGGCCACCGGAGTGAAGTTACAGGCGACGAGGATAATGTCGTCTGTAGACCGCCCCTTCCGGATCAAACTGATGACGCTTGATTCGGCATCGATACAGTCGACCCATTCGAATCCTGCTGGGTCGCAGTCGAGCTCATGGAGCGCCGGTTCACCGCGGTAGAGTCGGTTGAGGTCCGCCATCCACCGCTGCAACCCGGCGTGGGGGGCATACTCCAAGAGATCCCAGTTCAGGCTGCCGTCGTGAGCCCACTCACGCGACTGACCAAACTCTCCGCCCATGAAGAGCAGCTTTTTGGCTGGCTGAGCGTACATGTAGGCGAAGAGCAACCGCAAATTGGCAAATTTCTGCCAGTCGTCCCCCGGCATCTTGCCGAGGAGCGACCCCTTGCCGTAGACCACTTCATCATGAGACAGCGGGAGGACAAAGTTTTCGTGAAAGGCATAGAGCATCCGAAAGGTTAACTTGTTGTGATGGTACTTCCTGAAGACGGGATCCTGCGACATGTACTCGAGTGTGTCGTGCATCCAGCCCATGTCCCACTTCAACCCGAACCCGAGCCCTCCAACATAGTTCGGCCGTGACACCATCGGCCACGACGTGGATTCCTCGGCGATCGTCTGGACATCGGGATAGCTCTTATAGACCTCTTCGTTGAAGCGGCGCAGAAGCCCAATCGCCTCAAGGTTCTCGCGGCCGCCATATTGGTTGGGAATCCACTCCCCCTCTTTTCGAGAGTAATCCAGATACAGCATGGAGGCGACGGCGTCCACGCGGAGGCCGTCTACGTGGTATTTATCCAGCCAGAAGAGCGCGCCGCTGATGAGAAAGCTACGGACTTCATTCCGGCCGTAGTTGAAGACCAAGGTACCCCAGTCGGGATGAATGCCCTGCCGAGGATCCGCATGCTCATAGAGGTGGCTCCCGTCGAAATAACCGAGCCCGTGCTCGTCGGTGGGAAAGTGTGAGGGGACCCAGTCCAGGATGACTCCGATGCCGTGCTGGTGGAGGTAATCGACCAGGTACATGAAGTCTTGAGGCGTGCCGTAGTTGCCCGAAGGCGCGAAGTATCCGGTCGTCTGATAGCCCCACGAGCCGAAGAAGGGGTGGTCCATGATGGGGAGGAACTCCACATGGGTGAATCCCATCTGCGAAACATACTCCGCCATCTGCGGAGCCAGCTCCCGATAGCTCAGCGAGCGGTTCCCCTCCTCGGGCACCCGCCGCCACGATCCCAGGTGGACTTCGTAGATGGCCATGGGAGCGTCCAGGGCGTCACGGCCCCGTCGGTTCGTCATCCAGTCCTGATCATCCCACGGATAATCCAGATCCCATACGATCGAGGCCGTCTTGGGCGGGATCTCGTTGAAAAAAGCGAACGGATCGGTCTTATCCACCCGATAGCCCTTATGTCGAGAGTCGATGTGGTACTTGTACAGGGTCCCTTTGCCAAGGCCGGGGATGAAACCCTGCCAGATCCCCGAGTCCGCTCGCGGACGCAGCGGGTGGCTGGCTTTATCCCAGTTGTTGAACGTCCCGGCCACGAACACGTGCTCGGCCTCTGGCGCCCAGACGGCAAAATACGTCCCGTCTGTGCCGTCCACCGTCATCGGGTGGGCCCCGAACTTCTCGTACAACCGGAAGTGGTTGCCCTCGTTGAAGAGGTAGATGTCATCATCGGTGATCCGAGTGACGTCATAGGAGACCAGCTCGGGCTGCGCCCTCGGGTGCGACGTTTCGCTTGGCTCTTGGCCCTTCTTTTTCCGGGTCATCATTGGCCTCTCCTTCGCGATGATCTACCTCCTCACGTCCGTTACAGGACTTCGCAGACAGAATTGAAGCCTCCGTGCGGGTTAGGCGCTCTGTTCGGGTTAACAGGGTCTTCCCTCCACTCACCGTCAACAACGAACATATACTCGTACTTGCCGGGCTTGAGGCGGAGTGTCGCCTTCCACTCCCAATCTTTGGTCTTTTTCAGCAGGTGGGCATTGGGATCCCAACGGTTGAAATCGCCCACCACCGCGACGGCGTTTGCTTCTGTAAGCGTCCACTGAAAGGTTACTTGTTTGGTCTTTGGGCCAGCAGGTTTCTTGCGCGCGGTCGTTTTCGTGGTTTTCTTCTTCTCGCCTTTTTTCGTCCTCATCGTCTTTCCCCCTTAGCGCTTTCGGTTTTCACGATTCCCTCTCTTCTGCTTCTTCAAGCGCTTCCGCAGCCCATCAACGTCTCGAAATATGTCACGCACCGGCGGCATCTCGCGCAGGGCCTCGACGCTATGCCGCGCCTTCCTCCGCCAGTTCTGTCGCTCGTCATGGGTGCCGGGGACATTCTGTGGGCGCGTCTCGAGCCACAAGTCTTCGACATTGACGAGAACGACCTGGGATGGGCTGGCACTCAAAAATGCAAGACAGCCCCTCAGAAAGTCTTGCGGCCTCGGTAACGGTGAGTCGAGCCAGCGCTGACGCTTCAGGAAGCGTTTCAGCGCCCGCTCAAGGTTCCGTCGGCTTTTCTGTTCGATCTCGGCCCCCCTGGAATTCAGCAGACCTCGTTCGCATCGATCTTCGATATCCAGGCCTTGCCAATATGCCGCAAAGGAGGGCATGTCGTGCGTGTTCAGGCTCGCTACCGATCCCCGCGGCACAGGCCGCAGGACCTCGCGCACGCGAGGGTTCAGCTCGTACTCCATCACGTACATCTGCTGGACGTTGTGTCGCGCCATCGTCGAATTGACGTACGCAGGAACGGTGCCGAGGTTCTCTCCGACAATCGCCGTCCGATGGCGATGAGATTCGAGATTCATAATGGCATAGAGTTCATCGGCGGGGTAGCGCACGTACACTCCCTCTCGCGGCTCCAGGCCTTTCGGGATCCAGAACAACCGGTGCAGTGCCATTACATGGTCGATGCGGAGCAGGCTCGTGTACCGTAGTTGATGCCGGAGATACGCAACCACATACCGGTATGCCTGCTCTCTGATCGCTTCAGGATGCAAGGGTGGGAAACCCCAGTTCTGTCCCTTCGTGAAGACCACGTCCGGAGGGGCGCCTCCCGAGACGTCGAGCGCAAATGCGCTGCGCTCGCGCCAGACGTCGTAACTGTATGAATGCACCCCGAGAGGTACATCGAGGTATAACCCGACGCCTGATGCCTTGGTCTTGTCGGTGAGGACTCCCATCTGCTCATGCGCCACCCATTGGACGTAGAGGTGGTAGCGCCTGGATCTCTCATCATAGTCCCCCTCCCTGAGGACGCCATCACGCAGTCGTGGAGGCCATGACGGCCACGGGCTACCCTGCCGCTCCATCGTCGCTCGGAAGCGAGCGTAATCCTCGACCTGGGGATGGTCCTTGACGAAGCGCTGGAGGACCGGATGCCGCTCTGCCATGTCGGCGAAAAAGCATTGCGCCAGCGCCTCAAGTACCCTCCGCTTGAGCGCCATTTGGCGCCGGTACTCGATCAACGGCGAGGCGCGCAGCAACTCAAGTTCCGCTTGAACTTCTGCCGACTCGAGAAGCGCCTGCGCCGCAGGACACTTACTCAGCTCCGGAACCCGTGTGACGTCAATGTAAAACTCATTCCAGAAAAGACGGCTCGCTGGCGCGTACGGACTGGGATCGCAGGGCGCGTCCAAAAAAGCGGCCAAGAGTGGCAACGTCCCCACCACGCTTGCCCCGAGGGGAGCAACCCAATCCACCAGAGTCTCGAGATCCGTAAAATCGCCAGCTCCCCAGCTGCGTTTCGAGTGGAGCGCATAGAGAGGGAGGAAGACCCCCCATGCTCGCCCGGCGGATTCGTCACTCGTGCCATCCGCCCGGAACGGTGCTGAGATGACCTGGGTTTCACGGAGCTGTCCCTGATTTTCCAGCCTCAACCGATGGTAGCCCCAGGGCAATGGGTCGGGTACCGACAACCGCTTCGTGACGTAGCGGACCCCCTCGACCGTCATCGCGCGCCCGCCCGGCAGGCGACCGAGATCGCATGTCCAATTCCGTCTCTCTCCCCCCTCGAGTAGCAGGGAGCAGGCGACAGGGCCCGTGGCTCTGTGCGCGGGTACGCGGAGTTCGACCTTGAGAGGCTCTCCGTCCCAGGCTACGACGACCGGCTCCACGCGTCGCTTGGATAGGACCTGTCGGCGCTCCCGCAGGGCGGCGGGAACGTCGTCGAAGGACTCCAGGGGCGCACCGAGCGCCTTCAGAACGAGCAAAAGAGCGTCGGGAGACGCCGGCTTTCGACGACGTGTCACGTCATAGTAAGCCGTTTGGATTCCGTAGAGGTGGGCCAATTGACGGAGTGGTCTGTCATAGGCTCGTTGTACTCGGGTCATTTGACAGTCTCCAACAGATCCAGAATGCCTCGAAGCGGGATCTTGACCCAGTCCGGGCGGTTGTTGAGCTCGTACCCGAGTTCGTAAACAGCCTTTTCCAAGAGGTGGGCCTCCAGCAGCGTTCGAATCTCTTCCCGATTCTTGGGAAGAAAGGGTGCCTGGGTACTTGCGACGAGATATTGCTTGAGGAAGGCGGCACTGACCCAGCCAGACCAGAAGCGAGCCCAACCCTCTAAGGACGTAAAGTCCTCCACGAGCACTCCCGCCACCTTTCCAATCAGAGCCACATATGCCGCGTAATGAAAGGATCGGAGCATCCCGGCGACATCGCGGAGGGCAGAACCTTTTAGTCGCCGCTCGCGCAAGGGCCGAGCGGGTTCCCCCTCGAAGTCAATGATCACGAAATCCTTCCCCGTGTAGAGCACCTGGCCAAGATGATAGTCGCCATGACAGCGGATACGCATCGCGGTAAGGTGCGTGTCGCGAATCAGCGCAAAGCGCTTGCGAATTTCGCTTTCGCGACGGAGGACGCTCTGGGCGTTCTCCTGGACCGCCTTCGGAAGATCCGTGAGGTGCTGCCTCAGGAGCGGGAAGATTTGGTCGACCAGGGCGACCATGCCGCGATAGATGTCCTGCCGGGCAGAGTCCGAAAAGGGTTCTGGGGCAAAGTTCGCGTCGTCCGAACCTTCGGCGAGCGTCACGTGGAGCTCGCCGGTACGCTGGCCCAAAAGCCTCGCCGCCTCGAGGTAGGCCCCGATCGTTTCGGCGGCCAGCGGTGTGAGAGCTTCTTCGGTCAAGACTATTAGGTTCTTATCGGGGACTGGAACACCCTCAATCCTCGCTTCCTTTGCCAGGACGCGCTCAAAGTACTGGCTCAAGGCCCCCAAGCTGTACCCCCAGGCATCACCCTGATTAAATACAAAACCCTGGAGGATCGCGAGCGTGACCGGCTCGCCGCCGCTCCTGCGGTATTCGAGAGCACCAGCAACCGGGGGAATATGCGCAAAGCCCCTCTCGGTCAAGAAGCGCCCGACCTCCAAGTCAGGGTTGATCCCCTCCTCGAGCCGTCGGAACAGTTTCAGGATGAGCCGATTTCCGTAAACCACGGACGTGTTGCTCTGTTCTGCCTTCATGATCGCAGGCTCGTCTACCTCCCCCACGGAAGGGAGGAGATGTCGGAAGGCGTGGGTCGGAGAGGCCTCGATGTCTCCATTCCATCCCGTGAAGTGTCGATGATTCGCGATAGCTCCGAGAAGTCCCAGGGAGAAGCTTTTGTCCCATAGGGCATCGTACAGCACTCCGTCATCGCCGTTCATATGGAGCCGAGCAACAATCGTTTGCGGGAGCGCACTCTCCATCTCGACAGCCCGTCCTCCGGCAGCAAACGTCAGGGGGAGAGCGTACGTCTCCGGCTTCCCCTCAACGTAGTCTACCTTGAGCATTGCGAGGGAAGCCTTTCGCTCCTGAATGACGTGAGCCATGGGAATCGCCTCCAGAATTTGGACGGACCGGATTGTCCGGGCCTTTCCTCCGAACCAGCGCCGCCCCCTCAGGTAGTCGGGTAAAAGCGCCTCCAAGTCAGATTTCGTCCTTCCTTGGAAGAGGCTTTCCCAGCCACCTGTTACCCTCAGCATAGGCAAATAGAGCCTCCTACGGTGAGACTCCTTTATATACAAGAAAATAAATATGACAAGAGCTGGCTTTGCTCGTCTCGGGTGGGTCCGGCGGCGTATCCGACGATTAGCTCAGGTTGCGGTCCGCCTTATCATGCGGCTATCAAAACGCCAGGTTCACTGCAAGGACACTCGAGCTTGCTATTATAGCAGATGGTTCCATGCTTGTCGAATCGTCAGGCCCTGGCGAAAACGCTTCACAGGGGATTGTGGTACAAGGACACGTCCCTATAGACGAATGGCCTGGCGGTTGACGTCGATCAGTGTATCACGAGGCGCAGCGCGCGGTCAGCGGTTCGCCTTCAGGAGCTGCAAGATCCCTTGTAGAGGGATTTTGACCCAGTCGGGCCGATGGGTGAGCTCGTGGCCTAGTTCGGACACGGCTTTCTCCAAGAGGAGGGCGTCCAGCAATACCTCAAGTTCTTCCTGATCCTGGGGTACCAGCGGCGTTTCCCCGACAATGTCGAGGTAGGCCTTGAGAAACACCACACAGACCCACACATACCAGAAGCGCGCCCACGACTCTAAAGTGCCCAGGGCCTTCGAAGGCACCACGCCCCTCGCCGCGTAATCGAACAGGGCCGCATACGACGCGTAATGGAACGAGCGAAGCATGACGGCCACGTCTCGAAACGCCGAGCGCTTGATCCGCCGTTCGGTCAACGACCGGGCAGGCTCCCCTTCGAAGTCGATGATGACGAAGTCCTTGCCCGTGTACAGTACCTGGCCAAGGTGATAGTCGCCATGGCAACGGATCCGCACACCGGCGATCTTGCGGTCGCGGATCCGCCGGAAGCACTTGCGGATTTCCCCTTCCAGCGCGACGACCTTCTTGGCATCCCCCTGAATGGGCTTCGGAAGACGCTTTAGGCGGTGGCGCAGGAGCTGAAAGGACCGGCTGGTCAGGTCGAGCATCCCCTGATAGAGCGATTGCCGGTAGAAATCCGTCAAGGGCTCGGGGGCAAAGTTCGGATCCTCCCTCCGCTGTGCCAGCGCGAGATGGAGCTCCGCCGTGCGGCGGCCCAGGAGCTCAGCGGAGGCCAGGTAAGCACCGATCGTCTCCTGAGCAACCCGAGGGAGATCCTGGGTACTTACGATCAGGAGAGATTCTTTGGGCAGCGGGGGCGCCTTCTCCTCCGGATGTGCAAGAACCCATTCAAAATACCGGCTCAGGGCGTCCAGGGTGTATTGCCAGGCTTCACCCTGATTCGGGACAAAGCCGTAGAGAACGGCGAGCGTCATCGGCTCACCGTGTCTCCGCCGCAACTCCAGGGCCCCCTGGACGGGAGCGACGTGGGCGAAAGACTTTTCCTCCGTAAGAAAGCGTCCGATCTCGAGCTCGGGGTTTGTCCCTGCCTCGATCCGCCGGAAGAGTTTCAGAATGAATCGCTCTCCATAGACCACCGATGTGTTGATCTGGTCGACTTTCATGACCTTTGGCTCGGGCCCCTTCTCGGCGAGACCTTCGATGCGAGGGAATGCGCGCGTCCGGACCGTCACTAACTCTCCCTTGGCTACGTTCAGATGCCGGCGCCGCACGATGGCGTCGAGCAAGGCTGCCGTGAAGGTTTTTTCGTACAGAGCATCGTAGAGAATTCCCACGTCCCCCTCTTTTGCTCCCTTTCCCTTGACCCGCATGTGCGCCAGGAGAGGATGTGGAAACCCCTCCTGCATCTGGGCTGCCTGCTCCCCGAAGGCGGCGGTGAGGGGAAGAAGGTACGTTTCCGGGGCGCCATCCGTATAATCCACGCGCACCACGGTCAGGAAGGCCTTTGCACGGGCAAATGGAATGGGAAGGATCTCGACAATGCTCGCCGACTTCATGCGCCGCGCCCGCCCGGCGAACCAATGGCGGGCTTGGAGATACTTCGGAAGAATGTTCTCCAAGGCGACTTTGCCTTCGCCCTGAAAGACAGCCTCCCACGCACCTACCACCGCAAGCGTCGGAAGCCGCATCTCCGCAGACGTCAAGGCAATTTCCTCCACCCTCTTCGGCTCCAGCGTAAACCAGTAAAAGGAATGCGGCCCGAGTGTGAGAAAGTACGGATGTTTTCCGATGGGAGGAAATTCTATCCGGCCGAATATCTCAACTGGCACCATCCCTTTAAAGGCCGAAAGATCCATCTCCGCGCATTGGACGAAGCGAGACAGATTGGCCACCACCAGAATGCACTCATCCTGGTAGCGACGAACGAAGACCAGGACCTTGCGATTTTCGGGATGAAGAAATTCCAGGGTGCCGCGCCCGAATGCTTTAGAGTGCTTCCGCATGGCAATCATCCGCTTCATCCACCACAGGAGCGAATGAGGATTGTTTTGCTGGGTCTCGACGTTTATCGCCTCGTAGTGATATTCGGGATCCACGCTGATCGGCAGATAGAGCTTCTGGGGGTTCGTGCGCGAGAACCCGGCGTTCTTATCCGCGCTCCATTGCATCGGCGTCCGTACACCGTTGCGATCACCCAGATAGATATTGTCCCCCATCCCGATCTCGTCACCGTAGTAGATGACCGGCGAGCCTGGAAGGGCGAACAGAAGGCCGTTCATCAGTTCAATGCGCCTCCGGTGATTGCCCAACAGCGGCGCGAGCCGTCGGCGTATTCCCAGGTTGATCCGCGCCCGGGGATCCTGCGCATACATCCGATACATGTAGTCACGGTCCTCATCGGTCACCATCTCAAGTGTCAGCTCGTCGTGGTTGCGCAGAAAGACCGCCCATTGGCACGCCTCGGGGATCGCGGGCGTTTGCTGAAGGATCTCAACGATGGGGAAACGGTCCTCGGTGTGGATCGCCATAAAGAGGCGCGGCATCACGGGGAAATGAAAGGCCATATGACACTCGTCCCCCTTGCCGAAGTAGGCGACGGCATCCTCGGGCCATTGGTTCGCCTCGGCCAGCAGCATCCGGTTCTGAAATTTCTCGTCCACATGAGTTCGGAGCTTCTTCAGGAAGGCATGCGTCTCGACCAGATTCTCGCAGCTCGTCCCCTCACGTTCGTAGAGGTAGGGCACGGCATCCAGGCGGAGCCCGTCCACCCCCATCCCCAGCCAGAAATCCATGGCTTGGAAGACCGCCCGCCCCACATGGGGGTTATCGAAGTTGAGGTCGGGTTGATGGGAGTAAAAACGATGCCAGTAGTAGGCCTCCGCCACGGGGTCCCAGGACCAGTTCGAGGATTCGAAGTCCTTGAAGATAATCCGCGCGTCCTTATACTTCTCCGGCGCGTCGCTCCAGACATAGAAATCACGCCACCGGTTCCCGGGCTTTGCTCGGCGGGCCTGCTGAAACCAGGAGTGCTGGTCGGAGGTGTGGTTTACAACCAGTTCGGTGATCACCCTGAGGCCGCGCCGGTGGGCCTCTCGCAGAAAGACGTGGAAGTCGTGGAGGGTTCCGTAGGCGGGCTGGACATCCGTGTAGTCCGCGATATCGTAGCCGTCGTCCTTGAGTGGAGACGGGTAGAAGGGGAGAAGCCAGATGGCTGTCACCCCCAGGTCCTGGAGGTAGTCGAGCTTTTCGGTCAACCCCGGAAAGTCCCCTATCCCGTCGCCATCGCTATCGGCGAAGGCCCGGACGTGGACCTCGTAAATAATGGCATCCTTGTACCAAAGGGGGTCCCCCTCGATCAGGGGGACATTCTTCCTACGACGCATCATCGTTCTCCTTTAACCCGCCTTACTCTAGCAGATGCGCGGGGCGTCGTCCACTCGGTGCACGTACCGGCCTCAGGCGCCGAGGCAGGGTTTCTGGCGTTACTCGCCGGTCAACTGGGGGGCAGCCTGCCACGGGGACAGGAAGTTGGATAGCTTGTAATAAACCATGGCGAAAGCTGCTATACTCAATTTAGCAACTTCGCGAGAGGAGTCAAAGCCGTGGAGTCTGGGGCACCGGTCTTGAGCTGGGCAGGGGCAGGGATCGAACAGGTGTGGGTGACCCTCAGGTATTTTCCCTGGCACCACCTGCTCGACATCGCATTGATGACGTTCCTCGTCTACCAGATCTATATCCGCTTGCGCGGCACGAGGGCGATGCGCATTGTGGCGGGTATCGCCGTCCTCGGGCTCGGGTATCTATTCGCCCAGGCCGCCGGGATGTTCCTCACCTCGTGGCTCTTGGGGGGCGCGTGGGCCGCCGCGCTGGTGTTCGTCATCGTGATCTTCCAGGGCGAAATCCGGCACATGCTGGGCCAGATCAATCCCAGGCTGCCTGTCACGGCCCTGTGGCGTTGGGCGAGCTACGTGCGACTGCCCGAGGAACAGTTGGTCGCGGTCGCAGACGCGGTTTTTCGCCTCGCTGAAAGGCACTGTGGAGCGCTCTTGGTATTTGAACGAGACGATTTTGTTGAACCATTGCTCAAGAGTCCCGGGGTAGTACTTGACGCTCAAGTGAGCCCGGAGTTGCTGAAGACGATTTTTGTCCATCCGACTGCCCTGCATGACGGGGCTCTCTATATTCGGGGGGGGAGGGCCTACCGGGCTGGCTGCGTGCTCCCGCTCTCGGAAAATCAGCAGTTGGCCTATATATACGGCACGCGCCACCGGGCCGCTTTGGGTATATCCGAGCAGTCGGACGCCCTGGCGGTCGTGGTTTCGGAAGAACGGGGAAAGGTCTCTGTCGTGGAGCGCGGCACGATCTCGGTCGTCGACGAGACCGCTGAACTCCTGGGCTGGCTCAGCGATCGGTTAGCGAGGCCGGAGGAAAAGCCAAGCCGGCGGCGGGCCCTGAAGGCGCTCCTGACTCAAAACTGGCGTCCGAAGCTGGCCACGCTTGTCGCGGTCAGCCTGCTCTGGTTCGTCTTGGTGGGACAACAAAACGCAGAACTGGGATTCGCCATCCCTGTGGTCTACCTCAACGTGCCCGAAGAACTGAGTATTCAAGGGGATCAGGTCCAAGATGTACTCGTCCGTGTTCGAGGTTCGCGGGGGGTGCTGAACTTTCTGGACCCCAGCCAACTCAAGGTCGCCATCGATCTCCGAAAGGCCAGAGCCGGAACACGGCGCTATACCATTTCTGCCAAGGAAATTGAGCTCCCCCCTGGCGTGCAACTCGTTGGGGTAAATCCGTCCGTAATTCCGGTCCGCTTGAGCGACAGACCGCCCAAGGACGTCGGCCCTTAAGCAAAAACTTTCTCACGCGCGGGTGATCCTGCGAAACGCCTCCTTTCCCACGTAGGAACGAAATAGAAGAATTCGCTCCGACGCCGGCCTTTCAGCGCCGACGGACACGAGGGATTCGACGGCTCAGACGAGGGGTTGAGGGGAAGCTTCCGACTTGCCAAGCACA
>Ga0307428_1000954_pt1 | contig 15792 bp, 34 predicted proteins | sample SalMarWE160240MG_FD_202161 | JGI IMG/M metagenome (GOLD analysis project Ga0307428, IMG submission 202161) | Salt marsh sediment microbial communities from the Plum Island Ecosystem LTER, Massachusetts, United States - WE1603-240 | ecosystem: Environmental > Aquatic > Marine > Intertidal zone >...
TCACAAGTCGGACACCAAGCTTTCCAAATATCCTTCATTTGTCTTCCTTTCCTTGTCTGGGTATAAAAAAAGACGGCTAAGGGGAGTATTGGCTCCCAATATAGCCGTCTTAATTTATCTTGCGTCAACCAGCCCCTGCCGGTTCGGTTGAACCCAGTATTAACTTGTTAATTAGCCAAAACTACGTCTGTTCATCCTCTCACCCTCTTGTCTGGTAGTAAAACAGTTTGCTTCTTAACCTTACCAACCTTGAACATGAATGTATCGGTTTCCCTGTTATGGGCACAGCCTATAGCCTCGTCTTCGTCAAGAGCAACCTGAAAATCGTCAAAAGATATTTCATACTCACCACCCATGTCTTTAACAATCTTACCCAAGACCCTTACCCAACCCGCAGGAGTCAACTGTCTGCCGGGAGCCCTACCACAGCACGCCTTATATTTCTTGCCCGAACCACAGTCACATAACTCGTTCCGGCCTTGCTCTTTGGGTTTTATTAGCTGTACCATTTAATTAAAACCTCGCCTGAATCCCTACGCTATGTCCTTGAAATATTCAACGCTCATAGTTGTTGCAAAGCTGTAGTCTAATTCAGAAATAGTCATTTCTTCCTGACGAAAAATAATTTCTTTCAATTCTGGGTGAAGACGCGCGTGATTCTTTATCAAAAGCTCCCTTTCGTACTCATTGCGGCATACAAACTCACCATTGGGAGTCATCGCAATGAAAACGCCGACCTTGTATTTCCATACCTGGCTGATTACTCTTGTCTCGTCGGGAAAAGTTGTATAGGCGTTGATGACATGTCTTATGGGCTGCGCGCAACCCTTATCCGTTTCAACCTCTTCAAGATAAAAACCGTAACCATTGACGTCGTTTTCGCCAAAACGGATTATAGACGGAAAATTGTCGCCCTCGTCAATAATATCGCCTGCATAAAACTTACGCCTCTTAAAACCTTCATGGCCCCACATAGATAATTCCATACCAACCGTCTTGCCATCTACATGATGAAAGGTTAAACCTTTGCATATTTTGCCGTGAATGTCCTTTTGAGGCTCTATAATCATGTGCATCTCACCCAAAGGATGAAATAAATGAGCGCCATATACAAATTCTTCCGAATCAACTAATTGACCTCTATAAATCATAATCAGAACCTCGCCTGAATCCCGATAAATACATCGTCAGGACTGGTGTCGCCAGTGATGTACTCGACGTTTAAAGTGACGTTACTTTCTTCACTTAACCCGAAAGAAGTGCCGAGAATCCAGTTGGGCTGAACACGATAATTAGCGCGTTTGTCGCCGGTCAACTCTAATCCGGCATAAGGACGGGCCTTTAAAGACTCCAGAAACGGCTGTAAGATAGAAGGCTCAGGGGTATCCTCAATACTGACCTCTTGAGTTAAGTGAAATAACACGTAACCGCCGTAAATGTCCGGCGAAAATCCCCAATCAAGTTCGTCAGATGTAGCGTATTTGACCACGGCACCAACCTCAGTGTTAGGCTCGACGAAACCGCCGGCACGAACCGATAAATCGGTGTTCTGTGAGGTCATTACACTTGTGGACATGTTGCCGTTGCACCCCACTACGAGTAGGGCCAGAATAATTGTTAGTAAAATCCTCATGTCTTTCTCCTTAAATTACCTATGTTAACTTGCTTTTTCCCATGACTTAAAAAATCTCCGGGGGCGGTTGGCCCTTTATATATATACACACGCTCCGTCTCCCACTTTGGGGGTAGGGGGTCGGTATTCAGTTTTTCTCGGCCCGGTTCTCATATCGTTCCTAACGCCACAGCCTCGGGCGCCTTGTGGACCTGCTGTCCGGCCGGCTGATGCTCATGCTTGCCCGTATAGTCCACGTCTCCCGGCAGGCTCACCCTGTTAAGCTCGTGCCTGCTTAACTCGTTGCCGGGCTTGTATGGGCCGTGGTTCAGTACATGCCTGCCACCAGCGGCCCGGACGTTGGTGCAGTGCCTGCACTGACAGTCAGACTGGCCATAGTTCGCGGGACTGTCGGGTATGACGTTCGGCATTGCTTCCAGTTGCGTCATACCCTTTGACTTGTCCCGGCGACGCTGTGCAGCCGCCCTGTTCGCTTCCTTCTGCTTCTCTTTGTCCTTATAGGCCATTTTTAATCCCCATATGCTTATAATAGTTGTTTCCTGCGTCTTGCTCAGTGTTTATCTATTATCACTTGCTTTTATCTCTTGGCTTAGTACCACAGATACAGTAGTTTGTGGGTTTTTTCGGCCACTTTCCCACTTTTGTCCTACCATTACTCATTTATACTTTATTAGTTTTGCTTATATCATTATAAGTTATGCTTATATTGCTGTTTTTGAGCCAAAAGTACTGTTTTTAGTTGCCATTATCTACTTTTTGGTTTTCGGCCTGTTTTTAAGCTTTGTCCAGTTTTCGCTTGCGCTATCCTGGCAGCAGAGCCTTTGCTTTTTCCTGCACGCCTTAACGCGGTATAAACTTTATGAACTCGTGATCCTTTTGGACTCATTTTCGGCCTTTTCCTGTGGTTTGTGTGCTCTTGCATCCACCACGGCCGCGATTGGCTCTAACGCCGCGACCACTTCCATCATGTTTGGGTTTACCTTTTGCCATTAGTTCTCCTTTTGCCTGCCATGTTATCTCTATCGGTTCCTCTGCCGGATCGTGAGTCTTAAACATTAACTTGTTGCCATATCTCTTTAGTGTTGTGTCCATTATCCTGCTTTCTTCGCTGCAATCGCGTTGCGTAGGTATTCTCTGCGTTCTTCAGGCGTCATCGGCGGCGGCATATCACAATCTTTACGACTTTCTTCCTTCAGGGAGTCTTTGTTGTGGGTTACGTTTGGATTACTATGGATTACGCTATCTTTTTCTTTTGTCTTTTGGTTTACTTTTCTTTTTTCTTTTTCTGTATCTGTATCTGTATCTGTATGGGATGACTTTGGATTACTTTGATTACTATTTTGATTACTATTTAGAGAATTTGGTGAATTTCGGTGTTTTTCTCGATACTTCGCCTGTGCTTTTCTTATCTGTTCCCTACGCTTTACAGGGTCTCTTACGCTACGATATTTAAGGTAATTGAGTATCTGCCATCCACCAAAGCCATCCTCGGACTCAGCGATACGTCTGCCATCATATTCAGTTGAACGGCTGTATTTGTCCGGCTCCGATAGTTTCTTGATAGCTTTTTCGGCGTCTTCCAACGACATTTTAGCCACTTTCGCCATCCCTGGAATTGTGCCGGAAACGTGGCCTTCGGCGTCTGCCATTGCTAACATAGTAATCCACATGATACGAGTTTTGTCATCTTCGCACCATATACTTGACGTGATGATGTTGCCAAACAATTTCGTCCATCCTTTGTCTAACATTTTATGCCCCTTAATATTGAATAATATTAATGATAGCAGGCGCCCGCCGTTCAATATTAAGGGCGGGAGCGCCTACTTATCAATATGTATTATAAATCATAAACAGAGTGATGTCAAAACATGTTGGCATTTTTTTGTGTCCCCATGTAAAATTTTATCTCTTTACTATTACAGCACTTATGACTATTTCCGAAAGTTTTTTCAAAAAAATACTTGACTTTCTTTTTGGGATGGTCGATAATGACCAATATGGTAACTGCTAAAACAAAACATCAAATCACGCAACAATCCCACAAACATACGGGCCTATGGCTCGGCGGAAGTTCCTTAGCAGTTACCACGCCGGGCCAGGCCTGTTTATTAAGGAGCTTGAAAATGGCAAAGCAAAGAAAAATCAAATTTACTGTAATAGTCAAAAAGTGGTTTGATAAGGTGAATGGCAATACTTATCATTCCGTGCGATGTATCCGGCACAAAGACGCAGCCGTTATTGTGGGGCCGATTCAATACGGCTATGGCTCAGCATACGAGCAGACGGCTCTGGAAGCAATGGCAGAAGCAAAATGGCTCCCTGTTAAATATCGCAATTTAATGGATAATTCATGGATGCTATACGAACGAGAAAACAACTATCCGATTCTATGGGAAGTCTCGGACGGCCTCAAGCGTGATTGTGTCGCTAATGGCATAGTGCAGGGCCTGCAAGCCCGCTCAGGTCGCACTGTGTGGGCTTATGAGCTTAACCACAATACTATTTGAAAGGGCAGAACATGAAAACTATAATAACCATTCTCATCTTGGCTATTTGTGCGGGATGTAGCCAGCCACAAAAGGCCGAGACTCCCTTCGAGAAGCGTTTGCGTGTGCGTAGGGCTGCAATTGATACGGCTATCCTCAAATATACCTTGGACGATTCATGGACTATTGCGGAAATTGGTAAGGAAATCAAGTACCAGGAATATCTCGAAAGGACGCGAAAATGAATAACGACAAGATCGAAATGCTAATCATCGAAACCGGGGAAGACAACAATGAATTTGTCACAACCGGCCTTTGGGCTGTTATATTTGGCACATTGATTTTATCGTGGATTTGGGCTCTTGTGACAGTAATTGAGTATATTAAATCTCTATAGGGGTGCAGATTGTACCCTGCTTGAAAGGAATTGGATAATGAGCGAAAGTAAACATACGCCAGGCATTTTGAGGGGAGAAACAAACATAAATGATATAGGTTCTGAGCATCCTCGATGCACGCTTGGAATAGGAACAAAAAGATTATTTCATACGACATTTGTAAACAGCCGCTTAAACGCTAATCGTATGATGAAATGCTGGAATAGCCACGACAAGCTGCTGGAAGCGTGCAAGCTCATCAAGGAACGTTTACTTAGCCATGGTGAATGGGACGCTGGCTGTTTTTACTATGCCGGGATATCAGCATCGGAGCTTGAAGAACCGTTAAAGCTGTTAGCCACTGCCATCACAGAAGCCGAGAAAACAGGGGACTAATATATGAAGCCTTGAAGGAAAGAGACAAGTTGCAAAAACAGGCACATAATAGTTCTTTTTGCCTGAATTTATTATAAAAGATTTGACTTTTGGAAACATAATGCTATATTTGGTTGTAGACAACCATAACTCCATAAAGTTTTTGCAGGGCTGCCAAGTTCTCTCATGGTTGTCTGAGCTTGGCGGTTCTGTTTTAAGGAGTAGCATTATGACTCGCAACCACGGACATAACTTATATAAGAAGGTAATCAACCAGTGTTGTAATCCAAAATGCAAAGTTTTGCTTTCGCCGTTAGAAGTTCACCATATAGTACCTGTTTCCGAAGGCGGCAAAAATGAATATATTAACTTTATTGTTTTGTGTCGGCATTGTCATAGACATAAAGCGGAACCATTTTTAGCGAGGAGTAAAAAGAATCGTAAATGTTGGAGCCAAGAGTTGTTGTTTAGATGGAAATTTCAAACAGAATATCTTGTTGTAGGAAAATGTTCTGACGATATGTCTAATCACGAATACCAAGTAGAATTAAATCGAATACATAAGGAAAATCAATGGCTATTAGACTAAATTACTCCGCCCACAGGGAGATCGTGGCTTAGACGGCTTGCTGTGAAGCGTAAATGATATGTATGAGGTGGAATTATGGCAGACAAGAGAGTTTGCCCGCACTGTGGAGATAATGTAGGGTTTTATACTTACCTCTATATTAAAGATATCCAAATATATACCTGGGCTGGTGAAGGCGCTGATTCATCTACTATAAAAATTAAAGAGGGCAAAAAACAACGATGTATGAAATGTAATAAGATTGTTAAGGTAAAATTAACAGGTTAGCCCATACGGAAATGAAGCCCCGCCTCCCCTGCCCGTCGGCTGGTTACCGATTTCGAGGCGGGGCCTTTCTTCTTATCTTCACACAGCGAGTCTCGAATTCATCCACTACAGACATGAGTTTTTCAAAAACGGCCTCGTCAATTAGAGATTCGCAGCTACGAATTATATTCGTAAGCTTGACTAACTCCTTCCCCCGCTCGGTCGTTTCCTGTAAGTCTTTTGAATTGGCTTTTTCGAGATTTGCGATTCTCCTGCGTAGATGTTCTATCACCCGTGTTGTTTCCTTGTCTTGTGTCCTGCTCATGGTGATTTCCCCTTTTCAGTGGCTTTGTTCGTTATCTACAAATACAGTCATTAAAAATAATGCGCCCTTAAATGCGCCATAGGGCGTATTTCCTATAACGGCAATATTCCACAAGCAAAGCTCTGTTCTAAGGGCTTTTTTATTTCACTCATTTCCAAAATGCGCCCTTAAACGCGCCCTGCTAAGATATATCTAAACGCCTTATCGCACTCACTAAATACGCAACTTCGGCATTCATGTTTCTGTCGTAAAAACACTCACTCTCTTTTGTTTTTTTAACTGTCCTGTTTCGGGGTCCGGGCGGCACTTCATAAACCCCAGGCAACCCCCATCCTTTTGGTATTTCCCCCGGTTGTAATAATCCAACAGGCGACATGAAATATCGCTCAATACCCATGCCCTGAGACGGGATTTTCCTGGATAGCTTTTTCTTGTCCGCCAGAAAACCTGATCTTGTTGATTTGCACTCTATTAAATAACTAAAACTGTTTTTGAAACCTATTGCACCAGGATTTTCCGAAGCCGAACCAGGCGCTACTCGCTCTTTGAACGCAACAGAACAGCCAATAGAAAACTTTAGGCAGGCAAATGCCCTTTTGACTAATTCTTTATGACTTATTTCCGGGATTACACCTGCGTATTTATGACGCCGACCATTTATGCTCATATCAGTCACCACCTTTAAGTGGCTCAATTCCGTTTAAAATACAAATCATAGCCTGGACTCGTTTTGTAGGGATAAGATTCCTGGTTTCTCGCTGCTCATATTTATGACATTGTGTACTTGGGCTCCAGCCACAGCGCACAGCTAACATTTCCTGCGTCATGCCCACCGACTCCCGCGCCTCGACAATATCACTGCCCAAAACCCTCGATACCCATTTATGTTCCTTGGTATATCTTTTACGTGAGCCTGGCTTATACGGAATAGTTAAGACCTTCCGCGGTGTGCCGTCAGGGCTGAATAATCGTTTACCTCTTTTTAAGATTCGGCAAAGACGTTTCCCCGTCTTTCGGTCATATCGCCACTTGCCGCTAAAAATGCTTTCGTAGAGTTCTATTTGCATTTTATCCTCATAGTTGGTGTCCTTGTAACATCCTGCTTCTATATATTGCCGGCCTTGACCATTTGCGTTGTAAGTCTCGCCATTCTTTTGACCAAACAAACTTCGGTTTATGATATTGCAGATTGTCCTTATAGAGTTGAGCGAACGGCAGAAAGCCTTTAGCGTAAACCGCTTCACATCTTTTTTCGGCATTTGCTATATTTTCGCCACGGAATCCGAGTAAGACATAACACCGTCTTTTGTTGATATTGAAATCACTAAGTAGTTCCGCGGCCTTATTCAATCGTTTTAGATCTTCTTTTCTGTCACAGGCCACCCATAGCTCAGCTACTTTGATTTTTTTCAATAGCTCGATATGCCACGGCTGCATATAATCAATATCGAGCCCGCCTTTGAACTCGATTCCCTTTTTCTGGGCGGCCAGCATCTCAAATACCCGCTCGATATGCCCGCGACTACATGCCAGTAGATTATTGTCTTGGACAATATATCCCGGGATAATAGGCAATTCCCTGATTTTGCCTTCTCGCTTCGCAACCAAGCACCACGGACAATGTTTCGGGCAGCCGCGGGAAGTAAAAGTTACTCCATGTTTGATAAACCGTCCCGGCACAAAGTCCATGTCGGCCGGATCGTCAAAAGCTGGTCCACCTAATAATACTTTACGAGAACGTCCTGCCCACGCCGAAGCCAGCTGTTTACCTTTCTCAATATCCCATGTAAACGCCACAGAAACACGAACCGGCAAATCGGGTAATTCAAACATAGGCGGGTCATCGTAAAACGCTAAATCATCCGTCGGCGTCCATTTAGTTTTTCTTGGGAATACTCGTATCACCACTGGTGTCCTTGCAGCAGTTCTTGGTACATTCTCTTATACATTTCCCCGATAGCGACTACTTTGAATCGGTAAGATTGATTTTTGTCCAGCCACAAGAGTTCGTCAATTACCCCCTGGCCGTATTTTTCGAGCATGAACTTATGATATGCCTCATCGACCTGGGCTCTTATATTCTTCCCCGCATAAAATCCCCCGTTGCAGTTTTTGCACTGAGTATTTATGTTTCTTTCATCGAAGTAAACGCCGCTCATTCCCCCCCGGCCTCTTTCAATATAATGACCTGCATCGGCATTTCTTTTGATATGGATTAAAGTTCCACAGGAACAACATCTTACCCAGCCTAAATCTACTTCCGGGTTTTTATCGCGATATGCTATTGCGTCTCTGAGCCTAATATATTTACTACACCACTCCCACGCGGTCTTTTTAGCCGACTTTGCCATCCTTAGCCTTCCAGATTACGTATAATTCCCGGATCTTTGCGAGGAATTTATGAGGGTGATAGAAATAGTTGTATTCATTATCGCAACAATAAAAGTCCGGGTCGATTTTCTTGGCTGGGCAATGAGGACAATTGTGTGTTGGGAAATCGCCTTGCTGTCGAGCATATTCACAAAAATAGCAATCGTACGCTAAATCCCCCACATTGTTTTCTTCCAGCCATTCATCCTTCCAGTCATCTATACTTTCAGGCTCTTCTTCCGGCAAGTCCTCCCACATTTTCATGCAATTTTCAAATGCCTCATCGTAGGTAAGTGCTTTCATTTTAGTTTCTCCTTAGCCAGTGAGCATTTTTGGCATTTTAGTTTTTTCAATAAGTGAAAGATTTTCCGGCAGCTTCATAAAGTCGGCTACGGTTGAGCCGTCTGGCAAAGTCATCATTGATAAAAACTGGTCTTCAAAAGAAACGCCGCCGTCCTGAACTTCTTCCAGCTTCATCTTGAGACTCATATAAAATACCCGCCACCGCTGCCTGATAGCTTGATCGTATTGGCTTTGTAGTCGATAATCTTCTGATTTTGGTGCAGGAACGTTGTGCTTGTAGACCTTTCCCTCATACTTAAACCCAACACCGTCGCCACGGGGACTTGAACCCATGAAATATTCGACAATGCCATAATCCACTAAAAGCTTCTGAATTTGTGCCTTCGAGCGGGTTACTGGAACTGTTGTGTTCTTTGCATATTTAGCCATTGTTTAGTTTTCCCTTAAAGCATCTACCTGTTTATTACGCTCAAGCTTTTTTGCCTTGATTGGTTGGTACATTGCATACATACAGGTGATACGGACGGCCCCTGGAGTCGTAAAGCATCTTTGTAGTTTAGTATAATACAGAAGTCTTTCCCGGTCACTCTCGTTGATATTGCTTCTGTTCAGTTCTCGCATCAAACCACAGGGTTCTTTAACTTTCTGCGGGGATACTATGCCTTTTAGGGGTTTCGTCATTAGTTCTTTCACCTAAAACCTTTTTAATAATCCACCACTCGGAAAGATAACCATTTTGTGTCAACATTAACTTTAGCTCAGGCGTCGATTTGCTTTTGAAATACGGGCTATCGTCTTCCCATTTTTCCTTTCTTTTACGCGCCAATATTTTTTGTTCGAGCTCGATATCCCTTTTTTCTTTTATTTCTTCCGCAAGCTCCAACTCCCAGTGCCGATTGTATATCCATTTCTTGAAGTGAGGTATAAACCGCGTCGGCGTACCTTCTTTTTGCCAGTATACCTTTTGCTTCTCAATAGCCGGTAACAATAACGGCAATACTTCTTTCCAATCCTTGTGCGTTTTACAGAAGTATTTGAATTCGGTATCACGCCCACGTTTGGTGCCTGGATAAGCTTTTCTTGCCGTCTCGAATTTGTCAGTATATGTCATTTCGGAACTCGATTCTCCATTATTTGCTTTTTTGAACGAGACATTTGCTTCAGGATTGATACGATCTTGTTTCTCGACTTATACCATTCCTTCTTCGACACCAAAATAACCCCATCTCCCCAAAACGACCATTTGGGCATTATATTTTCTGTTCTTGTTTCAATATCTTCTTTGCTCATTTCGGATATTCCTTTTATTCCAATGCTCGCCTTCTGAGCCCGAGCCAAGTCTTCAAATCTTCGTGACTTCCAGTTCTTACTGCCCTTAGACGAGCAGCCTCAACTTCGTCCTCGCGAGGTGCCCGATTCATCGCCTTGCCCAACATCTTTAACGCCTCGTGACAAGCTTGGCATCTATTATCTTCCATTGTCTTTGTCCTTAATCACAGCAAACGCCTTGTCCCAATCCTGTTCAGGCATTTTCTTTACATCCAACGGGCCGGGGTACAAAACTACGCACACCCGCCGAACCGCCGTTTTATCCTGTACCTGTAGTTGTAAAAACGCTTCGATTTGGGGAATAGCTTCATCTTTTGCTTCGGCCGGAACTATTGTTATCCCGTTCTGGCCGTAAAGTTGGTGCACAATGCCCCATCCTACATATTTCTTAACCATTATCTTTGTCCCCGGTAAAACTTCTTGGCTTCTTTTGTGTTGTCTTTTCTCCATCAAAAGGGAATCTCTGAGTCTTGCACGGGCGTTTCCTTCCTGTCGTGCTGCTCGGCCGGCTTGTCCTCTTTGCTGCCTATAAACTCGAAGCTATCAACTATAAGGCGAATTTTAGAGCGATTGAGACCGTCTTGTTGCTTCCACACATCCAAGACTAAATGACCCTCTACGAGTAGCGGGTCGCCTTTTACGCAGTATCTATTAACGGCCTCGCCACGCTTACCAAACATCTTGCAATCTATGAATAAAACTTCCTCTCGCTGGCTACCATCCTGCCCCGTCCACTTTCGATTAGAGGCAAAGCCAAATTCGCAAACCGACTTTTGGTTCGGCATGTATGACAACTGGGGGTCGCGGGTCAAATTTCCCGTTAGTATCGTTCTGTTATAGCTCATTACGTACTCCTTAAAAGTTTGTATATGCAAATTCGCCAAACAACTCTTTGGCTTTTTTGTCGTATGTTTTGGCGGCTTCAACCTCATTACTAAAATAACCGAGATGCTTTAGACGACCGTTAATTTGAATTCGTACCCGCCATTTATTACGATCTTTGTGCCAGGAAATACCCTTGAAAGCGGATGAACTGTTTTTATGTGGACTGCTATTTTGCTTATTTTGAGAATGGGTGCATGTTCTAAGGTTGTCTCGCCAATTATGAAGTCCGTTGCGATTTTGATGGTCGGTTTGCCGTGGGTCGCCTGACTCCAGACCAAGAATTTCCCGGTGCATCTGTATCTTTCGCTGTTTCCCGTCTGGTGAGCGAATGCCTCTCACGGCATAAAATGTGTTCCTATGTTTGAGGGCAGACCATTTGAATTTATTTAATCGCTCATAATCAACATCATCAACTATTGCGAAAGTGTTTGGGTACTTTGGGGTTGAAATATCAATCCGTTTCATTTGGCAATCTCCCAAATAAAGATAAGCCGGGTGCTATCAGAGCGGACATAGTGAGTCCTGAACTGTCCCGACTTATCTTATTAGATTGTATTGACTCTGATAGCATAATATCAATATAACTTCTTACTGGAGATTGTCAATAACTATTTTCTTTTTTCTTCGTCAGGCAGAGTAACCCACAAAAACCCCCATTCGTTCAATTGCTGAACAGATCCTTCAATGAGCATATTCATTTTCTTTTTTGATAGCTTTGTAATCGAAGGTATGATCGGAAATACCTGTTTGCCCAATGGCACATAATAGGGAGCGAAATCATCCGGTAGAACTGCCAGCTTCAACCTCGTTTCCCAATATCCAACACTGTCGCCGCTGTCCTTTGCTAATGCCGGAAGCAGAATCCCCTTCCACCAAGCTCTTTGCCCGTGTGTGATATACTCGGCCCCAGACAGGACTTCAACGCCAAACTTCTTATGCTTGGCGCATTCAGCGTATATCTTCGGCCAGTCAGCCTTGGGCGTATCGCCTGTCGTTTCACCTTTAAAAAGTTTAGGCATCGGGATTAACCTTAATATCTGCCAGACAATTGACGGGCAGTACCTGTTCAGCCATCCTATTGACAGAGGTTAAATCCCAAACAAAAGCCTTCTTCGCTTTGGGAGTAAGTTTTGCAAAAACGTTCCGCACCTCATTCTTGAAGAACTCTTTGCTGAATATCTTACCGTCCGGCATTTCGTTGGTATGGACAGTCTGGAACTCGAAGAACGATAGACCTATCAACTCATCTATTTTAGCCTCAAGCTCCTTTTTTGCCGCTTCCTTCGCTTTTGCAGTAATCGTCTCGGCTGGCGGGGTTTCAGGTTTATGGTATTTGGCTGGCTCAGTAAGTGACCCGTTCTCGCCCTTGCCGTGTTTGTTTGTAGCGTCGGAGTCTTTTGTGTCGTCAATGCAGAACAGGCCGTTCAGGGCGTACTTGCGAGCGTAGCTTGAAGCCGTGCCGGTTATCTGGCTTGCGTCCATACCCTTCTTTATTTCCGGCTCTCTGGCATAGGCTGTAGTGAACACCTCTCCGTTGTCATCATCGATAGTAGCAACCGCTTTGATATAATGCCAATCTCCAGTAATTACTACATCGTCTGTAAGCGTTACGGCAGCTTCGACTTTTGCCAATAACGGCTTGAGGGCTTCGAGAATATCTTCACAAGAGCGATAATTGTACTTACCGAAGGCGTTGAACTGCCCTTTTGCAGCTTTCAAATTCGCTTGCACATAGCACAGCTTTTGACGTATCGTTAGTTCTTTTTTCTTCTCTGGCATAGTTTAACTCCTAATTATTTCGTCCATATCGTTTAGTTCTTCGACGAACCGCTCACACGCAGGGCGGAGCGTCTCGTTTATATATTTGTCGTCACGCATAATACGCTTATGGTAAAAAGGCTTATGTAGGCCCCATGGATCGTAGCTGATAAAGTCGCACCATTGGCGTTCGGCTATCCACATCATGCCCTGTACTTGTGGTATGTGAGTCGTAGGCATTTTATCTTTGAGGATAATCCGATAATGAGACGGGCCTTCGGAGCATTTTATCTCAATACCACCTTCCGAGCCTACCAGCCCGTCGGGACTACAGCCAATACCTTTCATCTTGATAAAGCCAACTTGCTCTACAGTAACTTCCTTCATGTCCTCATAGTATTTACGGGCATATTGTTCGTGTTCGATACCGTCTTTCATCGCCTCGCTCTGGTATGTGTCCTGACGACGCCCCTGCTGCCTCTCGGCTAACAAACGCATCATATACGTCATACGTCCCGTCTTTTTGTTTAGAACGTCCGTGAAGTGGCTGGCGGTTACAATGCCTAACCTTACTTCAAACCATTCCTCACTTCCCTGAATACAATCAATGACTTGACGTTTCATCATTCTCCCCTCGAAATATGGACCTCAACCGTTGGCCCATCAGCCGAAATGTATTCCAACACAACTCGCTCATCGGTTATCGTAGGCCCGGTGTACCAATAGCCCTGAATGTCAATTCCAGCAAGGACGGAGTCTATTAGGCTCCACAGTTTCGTATGACAGTCCTGGCAAATGCCATTGCTGAATTGCCGGTAACAATCCATGCAGTAATAATTCCCGCAAGCCTCGCACTCGAAGGTTTCGCGGGTAGTATTACCACAACCAGCACAATCAACCAATGGTTCATCTACCACAATATTGTGACCTGATTGTTCGTAGTGTTCAGACATTATTGTTCTCCTCGTGGATGTTACCCATGACTTCAAGTTTAACTATCTACTTCCTTAATAATTTGACGATGCGTCGCAACAAGTTTATCTTTCCCACAAATTACTTTGCCCCAGATTCTTACTCTTGTTAAAACAGAATCATTTGGTGCATAAATTCTCGCTTCTTCTGGCAGCATGGAAGCGTGCAACCCGCATTGACACATTTGTATTTTTGATTCATTCAATACATCCCCGATTGAAACATGACGGCCCGAACGCAAAACATAACTACCATCTTCGGATTTACGGATATAATGATAGGCTAACCACGATTGTTCTTTGATTATCTCAATCTCTATTTTGCCGGAGCCGTCGCCGGAGCCGGAGCCGTAGCCGTCGCCGAAGCCGTAGCCGGAGCCGGAGCCGTGGCCGTCGCCGGAGCCGTAGCCGGAGCCGTAGCCGTCGCCGTAGCCGAAGCCGTAGCCGGAGCCGTGGCCGTCGCCGTGGCCGTCGCCGTAGCCGTCGCCGTCGCCGGAGCCGTAGCCGGAGCCGTAGCCGTGGCCGTCGCCGTGGCCGTCGCCGTAGCCGTCGCCGTCGCCGGAGCCGTAGCTGGAGCCGTAGCCGTCGCCGAAGCCGTAGCCGTGGCCGTCGCCGTAGCCGAAGCCGTAGCCGTAGCCGAAGCCGTAGCCGGAGCCGTCGCTTAATTCCACGGTTCTTTCCTCCACATTTCTACAGCCTCTTTAGTAACATCCATAATTGAGGTTACTCCATTCAACTTAATTTTCGGGATAATCGGCGTGATACGCGACCCTTTTTGTGGCCCTATTGAGGCAAGTCCTAATACGCCTTTTGTGGCCGATGACCAATGAACGGCCATTTGCGCATCTTTCAAGACCGCTATTTCAATTTTCTCATCATGCTTGACAAGCTCGCCGAAAAATACACCACGCCTGGTATTGTCTGTCGTTACTACAACCATTCGTTTTTTCTCTGCCATTATTTTTTCTCCTTTTTAAGACTTATCATTCTCATGAATCACATCCCCATACACCCATACACCTTCTTTTGTCATGCCTCGATAATCATTTATCATTTATCTATCTCCTCAAGGGCCGCCACAAATATTTCGGTGACCCTTTAATTCTTCATTTAATTCCATTATCAGTTACCGCCTTTACGAAATATTCCGATTGTTCGTTGCACATCATCCAGCCATAACCTTCCGGCAACGGTTTTTCTCTGGCTGTCTCTTTCCACCATTCGCCCATCTGGGCATTGCAATATATTTCAGCCTGAGAAACCATTTCAGTCTTAGTGAGGTCTTTTTTGTATTGGTGATGAAGCTGGAATAATTTAGGTTTGAGACCGTTATAACGCTTAACTATTTCTTCAATTACAGCTTCCAGTTGAACAACCTTGTCGTTAAGATAACATTTCGATGGAGAAAGTAATATTCTTGTTATGCCGTCTTCCGCTAATAGCTCTCCTATATCCCAATCTTCTGTAACGACTAATTGTATTGGTAATTCTCCAACCTGTTTTCTTTTCGTGTCCATCAGTCACCGCCTTTCAGGGCTTGATCTGCCCACATCCTTGCTACTGCCTTCCATGTTGTGTCGCCGTCACACGCAGAGATATAATATTCCACTTCATCATCGCGTATCTTTTCCGCGAATCTTTTCAGTCTGGCGTTCTCGGCTATTATCCGCTCCATCGTTCTTTGTGCCAATTTCGGGCATTCCGACCACCAGGCAAACGGGATAGGCTTTTCACCTTTCAGCTTGGCGTTCTCGTCTTCGAGTTGGCGAATCCTCTGTGATTCCGTGATTGCGGACCCTGTCTTTTCAGCCAACTTTTCGACATGCTCTTTAACTCTTGCCATTGTCATTCTCCTCAAAAGCCTTCCGGCATTCACTATTTTCAAGTCTTTCGGCCTTAGGCTTACGATAATCTTTATCTCCGGCTGTATCACAGAACCAATGGCCCAATTCCTCGTCGAACAATAAACACTTTGAACAACCGGATTCCTTGCATTGTTCGCAGTGCAAAACGCAGGTATTGTGAATCATTCGCTCACACTTGCATTCTATGGCTTCGTGTTCGTATATGGGATGGCCACAGGCTTCACACGAGCCTATCTCCTGCGGTTCGTTAACTTCTATTGTATGACCCCACGCATCA
>Ga0307428_1000955_pt1 | contig 15784 bp, 14 predicted proteins | sample SalMarWE160240MG_FD_202161 | JGI IMG/M metagenome (GOLD analysis project Ga0307428, IMG submission 202161) | Salt marsh sediment microbial communities from the Plum Island Ecosystem LTER, Massachusetts, United States - WE1603-240 | ecosystem: Environmental > Aquatic > Marine > Intertidal zone >...
TTACAAGAATGTTAGAAATGCCTGATGGGTCATATCGCAGACATCCCGATCAAACTCCATTTGGGATTGGGTAAGATCGGGCAAGGAGATTAAACCACAATGAGACAATACAGTTTTGGCTTACCTCTTGAAATGTCTGACAGGCTTTTCCGCAATTATTCTTGGCTAACCCCAATATGGGGATACTGGATAAAGCGATCTTTATGGCAGTGCGTTCTCTGGCGGGTTTTCGGGATTAAGTCATGTCGGCCTGTTTATGTTAAGGGATTGATTGACAAATTGATTGGTGTGGAAAAACTTAATCAAGTTAATTGGAGGACTTGGTATGAATAGCCAACTAATTCTTGATATTATAGATTGGATAAATTCGGGTAAAGAGGTTAAAGGGGTGATGATTATTGAAGAAGTCTGAAGAAAAAGCGGTTAAGATAGTTCAGGATGCGTGGAGTAGGGCATATCAGGTTCAGGCTCCCCGCAACGACGAATATCTTCGTGTATGGCAGAGATACAAGGGTTACAATCCCAATATATCCGATCCGTATAAGTCGAATATCGTTATGCCCAAGTTATATTCGACGATTGAAACGATAGTGCCACGTTTGGGCAAGGCATTATTCGGTAGCAGACCATACATCCCCATTAAGTCGGAGAAGTTTCAGGAAGCCGCTGAACCGATAGAGTTGGCGTTGGATACCTATTTGAGTAAAGACAAATTCAAAGTCAAGGGTAAACGTGCATTGAAGATGACATCCTTATTTGGGACGGCCTTTTTAGAGCCGTATCCGGCTGTTGAGGTTGTTACGGAGAAACAGTCGATATTATCGCCCGAATATCCCTGGCAACCCATGATAGTTGAGAGCAGGGTTCCGCGTTTCCGATTGAAGACACGAGTATGGGCACCGTGGCAGGTTTATGTCGAACCGAATATGATGGATGTGGATGATTGGGGTTATATAATTACGATTGAGTTGGTGGCGAAGGAATCTATCAAAAAACTGCAAGAGATTAACCGCTTTAATAAGAATGTGAATTTGAACAGATTGTCCAGTTCGGGGGATAGTGAGGAAAAGGAACAGGGTAAAAGAATGTTGCAGGGGTTGGGTATTTCCGTACCGACAGAAGATAGTGGTTGGGGTGTTTTGGCCCGGTATAGGACAGATGACCGATACATAACGATTTGGAATGGTCTCGATGTGTTGGAGGACAGAGAGAATCCATTCAAGCGTAAGAAAAAGAATATGATCCGATTCGCATATAATGAAGACCCGATGTTACAGAACTCATTCTGGGGACAGGGTGAGGGTAAAATTCTCGATATTATTTGTGATAAATTGGATGAAACGTGGAATCAGGCGTTTGATAATCACGATATGATAAATCAGGCGGCGATTGCTTATCGTGAGGGGGCCGTTGCTAAAGAGTCTTTGGTTATGGTCGGTGGTGTGAGGATTCCGATAAGGGCGGATTGGCAGGGATCGCTTGATGATGCGGTTAAAAGGTTTGAGACGATGGGATTGCCCCCCGATTTTTATGCTATCCCTGCGGTACTCGAAAATTACGCGGATAAAGCAGCAGGGAGTTTTGATATACAGCGTGGAGAACCGAGTGAAGACGTGGAAAAAACAGCGACCGAATCTTCCCTTTTAGCTACACAGGGGGATTTGCGAAGCGAAGATAGGGTTAGTTTGCTTGAGGCTTTGGGAATGACGGATTTTGCGGATGCGGCTTGTTCTCATATCGATCAGTATGCGTCTTTCGATGATTTATATGATACTATTGGCGAGAAGGCAATGGATATATTCACAATGAATCCGAACGAATTGCCCGGTGGATTCGATTATCAATTCAGGGGTTCGGATACAATCATAAACGATTTTCAGAAGCGGGCGGATTGGAGGCGGACTGCCGAGTTGTTGAGAAACGACCCGTCGGTTCGTCCGGGGGCAGTCGCCCGCTTAACATTAAAGAAAGATGGATATAGCGATCAGGAGATTGAAGAGATTGTTTTTAACGAACAAGAACTTCAGATGCAAATGCAAATAGAGGCTATGCAGGGGATGATACCACAACGGGGTGGTGAAAATAAGAACAAAAAAGCGCAGGTGCCGACGATTGGTAATCCTGCGGGATAAATAACCTTTTTTAAGCAAGGGGGCTTGTTTAATGAAACGCTTACTTTTAATCTTTGTCGCAGTGGCTTTTATGGCTTATGCGGCTTCCGTGGGTTTCGCGGGAACAAATGCGTCTGGATGGACTTCTTTTTCCGACGATTCGATTTATGTAAACGGGACGGTCTATACGCCGATCGGGTCGTTATCGGTTATACAGGATACGGTCACGAATATCCTTTTCTTTGTAACTGGTGATGTGGAATTGAGTCAGTACGATAAACTGTATTTGGCTCTTGCTACCGACACTACGTCTGCTGGTGTGCCCGAATTGGTTGTAGGCGGTGGTTCCAACGATACCACTACCGTAACGGCTCATTACTACTGGTGGAAACCAAAGTATGGTGATCCCGAAATGCGGATACCTTTTACTTTCGTCCAAGAATTAACGAGCGATTCTTTGGCAGGAGCCGTATTGGTCAGGCTATTGGCTAAAGTTGAGTCTGCCAATTTCCCGGTTATACTAAAGAATGTCCGTATTGATTGCCTGACGAATGTAGCGGATGAATAAGGGGGCTTGAGACAATGAAGAAATGGATATTACTCTTTAGTCTTTTGCTTGTTGTACCGTTATCAGCGGGAGATTGGTTACCCGTTACGATTGTTGATACTATAGCTGCGGATTCAAGTGATTCCGGTCTTACACGAGATACTTTCTATACTGATACGCATTTTGTCGGTGATTGGAACAGATTATCGTGGAACTATGAAATCTACGATATTGATACCAACTTTTCCAAAGATTCAATCGAGATTCAGCTTTTCATGGGTAATCGAAGATTGGGGACTTTTATCAAAGTACCGGGTGCAGTTGGTGTTGATACCATCTTTTTGGGGGCTAACGATACCATAAGATATACCAGGTCGATTATCCCCGGTGATTCAATGTTCGATTTTCTTTATGGTCGTGTGGTGGGAAGCGATAGCTTACTCCCCGATAATTCGGAGAAGTTGGCCGGTAACGTATATGAAAGCAAAGTGCGTATCTTCGTTACTGAAAAGAAGTAAATGGGTTTCATAAGGCGGAAATATAACCTTGCCGAAGATATTCAGGCGACTCAGGCACGGATCAGGCTTATTGAAAGTCGGAAAGATTTTTTAAGGCTTGAAGCATGGAAGAGTATTGAAACGGAATTTACCAATACTATCAGTCTTTTTACGCAGGAGGTCTTTGATTTATGTAAAGACCCGAAGAAAAACCACGACGAGATACGCTGTAAGAAAATGGTTGCCAATGCACTGGGATGTATTTTGACAAGCATCAGGGGAGAAGTTAAACAAGAAGATGAACTGAGAAAAGATTTGAAAGATAAAGAAGTGCTCTTACAAGAGCAAGTAAATAGAACTTTAACTTAAAAGGGGAAAATCATGCCAGACGAAAACAAGACACCGGCCTCAGAACCTGAGACAACCGGAGTCGTTCAGCCCCAAACTGACCCGGCCGTCCCGACAGGACAAACGGAACCGGATAATCAGGGGATAACTGAAAAGGAAAAGGCGGCGCATGAAGAACGAGAGGCATTTTATCAGAAGAAGTATCAGGAACTTGTGGAGATGAATAAAAGGACTTCACAAATTCCCGTAACCAAACCAGAGGTCGAACCGGAACCGGAACCCGCCCCTGCTGAATCAGAGGTTGATCCCTATTCAGCCGAGGGTCTTGCGACAATTACTGAATCTATTAGTAATAAAGTTGTTGGGAAAGTTACGAAGATTTTGGGTGATAGAGACAAGATACTCAAAGAACAGGAACAATGGAACGCAGAACTTCAAGGTTCTACGGCCATATTTTCTGATTGGGCATCCAAGTCTAATGTACCTCAAGAACTTCAGGAAGAAGCTGTCAAGGCTATTATTGCTGATTTTCCGAGTGCTCGTCCCGGTGCTGTCTATAAACACGCGATGCAATATATTAAAGACAGGGCTAAGGGCGAAACCATTCAGAAACAGATGGCTGAAAAGACGGCAGAGGCGGCACGTAAAGCGAAGGAGTTGCAAGAAGTACAGCAACCCGCGCCGGGGGCTGCACCGCCGATTCAACCATCAGAACCTAAAACTCTTGAAGAAGAAATCGAGGCTAAATTCGATAAACATACGAAGCATCCTTCGGATGCGATTTTTGAATAGTCTGTGATTTTATATAAAGGGGGTTGATTTAATTTGGCGACTGTAACACAATTAGCAAGGGCTGATCGTGGTCGTGCTACGAACGATTTATCTACATATCGAATACGATTGTCGATTGCCGATAAAATCGCCTTGCTTGAACCTAATTCCAATCCAGTTACGCTTATGAGCAATAGATTCTCAAAGATTGCCATCGGCTCAACGAAGCGTAGTTGGCTTACTGATGTGCTTCGGCCCGAAGTGGATACTTTGAACGGGGCCGCGACTACGACCGAAACGCCGATCACCGTTGATAATATTACTTACTGGGCACCCGGTGATCTGTGGCGTGTTTACGATTCGGGTGAAACCTTGTACGTTACTGCTATCGCATCGACTGACGATTCTACGGTTACGGTAGTCCGTAACTACGGTACGGCGACTTCCGGCGAGCCGGGTTATCGTACTGACATTGAAGATGGTGATTACCTGATGTTTGTCGGTAACACCCTCAGGGAAGGCGATACTTCGCCTAATGCATTGCACACACTTGAAGTGCAATACGATAACTATACCCAGATTCAGCGAACGGTATTGCATCTGACTAATACCGAAATTGCGATGCTTCTGCACGGTGAACAGGATTTGCCGTATGAGGTTCGCAAGAAAGGTATTGAGCATAACCGTAAACTCGAATGGCAGAATATCTACGGGGGTAAACCTTATACGGATACCACTAATGACCGACGACAAGCCGGTGGATTATATTGGTTTATTCGTAAGTATTCTGGTTCGGGGCGTGCCGTAACCGCAACGACCATCACCGAGGATAGTTTCCTGACCTGGGTAAGACATTGTTTCCGATATGGGTCGGCTAACAAAGTTCTCTTTGCGCCGCCGGTTCTCTTGGAAGCCATGTCTCGCTGGGCCGGTAATCATCTGCGTATTACCACAACCGCCAAAATGTTCGGAGTTGACATTCAGAGATGGTTGACTCCGCACGGAATGGTTGCTGTTGTTAATCATAAGATGCTGGAAGGCCCGGTTGAGGGCGGGGGGACATCTAACGATGCTTTCTTGCTCGACATGAAGGATATTACAACCTGTCATGTACGTGGCAGAGATACCGCCTTCCTGACGGGACGCGAACAACCCGATGCCGATGCCAAGAGGCAGGAGTATTTGTCTGAAACTTGTTTACAGATGAAGAATTTCAAGCATCATGGCATTTTCTACGGGTTTACGGGCTTTGCGGCCTAACTTAACGCATGGGGGAACGGGGATAAAACCCCGTTCTCCGATAATGGAGTTCTTGAAATGAAAAAAAGAGGCAGACCCATGAAACGGCGGAATAGTCCTAAAAATGAAGGAGAGGAAGTTTTGGCTGAAGAAGAATTAAAACCGACAGTTACTCAAATTGCCAATCCAGTGCAATCTTCGGGAAAACAGAAAGTTTTGATTGATCCCGAAGGGGATAGAGAGAAAGCTGTACGTTCCGTATCGGGGCCACAAGAAGGTCAAATTAAAATGGCTTTCGTCAGCAGAGGTCAATTAACCGTTGCTTTTACGGAACTTGAAAGTGTTCGTTATATCGAACAACCCGATGGTTCCAAGATAAAGAGGGTTATACCTGCGCCGCGTTTGGATTTCCCGAATTGTGTCGGAGAAACAACCGATCCGATGATAATCGAAGCAACGATCAAACATCCCCGATTCGGTAAGGATTTTTATTATCATGTTAAATTCTTACCGAAGGACGCAACGCCGCAAATGAGAGAAAAGGCTATTGAATTTGCCGACGTGGGGAAGGATTTCCTCAAAGAAATGGTTGAGCGACGGGAAAAAGCCAAATCATTCGACAAGTTGGCCCATCCGGAGGAGGGTGTTTCAGACCCGATAAACCCGGTAACCGGCAAACCCGATAGTGGAATGGAATGGTAGATAAGGGTTGGGATATATTAGTCGGTGTCCCGATACATATGTATCAGGGGTCTTATCGGTTCAGAGATTGTCTTGATAATGCTCTTGCCTATACTTATTCAAAGGGATACACACTCAAGATCGTCTGGAAACAGAGTTCGTTGTTGCCTAAAAACAGAATTGCCATCGTGGAAGAAGCCATAAAACACGAAGCAAGATATACGATGATGTTCGATTGCGATCAGATTTTTGATAAGGACATCATTTTGCGACTTTTATCACACGGGAAACCTATCGTAAGTGCTCTTTATTTTAGTAAGACTCCGCCGTATAAGCCGGTGATGATGCGTGGTATTAAAAACCATCTTTACAATACGGTTCTTGAATGGAAAGAAGGCGATTTGATAGAAGTCGATACCTGTGGAGGAGGAGGTCTCCTAATCGAAACGGCTGTATTCAATCGCATACCTCGACCGTGGTTTTGTACTCCACCTATCTTTTTCTATTATGACGGCAAAGAGAAGCGGTTTCGGATAAATGAAGAGTATTATGCCGATAAGAATTTAGACAACAATGAACTTGTGGGTGAAGATGTTTGGTTCTGTCATATAGCCAGAGAATCCGGGTTCCCCGTTCATGTTGATACGGCTGCGGTTATGGGGCATTTAGGAGATCATGTATTTTGTGATGATGAATTTCATCTGGCGGTAAAAGAAGGTTTATATGATAGGGGGAAAACTGATTGCAAGAAAATACAGTAATTGAAGGTGTATGGGCTTGGTTGTTCTCAAAGGGATGGACTAAAAAAGTCAGACATCTCCCTGGTGGCTCGACGATAACTGAAGGATTTGATTATCAGGAAGTTGAGCGTATGACGCGGACATTTCTCAACCCGGTCGTGGATGAGGTTATGACGGTGCATGATTGGGATTTTGCGTGTGATGAAAAATCCGATGCTACCGTTGCCGATCAAGCAGAATATACTTTGAGCGGCAATAATGGGGATTGTCAGGATATAATCAATGTCCGATACGATACGGATGAAGAAGTTTTAGAAAAGCTGAATGTCCTTGAGAACGATAGGCGTAAACCGCAAAAAACAGGATACGGTATATATGGGTGGACTGCTTTCGGGCGGTCGGATGATAAATCCCCGATAATTATAATCCATAATACGCCTACGGAAGCCAAAACTTTCAAGTATCGTTATCGCAAAAAGGATTTGGGGTTGGGTGATATGCCGGATAGTTTTGACTTTGTAGTTGTTGATGCTGTTTGTGCGCGGTTTGACCGAAGTCTGCAAGTTTTTGCTGATCGCAGCCTTGCTCGAATGATAGCTCGATATACTGTGGGCGGAGACGAAATAGATATGCTGCGAATAAATCCATTGATTGAAGACGGGAATGTCAGGAGGTGCAGCAATCAAGGTGGTATGTAAATACTTGGTATTACTATTGTTGATTTGTCCGGTAACATGGGCCTCTGATACTCTGCGAACGGTATCGGAATACGGACATAGAGTATTCAACAATCTTAATATGGCTGATACTCTTAATGGCAGTGATAGATTTGATTCAACGGACGCTCAGAGATGCATTCGTGATGCCGTAGGGGAAATCGGGGCAAAGATCGGGGTTCCTAAAGTAACAAGTATAGCTACGACAGATAAAACTATGTCTTATGAGGTTGACGAATACTTGGTTGAGGTCGATGGTGTTCTGATTAAAAAGAATAGGTTCTCCAAGCCGATATTACTTGTGTCATTTGATAAATTTCTTGAGGCTTATGTGCAGCAGGGGATTTCATACGATACGGGTTCTTATTCTTACTGTGCAGTGCATGGTGATTCTCTATATTTGTATCCTATCCCGGCAAGGGTAGATACAATCAATGTAATCTATTGGGCGCGCGGAGATAATGTTTCTACATTTGCCGATACCGTAACCTTGCCGTATAAACTTTATCCGGCAGTTGAGTATCTGGCAACGGCAAAGGCGGCTGGAATTATCAAAAAATATGATGATGCAAAGTATTATAGAAATCTATATGACCTTGAAGAGAAATATTTTCAGTTTCTTTTTAGGGGGATAAAATAGTGAAAAATCTCTCTTCGCTGTTTTTCTTAATACTATTTATCCCCATGTTCGTACTCTGGGCGGTCGTCCTCACCTCCGCCCAGAGTAACATATTGTCCATTACCCGTTTCGGCGGAGAGCGTGGTGATATTAACCCGTTGAACCTAAAGCCGGGTCAGGCTGTGCAATGTATTAATTGGGATTTGAGTAAATCAGTCGGAGCGTTGGTCAAGAGAGACGGGTTCAGTCATTATACTACAGTCAAAGATACCGATGGTGATAGTTTACGTGGTATTTTCGGATATACAAATAGTAACGGTAAAAAAAGATTATTCGCTACTTATAATTCACCGACCGGAATTTATGATATTATTGCTAACGGTGCGGTCTTTGAAGATAGTTTGTCCAATGCCGCGGGGTATTATTATCAACGTAAAGGAGCAACGCCGTCCTGGGCGGTCTATAATGATATTCTGATTCATGCTAACGGTCATAACAGACCCGTTCGATGGAACGGAACGGGATATGATGTATTGGTTGAAGTCCCCCCCGGACATCTTGATTTAGCCCCGATGGTTGAAACGGCGACTACAGCCCAGTTACTTGATGGTGATTATTATTATGCGTGGCGTGCGGCCATGCCATGCAGCGTTCAGGGCGATCAGCTCTTCGGGCAGTTTGATGATTCGATGAACTTATCCGGCCCGTCATGGCAGATTCATGTAGATAGCGATTGGGTATGGATATTTCGGCGACAGGATGCTGATACGACATCGGGTTGTGATCCTGATTCAACCATCATTCAACTTGGCCGGACAAGGAATGGTGCAGTACCGCAGGATTCATTTTTCCTTGTCTATACGAAACGATGGATAAATAGTTCGACTGCCGCAGGGACAAGATATATTGATTCTATTCCCGATTGTAGTTTAGGGGCGGGGACTCATGTGTTCATAGGTTTCGTGGACACGGTTACTCATGCCGCAGATAGTGCAACGGATTCACTTTATGAACTTGGTGCGCCCGTGTGGTTGGGAACGGATACCGTGCCAAGCGTTGCTGGTAATTGGGATGGTATATCTGAGGGAATGCGGGTACTTGATACCATTTGGACGGCGACTAAATACTTTATTGCTTTTTATGATTCATCGACATTAATGGTTTCCGATTCTGGCCCTTCAATTAGAGTTCCAAGTTTTGCGACTACGATGGGTGAAGCCAAGGACACGACAAGGGATTATGCTATTCGGCTGGGCTTGCCTACAAGAACCTCGAATGAAATTCATTTGTGGCGATTACTATGCAGGGCGAAGGAAACTCAAGATAAACAAACAGTTACGGATACTTTATTCAGGGAAAATTTTATAAGGGCGGGATGGTGGCCCGGAGGTTGGGAACTTCCACCTCTTCACTATCAGTATTATGATCCGGATTATTATTGTAGATGGGGTGATGGATCAATTGATCCCGATCATTCTATGCGAGTACAAAGAGACGATGGTAGTTATTGGTGCCGCGCCATACCACAGGTGCCGCATGATACTATTATCGTAACGACAGAGACATCTACTTGGCGAATTATAGACACGATTAAGGATGCTTCTAATATATATCTTGATTCTTTATCGTGGATGGATTGGGCCAATAAGCCATCGGTAAAGCTTGGGATGACGCAAAAACCGATGAATTACCCCGTTGTATTACGGGATCGTTGTTATATGGCCGAAGGTAGCAGGATTTATTATTCCAGCATAGATAAGGACGGAAGCCAAATAGGATATTGGCCGGTAGGAAACCGTTTTGATGTTAATGCTAATGATAAGGACGAAATAACGGCCCTGCACGTTTATGGCGATAACCTTATAGTATTCAAAAACGATTCATGGTACTGGATAAAAGAAATTGAGTATGGCCTTCATGCCGACCAAGAGATGGATTCTTATTATGGGGTCGGTTGCGTAGCTCCCCATTCGATTATCAACATTCCCGGCGGTGGGTTTGTCTGGCTGCATACATCGGGCATTTATGAATATCGTACTGCCCTGCAATCGGAGTATAAGGAAACCGGCGGTAATCTCGGTTCGATTTCCGGCCCGATACAGCATCATCTTGACAATTACGGCATTGATGATCTACGGGAATGTCATACGTGGTTGACGGATGACGACCGCAATCTCGTGTTTTCATTCCCAACACTCGATACAAGTTTCGCTTACAGCTTAGGTACGGGCGAATGGGGATTGTGGACGTTCGCCGCGAGGCAGACTACAAGATACGACACTACTTATCAGACTGATTTGCGGCCGTCGAATGATGTATTGTTCATAACACAGGCCCATGATTCGATTTATAAGTATGGCGGGGTTAAGACTGATCTTTCGGATGAAGTAGGGGGATGGGCCGCCATTGATGTCGCAGGCACCTGGGAATCCGGCCCGCTATTCAAGAGTCCTGATTTGTGGGGAATATCCGCTTATGGGTTATGGAAAGAAAGCGATGATACGGCTGATATATCGGTGATGTTTTACGATCACGACGGGACATTAAAGAAAACGATTACGGACAGCAGCCAATATAGATTTCGTAAGTTCGGCATATCGCCGGGTGAAGCGTACTTTTGGCAAGTAATGATATATACGGAAAATGTAGATAGTCTTGCTATTCAGGGGCTTGATTTATGGCCTGAATATAAAGGCAAAGCACAGGAATATTAAGGGGGCGATTTAATATGCCAAATTATGGTATCGAGAAACAAAATCCATATATAGCGGGTGGAGCAGCTGGGATCGGTGCTCTTGGTGATTATGCGGCAGGTGGACAGCAAAGAGCACAATCTCGATGGGGGTTCGGCCAGCGTAAAGACCTGTATGATATGTTGCGTTGGAAAACTTACGGTAAGCAGGGTGATGTTATTGACCCGGCCAAGATGACTCAACTTTTGAGTTTATTCAAGCAGGGAATGCAACCCCAAATGGACAAAATGACATGGCAGACCGGTAGGCAAACGGGATTGAGTTCACCCGAATCACAAAGAATGATGATGAGTCAATTAATGCCGCTATTGGCCCAATTTCAGGGTGGCTTAATGCAGCAGAATATCGGTATGACTGAACAGCGCGATGAAGGCTTGAGGCGACTGATGGCGCAGTTGGCAGGTGGACAATAATGAATGATTGGCTTCCGGGACTATTACAGGCTCTTCGCGCCGGACATGAAGGTTATGCCGGAGCGCAGCAGTATAACGTCCAGCAACAGCAATATGAGGAAGATCAAAAGCGCAAGGCATTGTTGGATTTAATGCGGCAGCAGCAAATGGAGCAACCAGAACCGGAAGAACCACCGAAACCGCAGACAGAAAGCCAATATAAGGCAGGGTTGTATGAGCGAATCGAGAAGGGTGAAATAACTCCCGACAATCCATTGGTACAGCTTTTATTCCCATCAAAACCTACTGGTAAAACCACATATCCAAAGGGCGATAGAGCAAAAGTATCTGGTTATATTGCTAAAGGTGTCCATGGACGCAGGGCGGATATTAGTAAGGCGATGGAATATAGTGAAGAAGATATGCCAACTCCCGCTCCGATTACTTCAGCATTCATTGATACTCTTCGTCAAGAAGCCATGAGAATATTCCAGCCCCGTTATCCCACGCCAGAAGGCGGGACAAACTATAACTTACCGATGCCAGGCAGAGGTGCTTCACAACCCCAAGATTCGGCTGCTGTGTTATTGAACCTTTTGGGCGGGGGGCAACCGTCGGGAGATCAAACGACAGAAGAGCAAGCGATAGCGGAAATCAAAGATTATTTGCAGAGGAATCCTGGTGCAGATATAGATTGGCAAACGGTATTTAATGCAAATCCCAATCTTGATCGCCAAAAGGTTATGAAGGGAGTATATCCTTAAGTGCCGTTGAACCTTGAACAATACGACAAGAATAAAAAAGGTGGATTGAACCTTGCCCGATATGACAGGGCAAAACAACCCGCTATGCAGGAACCGTCCGCTTCGCCAAAGCCCGATTGGTTAGTTACCTCTATGGCCGCAATGGGTGAGAATGTTATCAATACCGGCAAGCGCCTATATAATTATTTGCCCGTAGAGAAGAAAATGGAAGAAAGCAATATCCTTAATACGATAGCCGAATTTATGCGTACTCAACAGGGCTTACCGGAGAATATCGCATCGGGGCTTGTTGGATTTACTCCATATATGGCTGCCCCATATTTCCCGCTTGAAGTATTATCAAAGCCGTCGATGATTCCTGAAATGATAAAGTCTGAAACTGAATTAGGCAAAGAAGCGGTAAGTAGTGTTTATGGCGGGTCGAAACTTACTGACGTTCTTGAGAATATGTTTCGCCCATTTGCAAAGGGTGATCCTGAAGCTGCGGCAAGAATGAAACAGAGATTGAAAGAACAACCCGTTGAAACTGCTATCGGTATGGCTTTGCCCGTTGCCGTAGCGAAAGGCGGAATTAAAGTAGCTAAAAAGGGCGTTAAGGCGGGAGTTAGAGTAGCTGAAGCTCCGGCTAAATTAAAACCATTAGAGCAATTATTCAAAGAACCAGAGCCGAAAGGAGTACAACGTGCCAGCAGGTTACTTGAAGATCAAAAAGTCGGTAAGAAAGCAGTACCCGAATTGGAGCGACGACAAGGTGAAAGAGGTATCGTCAAGGATTTGGAACAAGCACCATCCAGACAGCCCAGTAGGCCGAGGGCAGGACAAGAAAAGAAAGCGGTAGAACCGCCCGTTGCACGGGAAGCGAAGCCCAAACTCCCGACGGCCAAGCCAAAAGCGTCAATCTACGATGATCTCTTATCCGGCAAGAAAGTAGGGCCGACCAAAGTTGAGGCCCATCTCAAGGCGGGTGGTTTAATACCACCGTCAGTCGCAAAGAGTTATCCCTTCTTAGCGAAGAAATATGCGGGGCAGATAAGAGAATTGGAAACTGTGAAACCGACGACTGTTCCTAAGATACCGCCGATTGTGCCAGGGGTCAAGCCTGCAATATCACCCAAGCCTGAACGTATAAAAGGTTTGAATGTTGAGGAAAATAACCGACTTCGTGAAAAAGTCGGATTAGATAATCTTGATGAATTTAAGCGTAGATCGCATATTGAAGTATATGGTAGAGCCAAAGATGCGAAGCTCGATGAGTCGGCCCTATCAACTGCGGATGAAGTTATTAGAACGAAACGGATGATTACGGATGAAGAATTTGCTGGTATGCTCATCAAGAGAACTAAGATGGAAATTGAATATGATGGGTCTATAAAACTTCAAAATGAACTGATTGAAAAAGGTAATAAAACTGGTGCTGCTATGGAGCGGGCGCGATCTGATGTTATTATAGATGAGATTGACAGATTAACAAAAGGATCACGATTTGGGAAACGTGAGGTTGCCAGGTCGCTTGCAAGTGGTACTATGTGGGTTGATCCGGCAGATTACAGCCTTGCGCGTGCGGTTCAGGAAGGTCAGGCTCGAAAAGGTAAAAAGCTATCGCCGAAGGAAAGGAGTAAATTAGAGAGGGCCGTTGCTGACAGAGATACATTCAAGAAACAACTTGAGGAACTTGAAGCTAAATATGAAAAATCACAAGCGGAATATGAGAAGCGGGTAGCTGGAGATGTAGCTAAACACGAAATCAGGCGGGCGAAGATAAAAGAGCGCATTGCCGGTAAGAAGGAACAAATACTTGCTGAACGAACAAACATTAAAAAGCAACTGGTTGAACTTGGGTATAGAGTAAATGAAATAACCGGGTTATCAAGCGAAGGTTCTTATCTCGTTGGTAAATTGGCGGTCAATTATATTAAAGACGGGGTGAATACTCTTGACGGTGTTGTTAGCAAGGTCATTTCTGATATGCCCGCTTTGACGAAAAGTGATGTTTATCAAGCTTTAATTGCTAAAGACCCAAAAGCACAAAGAAAAGCCCGCAGTAAAGCTGTCAAGGATATAGCACAGTTGAAGGCACAGGCTAATTTGTTAGTAAAGATTGAAAAGGCTGAAAAGGGAATTTTTGATAAATCGAAACCGCGCCCCAAACAATCAGCGGAAATTAAGAAACTACAAAAAATCTTGAGAGAATTAAGACCCAAAGCATATCGAACAGTCAAGAATGCCGACCGTTTAAAAGCAATTCTGGATAAAATCAATGAGGTGCAAGATCAGCTTGCTAATCATTATCGGTCTATACGAAAACGACAACCGGGTGATCCAGCTGTTATTGCCGATGCCAAGACGAAACTCAAAGAGATTCGTCGGGCGATGAAAGTTGAAGATGAACTTAAACGATTAAATACTGAGCTTGCAACTGGATCATTTACAATTAAAGAGAAGCCAATACAAAAGAAATTGCCGTCTGCTTTGGAGCGGAAAGAAATCGAACTTAGCATTGCCCGAAGTAAAGTACGTTCGGCCATACGGGATATGGAACCAATGACTCCGGTGAAAGTTGGGATTGAAGCAATTAATACGGCAAGGACATTAAAGGCGACGGCCGATATGTCAGCTATGTTGAGACAGGGATTATTGTTAACGGTTCAACGGCCAGGTGCGCTTGCGAAGAGTTTCGGGCGGGCATTTGTTTCAACTTTTAGTAGGCGTAGTGCTGAAAAACATGATTTATACCTTCGTTCAATGGATACTAATTATTTGAGGGAGAAAGCCAAATTACAATTAACTGAAATTGCGGGAAAGCCTACGGCTAAAGAAGAAATGTTTGCCGCTAATTATATCGAAAAGGTTCCCGGTATTGGACATATTGTCAAAGCATCTAACCGTAATATGACCACCTTTCTGAATCAAATGCGTGCAAGTTGTTTTGACTATTATCTTGAGAAATATCCCAATGCTACACATAGAGAACTCGTGATGTGGGCTGACTTTGTGAATGTTTGTAGCGGCAGAGGGAATCTTGGTAGGGCGGCGGGAATAGCCAATACTCTGTCGCTTGGTTTCTTTGCACCCAAATTTGCCATAAGTCGGATTCAGTATCCGTTTATGTTGTTCAAAAAAGGTTATTGGAGAGAACCTCGCATTAGAAAAGAAATAGCTAAAAACTATGTCCGATTTGCCGGTATGGGTGCAATGACTTTGGGGCTTGCTAAGTTAGCAGGATTTGAGGTCGGTTATGATCCCCGCAATGCTGATTGGGGGAAGATTAAGATAGGCGATACCCGTATTGATATATGGGCGGGGATACAACAGCCGATGAGAGTTATATTTAGAATAGGAACGGGGGTTACTGATAAGTTTGGATTGACTGGTGATGGACTAACTGATTACGAAAAAAGAATTGATATAATTGAACTTGGAACTCGGTTTTCGCAATATAAACTGGCCCCGTCTATAACTATCCCGACCGAATTAATGAAGGGCAGAAGTATTGTCGGAGAAGAAAGAACACCATTGGAAACTGGGATAAGTGCCGTAACTCCAATGTGGATTGAAGATGTCAGAGATGCGTGGAGACTTGAAGGGCCAGAACAAGCGGCTGCGGTT
>Ga0307428_1000958_pt1 | contig 15769 bp, 11 predicted proteins | sample SalMarWE160240MG_FD_202161 | JGI IMG/M metagenome (GOLD analysis project Ga0307428, IMG submission 202161) | Salt marsh sediment microbial communities from the Plum Island Ecosystem LTER, Massachusetts, United States - WE1603-240 | ecosystem: Environmental > Aquatic > Marine > Intertidal zone >...
TTCTCATTATCTTTCATACGATCCCAACAAAAAACAACACTATCTAGTGGCATTGTTTATCTTGAAAATATCACGAACAGAAAAGACCAACAAGCACTGCAACAAGTAATAGAAAATGGTAACATTGTTGTTGATTTTTATGCAGATTGGTGTAAACCATGCAAGCAATTAAGTACCATTATGAGTCAAATTACCCGTGAGTTTCCGCAGGTTACCTTTCTTAAAGTTAACATTGAGAATTTTCCCATGATCAGATCTCATTACAATGTTAAGAGTATTCCTGCTCTTTTTTATTTTAAAAATGGGCAACTTGTTAGCCGCTCAGCAGGGCTCATGGATAAAAAGAAGTTTACCGGTAAATTAAAATCTCTTTACTCATGACACCGGATTTGGGGTAAAAAAAATAGTACTTGTGTAGTTTTCTTGCTTAATTATTTGGAATAAAAAAATTAGATCATTAATGTTATTCCCTTTTAAGTATAACTTTCGCATATAAATATTTTTAATTTTTGAAACAGGGGGACGGGCCGGTCCTAAAATTTGCACTGCTCGCTTTTCTTTTTTACTAATCAATTGCAAAAATCGCATTAGTTGGGCTGCCTCATGTTCAACAATTACTTCATCGCTACATTTTAATTCAATTTCCACCAACCGTTTATAGGGGGGATAGCCAAGAGCTTTGCGTGATTGCACTTCTTGCTTATAAAACACGAGATAATCAGACTCATTTAAATAAGAAAAAGCAGCATAATCTTGCATTGCTTGCACAATAACTAAGCTATTTTCATGGTTTCGACCAGCACGACCAGCAACTTGAATCAATTGCTGAATTGCTGTTTCTGTTGCATTAAATATTGGAAAATGGAAATGAAGATCTGCCCATAAAATACCCACCAACGTAACATGGGGAAAATGTAAGCCCTTTGTAATAGTTTGTGTACCAACCAAAATATCAATAGTGCCCGCAGAAAAATCTTTCATCATCTGCTGCCACTGTTTTTTTTTCATTGTTGTATCTAAATCTGCCCGCGCAATAGTAGCCTGTGGAAATAAATTCTCTAAAATAGTAACCACTTTTTGCGTGCCAATTCCTTTTTTTAATAATTGATTGTTTGTTGCTTTACAACCGGGACAAAGAGAAGGCAATTTTTGTCCAAACTCACAATAATGACACAACAATCTATTATTTTCATGTAGTGTTAAACTGACTGAACAATGTGCACATAAAAAAATAAAACTACACAGTTTACATTGTACAAAAAAACTAAAACCGCGACGATTAATAAAAATAATTGTTTGTTCTTTTTTTATTAGCCGCTGATTGATAGCATCTTCTAACTGTTTACTAATCCAAAAATTTTTTCGACCTTTTTTATTGGACAGCAGTACCGTTTGAACCTGCGGGAATGCACCAGAAAACCTTTTTTTTAACTGAAAAAAATGCCATTTTTTTGTTCTTACATTATGTAAAGTAGTAAATGATGGGGTTGCTGATCCAAGAATAATGGGAATATTATATAATTTTGCCCGCAATAATGCTGCTTCTTTACTATTAACTTTTGGATGTTTTTTTTCTTGATAGTTAGCAGCATGCTCTTCATCAATAATAATTAACCCCAAATTAGTGATGGGAAGTACTATTGGTAAATGAACTCCAATGATAAGCACGGGCTTACCGTCAATAAGTTGCTGCCACAACCTTTTTTTTTCTTTTTTTGCTATTCCTGAATGAAACCCATAAATAACAATGCCACTTAATTCCTGCTTTAACCGCTGTTCAAAAGCAAATGCCAGCGTAATTTCTGGCAGTAAGAATACTACTGTTTTATTGTTTGCAATTGTTTGTGCAATAAGTTGTTTATAAACTTCTGTTTTCCCTGAACCGGTAACGCCATGCAATACAACTGGTAGATAGGTTTGTTTATTAATATAAGGTAATAAAAAATTACAAATTACTTTTTGCTCAGGCGTAAGCGTTACGATTTTTTGCCTATCATATGTTTGTTGTTTTACTTCTCTTAAAGATTTTTCTTCTTTCTGTTGTAAAAAATACCGTAATCGCTTAATAAAAAACAATGTATCAATTTGATAATAACAACTTAATTGTTCAATAAATTGATTATAAAAAAAATCTTGCGGAAAGGGTTCTACCCCACAGGCATCTTTTATTTTAAATTTAACGGAAGAAGGAAGCTGCTTTTGTTTATCCACAACAATAGCAGGAACAATTCGATTGCGTAATGGTACCTGTACAATTGTTCCTGGAAAAATTTGTTGAAAATTTGATGATATTTTATACCAGAGTAACTCTTGCCAACCATTTAATAATTTAACCTGAATAAACATATAATAAGTATATGACATAACAAAAATAAAAAAAGATAAAGGAACGCTTATGAAAATTTCAACTATTATAGTATTAGCAATAACTATTATTTTTTTTACTAATACAATGGACCAACAAATAATGGATGGTCCCCTTACTTTTAAAGTAAAAGCATTTGTTGCTGATACAGCGCAAGATCTTGCATTGTTTGCTCAAGAAAATAACTTTAGTTTAGAATCAGGATTAGGTGCTATCTTTTTGCAACTTGGGGAAAAAAGAATACCGCCAGAAATAAATATTAACAATAAAAATCTTGCTTTAGAGTACGCTTCTGCTTGTTTGAAAATAATAAGTAATAACTGGATGATACAAGCTAACATAAATAAAGTAATTAAAACAAAGCAAGAATGGGCTAAACATAAAAGTAAAAAAACTCATGAGGATTACTTGTTAGCAAAAAAAAATTTACAAAAAAGCGTCAATTCTAGACTGATAGATTTGTTAAAAGGGTTTAATCATCTTAATTTTAATTTTCCCCCCCACTCAGCAAGCTCCTCTTCTGCTCACTATAAATACCAATTTTTTCAATTAAATGAGAATATAGATGTAGAATCTCATATCCCGCTTGTAGCAGGAGAACTCATAGCGCGTGGCTTTTTAAATCAATATATAGAAAATATAGTAAGAACTTTACTTAAAATTGATTAGTCTTCATTATGTTAATTACTCATAACAATCTGACAATCTATTTTGGCAATGCAAACGATTCTTTATATCCGTACGAGTATCTTACATCGTCACATGATAAAAACATCCTTGCAAAAAAACCCTTTGCAAAGCTACAGAAAATGCTCGCCATCAATCAGCTTATATTTTTAAAACAAATTCATAGCACCAAAGGGCTAATTATTTCTAATGACCAAATAAAAATCCCTCCATTTAACACTGCAGGAGACTTTTTAATAACAAATGTTACAACTATTGGACTTGGTATAATGACAGCAGATTGCTTGCCGCTTATTATTCATGACCCAATACATAATATTATTGCTCTTATTCATGCCGGGTGGAAAGGAACAATTAATAATATTAGTGCTATTGTTACCCAAAAAATGCAAAAGCTATTTGGCAGTGATATGAGTACTATGCAAGTTATTTTTGGTCCTGCAGCAAAAAAATGTTGCTATAAAATAAGAGAGGATTTTGTCGCACGAATAAAAAAAAATCCATTAATTGATAGTAAAAAAGTAGTGGTACAAAAAAAAGATAATACCCTCTTTTTTGATCTTCCTCGCTGCAACCAACTCTTACTTGAAAAAGTTGGAATCAAAAAAAACGCGTTTAATCTTAATTACAATAATTGCACTATTTGCAATAACCACTATTTTTCATATCGTCGCCAAGGCAAGCAAGCAGGGCGCCAAATGACAGTAATAAGTCTACAATAAACTATTATGAATTTTTTTTAAGCCCCCAAATTGTATATTTATTCCATTGTGCTATATTTTAATATATAAGTTCATTATTAGTATATTTACTTTTTTTTAAAAAGATCAGTAGGCTTGTCGATGAAAAAAGACAGGTAAGGATAATTATGATTGCACAGATATTAGCAAAAATATTAGGCACAAATAATGAACGACAATTACGTCGCTTACAGCCTATTGTAGAAAAAATTAATAGTCTTGAACCAATAATTACTGCATTAACTGATGAACAGTTAAAAGCTAAAACCAATGAATTTCGTGAGCAATTAGGACAAGGTAAAAAACTTGATGATATTTTACCAGAAGCATTTGCTGTTGTCCGTGAAGTTGGTCGTCGACAACTTGGTCAACGCCATTTTGATGTGCAATTAGTTGGTGGTATTGTTCTGCATCAAGGTAAAATAGCTGAAATGAAAACGGGGGAAGGGAAAACATTAACGGCAACACTCCCTCTTTACTTGAATGCGCTTGTTGGGCAAGGAGCCCATTTAGTGACGGTAAACGATTATTTAGCCCGTCGAGACGCAGAATGGATGCAACCGATTTATAATTTTTTAGAGCTCAGCGTTTCCTGTTTACAAAATCAAATGAGCGATTTTGATCGTAAAAAAGCGTATGATTCTGACATACTATATGCAACTAATAATGAACTTGGTTTTGATTATCTGCGTGATAATATGAAATTTAACCGCGAAGATTTTGTTCAACGTTCTTTAGCCTATGCAATTGTTGATGAAGTTGACTCTATTCTAATTGATGAAGCACGAACCCCGCTTATTATTTCGGGTTCATCAGAAGAAAAAAGTAAATTTTATGTTGATGCAAACCGTATTGTGGTTCACTTACAAAAAGGTCAAGACTATGAAATAGATGAAAAAACCCGAACTGCCTTACTTCTTGATTCTGGAATGGACAAAGTAGAACGTGCATTTCATGTGGACAACCTTTATGCCATTGAACATTTACAACTATTACACCATATTAACCAAGCATTACGTGCGCACGCACTATTCCGCCGTGATGTTGATTATGTTGTAAAAGACAAGCAAGTACTCATTGTTGATGAATTTACCGGTCGTATTTTACCTGGTCGCCGTTATTCAGATGGTCTGCATCAAGCATTGGAAGCAAAAGAAGGAGTCCCCATTGAAAAAGAAAGTCAAACATTAGCCACCATTACTCTTCAAAACTTTTTTCGGCTCTATAAAAAACTTGCTGGTATGACGGGAACTGCAGGGACAGAAGCAGAGGAATTTCATAATATTTATGACCTTGATGTTATCATTATTCCGACGAATAAACCACTCATCCGTGAAGATAAACCAGATTTAATTTTTTTAACAAAGCAAGTAAAATATACCGCCATTGTTGATGATGTAAAAGAGCGACATAAAAAAGGGCAACCTGTTTTAATTGGTACTATTGCAATTGAAACGTCAGAATTATTAAGCAATGTTTTAACAGCAAATGGAGTTCCTCATGAAGTACTCAATGCAAAACAGCATCAACGTGAAGCAGACATCATTGCTCATGCAGGGGAACCAGGCCACGTAACTATTGCCACCAATATGGCAGGGCGAGGAACTGATATTAAATTAACACCAAAATCAATTGAGGCAGGAGGACTATATATTCTCGGCACTGAACGTCATGAAAGTAGACGAATTGACAATCAACTACGAGGACGTGCTGGCCGACAAGGTGATCCGGGAGAATCACGCTTTTATATCTCTTTGGAAGATGAATTGATTCGCATTTTTGCTGGCGACACACTCAAAAATAATATGCAACGTTTTGGCATGCAAGAAGACGAAATTATTGAATCAAAATTTGTTTCAAAAACAATCGAACGCGCGCAAGAAAAAGTAGAAAAAAATAACTTTGAAATTAGAAAACATTTGCTTGAATATGATGACGTACTTAATCAACAACGAATTGTCATTTATGACTACCGCCGCGACGCCTTAAAAGGAGAACAACAAATTTACGAGCTAATATGCGAGTTTATTATTAAAGTCATGCAAGACCTTGTTGAATATCATATGGTAAAGCAAGCACTCACTCCTGAGCAAGCAAACAAAGTTTATGATGTATTACACCAACTTACTAAATTAACACCAGAAGAATTTAAAAAAGCAAAATTTGATGAGTCTAACAGCGAAAATTTTAAAAAAGATTTAATAGAATTTGCTTTATCGCGTTATGAATTATACCGAAAACAAGAAAAGCAAGATATTATGAAACAAGCTGAAAAATGGTTGGTCCTTGAAACTATTGATCAAGCTTGGAAGCAACACATGCTTAACCTTGACCATTTAAAAGAGGGCATTAACTTACGAAGTTGGGGACAAAAAAATCCACTCATCGAATATAAAAAAGAAGCATTTGCTATGTTTCGGGAGATGATGGATCAAATTCGTTTTGATGTTGTCCGTCATATTTTTCACCTCAATTTAGAACGCTTTGATCAACGAGAACTTGAATCAAAGCGAAAACAAGAACTTGAGCAACTCAATTTACTTTCAGCACAAGCAGCCACTGCAAAACAACCAACAAGAAAAGCAGAATCTTCTGAACCAAAAATAGGAAGAAATGATCCATGCCCGTGTGGATCAGGAAAAAAATATAAAAAATGTTGTGGCCAATAAAATATCTCTTTTTTTATATTTTCTCTTTATAACAAGATAAAAGTAATGGAATAAGAGAAGTATAACCATTTTTAGCAGCAATATATAATGCCGATTCCCCCTCATTATTACGGGCACACTTATAAGCACCGAGTGCGATTAATTGCTCAACAGTTTTCACATCTCCCTTTCTTGTTGCACATAATAATGAGGTATCACCAATATTATTTGCTTCCTCCCTACTTGCACCATGAGCAATTAATATTCTTATTGCGTCCCGTTTTCCAAAACAAGCGGCTTCGTGCAGCGGAGTATTACCATTTTTACTTTTAACATTTACTTCTAATGGAGAGAGCCAATCTATATATTGTTGCATGAACGTTAAATATAAGCGCTTTATAAAAAAAAGATTTAGTAAATTAATATGCCCATTTTGAGCTGCGTAATGGAGAGCTGTATACCCTCGTTCGTCAGAAGCATTAACATTATTCCCCTGATTCAAATAATCACAACAAAATGCAATATTATTTTTTTTTGCTGCCGCAAGAAACTCTTTTTCCATTTCAACACGCTCTGGCTCTACAACAAGCTGATAATAACCACTACTTAATGCAAGTACTATACCAACAGCAAGCCACTTTTTATCTACCGCCTGTGTTTGTATTGAAATCAGATTGCATATAATAAATAAATTAAGAAGATTTTTATTCATGCTTATCTTCAATTGAGCAAGCTAACAACCGATCCATTCTTTTATGTTTGAAACAAAAGCCAGAACATTATTAATAATAGAATTACAAATATCAACATAAGAATCTTGCTTATTTTTCTGCACAGGAGACTTGTCGCCAGGTAATAATAATGTCACCCGTGACGGTGCTTGTTGTTTAGTTGAAGTAAAATTTTTGCGTAAATTATTTCGTAGGTGGTCCTTAAATATGTGAATATCTTTTACCCCAATTTCTTTTTCTTTTTGTTTACCACAATCAAAATAAACAAAAGCAGGAATACCGTCGTTGCAATATTTATTGCAATATTTTTTACAAAGCACCGGAGATGCCTGTTCTATATTAATACATACAAAAATAATTTTATTAAATTCTGATTCTGCAGCAACTTCTTCAAATGGTTTTTTCACTTGGGTGCATGCACTACACCAGTTTGCAGAAAATTCTACGATAACTTGTGTGTCATCTTCTTGTATAAGTTTTTCAAGTTCTTTTTCATCAGTAATAGTTATAACCTTAGTGTTTGTTGGTACTGAAAAAAAGAACAGAAAAAAAAGTAATAACCACATTACTCCCCCTTATAACTTCTTACGATTATTATAGTAACTAGTGTTACATGATTTCAATATAAAAAATTTTTTAAAATATTTTCTAGGTAATTTACTTATTCCTATTTATTTATCCGTTATTATTGTGAAAAGATAAGCCCTGGAGCAATTTTCTTTCATTATATTATTCATTAGTTTTAATTTTCTATATGAATGTTTTATTAGTCTTAGGATTTAAAAAATTTTAGAATATATTTTCGACAAAAAATATTAAAAAACTATTTGATTCTGAGGTTTTTAATCATTAATCTATCTATAGAGTACCTTTTGCTGTTTTTCTTACTGTCAAGAGTTAAAAAAATATTTTTTTATGAATATCACCGAGCCCAAAGTGTGTTTGTAAGAATAAAATGAAGGTCACAATACTACCAAATAATATATTATCAGCCTTACCAAAAGTATGAAGGGATATAATGGAACAAGAATTTAGCAGAAATACAACGAGGATGACTTATCCATACAAAAATAAGTATGTAGAGAGTGGTGAAAAAAAAATTCATTCCGCATTTTCTGTAAAAAAAAGAAATAGTTTACAGGAAAAATTAGACTTAGATCGCTTATACCAAGCAATTGCATGGGCATCAACTGGTTATGAATCAATTGTTGATATCGAACTTATTGTAAAAGAAGCAATGAAAAATATTTTTGATGGGATTAGTGCAACTGAAATTGCAGACGCTCTTACCTTAGCTACCATTGCTTTTGTTGAACAAGACCCTGCTTATGGTTATATTGCTGCCCGCCTTTTATTTAAAAAATTATTCAAAGAAGTAACTGACTGTTCAGTAACACAAACGAATAGTAACGATATTTATAAGCAAACATTTGTCACGAGTATTACCAAGGGAGTTACTGCAGAGCTTTTTGATAAGCGCATGCTTGACTTTGATTTGCATTACTTAGCTGAACAACTAGACCCAAAACGAGATTTACTTTTTGATTATATGGGACTGCGCACTTTATATGAACGATACTTTATTCAACATAAAAAAAAACGCATTGAACTTCCACAAGCATTCTGGATGCGCATAGCAATAGGCCTTTCCTACAATGAGATAGATAAAAATAAAAAGGCAATAGATTTTTATAATATTATGTCGACGTTACGTTATGTACCAAGCACGCCAACATTATTGCATGCAGGGCTTACACGTCCACAATTAAGTTCTTGTTTTTTAAGCACTGTTAACGATGATTTAACCCATATTTTTAAATGTTTTGGTGACAATGCACAGTTATCAAAATGGTCAGGCGGCGTTGCTAATGATTGGAGTAATATTCGTGCAGTAGGTGCCATGGTAAACTCCATCAAAACAGAAAGCCAAGGCGTTGTTCCTTTTTTAAAAATCGTCAATGATACTACTGCTGCTATTAATCGGAGCGGAAAACGTCGAGGAGCCACTGTTGTCTATCTTGAAACATGGCATTTAGAAATTGAAGATTTTCTTGATTTACGTAAAAATACCGGTGATGAACGCCGTCGTACTCATGATATTAATACTGCAAATTGGGTTCCTGATTTGTTCATGAAACGGGTAATGGCTAATGAAGAATGGACACTCTTTTCCCCAGAAGAAGTACCTGATCTTCACGACCTGTATGGTAAAAAGTTTGAAAAAAGGTATCAAGAATATGAAGAAAAAGCACGGCGAGGTGAAATTGCTCTTTTCAAAATTATTCCTGCAAAACAATTATGGCGAAAAATGATTAGTCGCTTATTTGAAACAGGACATCCATGGATCACTTTTAAAGATCCATGCAATCTTCGTTCTCCTCAAGATCACGTTGGGGTTGTGCATAGCTCAAACTTATGTACCGAAATTACCCTGAATACTTCTGCGCAAGAAACCGCTGTATGCAACCTTGGCTCAATTAATTTAGCACGACATACCATGACTGGTAGTTTGGATAATGAGCTTTTAGCACACACCATCGCCATTGCAATGCGAATACTCGATAATGTTATTGATATTAATTTTTATCCAACAAAAGAAGCACAAACAGCAAATCTTCGCCATCGGCCAGTTGGTCTTGGTTTGATGGGTTTTCAAGATGCACTTTATCAACTTAATATTAATTTTACTGATCAACAGGCACGTGATTTTGCAGATGAAATTATGGAAAAAATTTCTTATCACGCCATTCTTGCCTCTTCAACATTAGCAAAAGAACGTGGCACCTATTCTTCTTATACTGGCTCTAAGTGGGACCGAAATATTTTTCCACAAGATACTATTTCCTTACTTGAACAAGAACGCAATATGCCGATTAATATAAAAAAAGAAGGGAAATTAGATTGGACTCCCGTACGTACACATGTACAACAATTTGGCATGCGTAATTCTAATACAATGGCAATTGCGCCTACGGCAACAATTGCCAATATTAGTGGTGTATTCCCTTCTATTGAGCCAATTTATAAAAATATTTATGTTAAAGCCAACATGAATGGTGAATTTACTGTTGTCAACAAGTATCTGATTAAAGAACTACAATCAGAAGGGTTATGGAATAAAGAAATGCTTGATCAATTAAAGTATTTTGATGGTAATCTTCAATCTATTGAGCAAATTCCCCAGCAAATAAAAGACAAATACAAAGAGGCATTTTCTATTGATCCGATCTGGTTAATAAAAATTTCTGCTGCACGAGGAAAATGGATTGACCAAAGTCAATCGCATAATGTATTTATGCAAGGAGTCTCTGGCAATAAACTAAGTGAAATTTATATAACTGCTTGGCAATTAGGACTCAAAACTACTTATTATTTACGAACACTCGGTGCAAGTCAAATTGAAAAATCAACTCTCGATGCAAAAAAATTTGGCTTCACGCAAAAACGAATTTATACCATGAATAATGAACAAGATAAACCGACAACTACACCCAACAGCACCTCACAACAGGCCTGTAATTTGCTCGAAGACCCAACGTGTGAAGCATGTCAATAATTAACAAATTGTAAGGAAACAGAATGAATAAACAAGGCATTATTAACAATTCTACTATTGATCCAAATAAAATTTTACCAATGCGCTACCTTTGGGCTCGTCAGCATTACAAAGATGGGGTAGCTAATAACTGGACACCAGAAGAAATTTCTATGCAAAAAGATATTGAGCAATGGAAATCAACAACAGAGATAAATGAAACTGAACGTCGGCTTATTTTGTGGAATCTTGGTTTTTTTTCAACGGCAGAATCATTAACCGCTAACAATATTGTACTTACTGTTTACAAACATGTTACCAATCCTGAATGTCGTCAATATTTATTACGACAAGCATATGAGGAAGCGGTACATACTGACACTTTTATTTATTGTTGCGATTCACTTGGATTAGACCCAGATGAAATTTATAATATGTATGAAACAATTCCAAGTATTAAAGAAAAGGATGATTTTGTTGTGGGGTTAACCAAATCAATCTTGGATCCAAATTTTACTACTAACAGCCCAGAAACAATGCAACGTTTTGTCCATGATTTAATTGGTTTTTATGTCATCATGGAAGGCATCTTTTTTTATGCTGGCTTTGCTATGATGCTCGCATTAAAACGTCAAAATAAAATGGTTGGTATCGGTGAACAATTTGAATATATCATGCGCGATGAAAGCCTCCATTTAGCATTTGGTTGTGATTTAATTAATACAATAAAAGCAGAAAATTCAGAGATTTGGACCCAACCGTTCCAAGATGAAATTGTTGATCTTATCAAGCAATCAGTAGTTTTAGAAAAACAATATGCATTTGACGCCTGCCCAAATGGTGTACTTGGCATTAATGCAAAGCAATTTTCCCACTACGTTGAATATATCACCGATCGCCGTTTAGAGAGAATTGATTTACCAAAATTATTTGGTACTCAAAACCCATTCCCCTGGATGTCGCAAGCAACTGACCTACACAAAGAAAAAAACTTCTTTGAAACACGAGTAACTGAATATCAAACTGCTGGTTCTTTAGAATGGGAATAATAATTTGTTAATATAACAAACAGATTAAAAAGGAGAGAAAATTATGAAGAATTTTTTTTTCATTTACCTAGTATCTATTACTATGATTATTAACATACAAGCAGCAGAAGAACATGAACAGAGTACAATAAGAGCGGGAGCAACACAGCTATCAGTAAGAAGTTCCCTTAGCAAGAATAATCTGCAAAAAAATTCCCCAAGAGTAGAAACTTTTGAGGATATAGAATCAGAGCAAGAACCTGATAGTGAATTTAATATCGACAACTTGAAAAATGTTAGCTCTTTAGAAGAGCTAACAAAATTAACAAGCAATCGAATTGAGGAACAAAAAATTCGATCAAGAAAATTGATAAATCAAAATCAACTGGAAAAAATAGCCAATGAAATGATAGGAGATCGCGCCAATCAGGTAAGATTTAATCCAGAAATTTTTTTGGAATATGCTGAAAATTGTGGGATACAAAGTGAACAACCTGGTTTTATCAAACGTATATTTTGCTGCCGATCTCAACGGACAAATCCTTTTGTTACTCGATACCATCATACACCAAATACCTACAATACTTGGTCTAAACAACTAGCAAAAATATTTCTTTGCGAGAATGTACTTAACTCACTTATGCAACCTACTCGAGGCAGGAGCATCTTACAAAAAATTGATGAAGAAGACCATGGTGGAGAAATTAGATACTTAGAAATTGCATTATTAAAAGAAAAATTAAAAAATGAAATGCTCACCAGTGAAAAAGATCTTGCTCAAACTTTGCTTTCTCTGTTAAATGAACAAAAAGAAAAAGAAGAAAGCTGTGATAAAGCAAAAGAAATCTTATGGATAATTGCTGGAATTGCTGGTAGTTTTGCAGCCGGAGCCTTTGGAGTTTAATAAAAAAATAATTGCGATTGCATCACTGCTGATAAAAATTTTCTCCAATTCAATATTTATTTTTCTTTTAATAGTTAATTATTATACAAAAAAGTATTTTTTATAATGGTTAAGCTCTGCAATTGATTCATAAATATCGGGTAAGGCACGGTGGACATCTTTTTTTATAAACTCTCGTTGTTTGTTGTCTGAATACCAACGCATGACTAACTCCTTTATGCTGGTCACATCAATTAAGCGATAATATAAAAAATTAATAATGCGCGGCATATACCGCTGTAAAAACACTCGATCCTGCCAAACTGAATTACCTGCCAGTAATGCAGTTCCTGGTTCACAATACGTATGTAAAAAGTTTAACAACTGATTTTCTGCTTGTTTGACTGATATAGTAGAGTTCCGTACTTCTTGCGTTAATTGAGAAAGGGCATGCTGCTCTTGGGACCAAGGACCCATTTGCTTCAATTTTTCTTCTGATTGGTGAATAACCAATGACGGTCCTTCTTTAATTATTTTCAACTGACTGTCTGTTACAACACAAGCAATTTCCAAGATAACATCTTGATCAGGATTTAACCCGGTCATTTCAAGATCAATCCATGCAAGATTATTTGCAGTTTTCATAGTGATAGCTATTTTATCTATTGTTATTAAGTATTTTCAATTAAAGTAATTATGATTTAAAATATATTTTTATTCAATAAAGTAAATTTTTACTTATTATCACTTGCAATAATTAAAGAAAGGTATTGTGTACAAAAAATTACGTGTTGGCGTATTAATGGGAGGTAAATCAATTGAAAAGGAGGTTTCATTTAATTCCGGCCGCACTATTTGCGACCATCTTGATACCCACAGATATGATATTATCCCTTTGTTCCAAGCACATAATGGCATATTATATATTTTGCCTTGGCATTTTTTACATCGCGGTAAAATTAATGATTTTGCACAAAGACTTGCAACTGAAGCTCAAAAAGTTGCATGGGATGACTTAAAAAAAATAATTGATTTTGTATATATTGCAACCCATGGTCGCTACGCAGAAGATGGGACCTTGCAAGGATTCTTAACTATTCTTAACATTCCTTACCTGGGTTCAGATGTATTTACGAGTGCATTATGCATGGATAAAGCAATACAAAAATCAGTTCTAAAAAGCAATAATATTACTGTTGCTCGCTCTATTACTATTTACCCAGATGAAATCAAAAAACTTACGCTTACTGCATTAACAAAAAAATTACATAATAATAAACTAAGGGTCCCTTATATTGTTAAGCCAAGTCAAGAGGGGTCAAGCTTGGGAATAGCAGTTATTTTTGATGAAAAAAAGCTTATTACTGCAATTAAAACTGCTTGTTCCATAGAACCAACAAAAAAACAACCCGTCCTTGTTGAAGAAAAAATTGAAGGCATGGAGTTTTCTTGTATCATCCTGCGTGATTATCAAAATAATACATTATTACCGTTACCACCAACAGAAATTATTCCCGAAGAGAATAGCCATTTCTTTAACTATGAGCAAAAGTATATGCCAGGCCGAGCGAATAAATTTACGCCACCACGTTGCAAAAAAGAGCTTATTAAAAAAATTCAAGATACCTGCATGCATGTTACAACTATTTTAAACATTAAGACTATTGCACGCATTGACGGTTTTGTAACCCCTGACGAACACATAATTATTGTTGACCCAAATACATTATCAGGTATGGGACCAGCAAGTTTCCTTTTTCGCGAAGCAGCAGAAATTGGCATGAGCCACACACAACTCATTAACCATCTAATTGAAACGGACCTTAAACGATATGGTCTCCTCGATAAAATACTCCAACAAGAACAAAAAGAAATAAAGACTATGAAGAAAAAAATACGGGTAGCAGTATTACTCGGCGGCGATTCAGCTGAAAAAGAAATTTCACTTGAATCAGGAAGAAATATTATTTATAAACTTTCGCCACAAAAGTATGATCCTTTACCAATTTTTGTTAATACTAATATGGAACTATATGCTCTCAATCAAGCACAATTAGTTCGCAATTCTACGCAAGAAATTACAAAACTCATTAACCCAATCCAACAGCGAAAATGGCAAGATTTAATCGATATTGCTGATTTTGTTTTTATTGCACTTCATGGAGGCTCCGGGGAAAATGGCACCGTACAAGGAACGTTAGAAATGCTTGGGCTTCCTTATAACGGCTCTTGTGTTTTAACAAGTGCTTTATGCATGAATAAGTACAAGACAAATCAATTTTTGCAAGCGAATGGCTTTGCAGTCCCACGCAATTTTTTATTTACTCAAGATGATTGGAAAGCAACACAACAAAAAATAATAGACACAATTAAAACAATGTTTTCTTTTCCCGTAATTTGCAAACCTACTGATGATGGATGCAGTATGCTTGTTTACCAAGCATCAACAACTGAAACACTTATCGCTGCTATTAATAATATTCTTAATCAAAAGAACTATGTCCTTATTGAAGAGTTAATAAAAGGTATGGAATTAACTGTTGGTGTTATTGGCAACGATAAACCACAGGCACTCCCACCAAGTCAAGCAATTGCACAACAAGGAATTCTTTCCATTGAAGAAAAATTTTTACCTGGTGCAGGTGAAAATCAAACCCCTGCACCACTCAGCAACAAAGCAACTACTTTTGTGCAAAAAACAATCGAACAGGTTTATAAAACAATACAATGTAAAGGGTATGCACGCATTGATTGCTTTTATCAAACTAAACATGAAAGCCCAACAGGAAAAGAGCGCGTTGTTATTATAGAAATTAATACTTTACCAGGTATGACACCAGCTACTTGTATTTTTCATCAGGCAGCAGAAATTGGAATTAAACCAATGGACTTTATTGACAAGATTATTCAATTCGGTTTTCAAGAACACCAAATACATTCTCCAAAAAAGAAAAAGGAAATGCAAATAAATTAAGGAGTAACTCTCAGCGCATAAATAAAATAGGTTGCAAGGAGAGCACCAAGACTATTACTCAAAAGAGTTACAAGAAATATTGTTGGAAATATGATACAATATTTTTCTTTAAGCAAAAGAAAAAAAAGAGTTTGACACACGGTATAAATTGCTCCTAAATGTAATGATGCTGCTAACA
>Ga0307428_1000959_pt1 | contig 15766 bp, 14 predicted proteins | sample SalMarWE160240MG_FD_202161 | JGI IMG/M metagenome (GOLD analysis project Ga0307428, IMG submission 202161) | Salt marsh sediment microbial communities from the Plum Island Ecosystem LTER, Massachusetts, United States - WE1603-240 | ecosystem: Environmental > Aquatic > Marine > Intertidal zone >...
TCGCGCGGCGGCAGGCGACCTTCGGCGCGTCCTCCGTACTCGTCTATGAGCGACCGATCCGGATGGTCCGCGCAGAGGGCGTGTGGATGTTCGATGCAGATGGCCGCCGCTATCTCGACGTCTACAATAATGTCGCTTCGGTCGGGCACTGCCATCCGCGCGTGGTGGACGCGATCGCCAAGCAGGCTGCGACGCTGAACACCAATACGCGCTATCTCTACGACAATGTCCACGACTACGCGGAGCGGCTGCTTGCGACCTTCCCCGGCGAGCTGTCCAATATCGTTTTCACCTGCACCGGCAGCGAGAGCAACGACCTTGCGCTCCGGCTGACCAACAGCTTCACCGGCGGGACCGGCTTCGTTGTCACCGAGACCGCCTATCACGGCAACACGGAAGCCGTGACGGCAGTTTCGCCCTCTTCCTTCAAGACGCGCACCGTGCCGCCGCATGTGCGCACCGTGCCGGCGCCGGACCTCTACCGGCATCCGACGAACGACGTCGGCTCCCGCTTCGCCGAGGACGTCACCTCGGCCATTGCCGATCTGGAGCGGAACGGCGTGAAATTCGGCGGTCTTTTGGTCGATTCCATCTTTTCCAGCGACGGCATCTATGCCGATCCCGCCGGGTTCCTGAAGCAGGCGGTCGACGTCGTGCGTGAGGCCGGCGGCCTCGTCATCTCGGACGAGGTACAGCCTGGCTTCGGCAGGACGGGCTCTGGCATGTGGGGCTTTCAGCGCCACAGCGTGGAGCCGGACATCGTCACCATGGGCAAGCCGATGGGAAATGGCTTTCCGGTGGGCGGGGTGGTCACGCGGCCGGAGATCCTGGAGCCGTTCTGCGCGACGACCGGCTATTTCAACACCTTCGGCGGCAACCCGGTCGCCGCGGCGGCAGGGCTCGCGGTTCTCGACGTGATCGAGGACGAGGGTTTGATCGAGAACGCAAACCAGATCGGCGGCCAACTCCGCGCTGGACTTCGGCAGATCGCCGGCCGGCATCCGAGCATCGGCGATGTGCGGAGCGCAGGCCTCTTCATCGGCATCGAGTTCAGCCTCCCCGGCACGACCGACCCCGATGCTGCGGCCGCCAGCTACGCGATCAACGCTTTGAAAGAGCGCGGCGTATTGATCGGCGCTGCTGGGGCTTACGGCAACGTGCTGAAGGTGCGGCCGCCGCTTTGCTTCAGCCGCGACAACGCCGATCTCTTCCTGGAGACGCTGGACGCGGTGCTCAGCGAACGCTGAGCAATTGGTGTCGCGCCGGGCCTTAGCCGCCCATCTCCTCCAGCGCCGCCGGCGACTCCGGCAGGACTTGCCCCCCATCGACAACGATGGTCTGCCCCGTCACGTAGCCTGCTTCATCGGAGGCGAAATAGAGGGCGGCATTGGCGATATCGTCCACCGTGCCGAGACGCTTCATCGGGATGCAAGCCGCCATGGAGGTGAGATAGTCCTCGCCCAAGCCCTCGAGGCCTTCGGTGAGGATGTTGCCGGGCATCACCGCATTGACGGTGATGTTGTGAGGCGCGAGCTCGATCGCCGCGGTGCGCATGAAGCCAAGCTGGCCCGATTTGCTCGCACCGTAATGCGACCAGCCGGGATAGCCGGTGATGGGGCCAGTGATCGAGGAGGTGATGACGATGCGGCCCTTCTTCTGCGCCTTCATCGCCGGTAGCACAGCGGAGACCGACAGGAACGTCCCCTTGAGATTGACGCCGACCACCTGATCGAAGTCGGCGGCGGTCATCTCGCCGAGCTTGGCAGCGGGAAAAATGCCGGCATTGGCGCAGAGAATGTCGATGCTGCCATAGCGCTCCATCGCCGCCGCAGCCATGGCCTGGCAAGGCTGGGCCTCGCTGACGTCGGCGGCGAAGGCTGAGGCATTGGCCCCGATATCCTTCGCCACCTTCTCGGCTTCGTCGAGATGCCGGGAGACGACCAAGACGTTGAGACCGGCGAGGCCGAAGCGCTTAGCGATGCCGCGCCCGATCCCCTTGCTGCTGCCGGTGACGATGACGGTCTTCCCTTGTAGTGACTTCAACATTCTACACCTCGGATCGGACAGGCTTGGGGCGCCCTCGCGTCGAACATTAGCGGACTCTGACCAAAAAATCGGCACCTACTGCAGACCGCTGCCCATGCGAAAAGCACCAGCAAGCGCTTGATTTCTGATCTTCTAACGATTCCCCCCTGGCACAATTCAAGCATGAGACAGGTGGAGCAGAAGGTCTGGGGTCCTTCTTTCGACCAACAATGCAGCAGCAAAAAAATGTTGTAAACCCAACATTCAAAGCTCAGACTTCCAACGGGGCCGCGTAGTCTTCGCGGCCACCAATCAGGCGAACCGATAACGGGGACAGGCGATGAAGACGATCTCACGACGCAAGCTGATGCAGATAATGGGCGCCGGCGCGGTGGCGCTGGGCACACCGTTCGGTAAGGTCGGAAAAGCCTTCGCCGCGCGCGACAAGGAGATGAACATCCTCTGCTGGGAGGGCTACAACTCAGCCCAGGTGCTCGACCCCTTCCGCAAGAAGGAGGACGCGACGGTCAAGGCCGAGAGCCTGACCAACGATCCGACCATGATCAATCGGTTGCGCGCCGGCGAGACCAATGTCTGGGACTTGATCAATGTCAACAATCCGTGGGCGCGCAAGGTGATGTGGCCGGCAAAGCTGATCAAGCCGCTGCCGCGCGACCAGTTCGAGCCCTATTTCGAGAAGATGCTGCCGGAGTTCAAGCCGCCCTATAAATGGGCGATGAGCGACGACGGCAAGGAGCTTCTTGGAATGGCCCAGCGCTTCGGGCCTTACAGCTTCGTCGTCAACACCGACAAGATCAGCCGCAAGACCGCCGAGGAACAGGGCTGGGATCTCTTCAACGATCCCAAACTCGCGGGCCGTTACGGTATCCAGGAATCCGATGACTGGAACGTGTTCGATATCTTCCTCATCGCGGGCATCAATCCGTTCAAGGAGCATTCCGAGGACGAGATGAAGACGTTCAAGGACACGGCGGTCAGGATCTTCAAAGGCGCTAAGAATGTCGCCGACATGGCGGGGCTGAACCAGGGCCTGATCTCCGGCGAAATCGATCTCTATCTGACCGGCGGCACCTATTCGGTCTCTCCCGCCCGCGCCGACGGCTATCCGCAAATGCGCTCGATCACGCCGCTGAAAGGTCCGATCGATGGCAAAGGTGGCGTGGCCTGGATCGAGATCACCTCGACGGTCAACAATCCGGACCTGTCGCCGCTCGCGCAGAAATTCTTGAAATACGTCCAGGCGCCGGAGGTGGCGCATACGGTCGCCTTCGCCGAAGGGACCTATAATCCCGTGACGCAAATGGGCAATCCGGAGTGCTTCAAGCTGTTCACCAAAGACGAGCTTGAGGCCATTCAATGGGACAGCCTGGAGGAAGAAATGTCCCGTTGCGCGGAATACGATATCGTGCCGGACTACAATAAGGCGCTTGATCTCATGACGGCGGCGAAGCGGGAACGCAGCTAAGCGGACAAGACGCTGCTCTCGCCACCGCGGGTCTCCATGGGGAGCTTATGATGAACCTTGTCCGCGTCGAAACGCCGCCCCAGGAGACGGGCGGCGCGACGCTGGCCGTGCTTCAGCTTGTGGGCGTGCGCAAGACGTTCGGCAGCTTCACCGCGGTCGAGGATATCAATCTCGATATCTATAACGGCGAGTTCCTCACCGTCGTCGGCCCGTCGGGCTCCGGCAAGACGACGCTGCTGCGCATGCTTGCGGGAATGGAGCGGCCGACGGCCGGCAACATCACCTTGCGCGGCACGCTGATCAACGACGTACCTTCCAACAAGCGCCCGACCTGCCTTGTGTTCCAGTCGCTCGCGTTGTTCCCGCACAAGACGGTCGGCGAGAACATTGAGTTTCCGCTCAAGGTGAAGAAGGTGCCGCGTGCGGAGCGGAAACAGCGTGCGCTCGAGTTGATCCGTCTTATGCGTCTGCCGGAGAGCTATTACCGCAAGAACGTGATGATCTGCTCCGGCGGCGAGCAGCAGCGCGTGGCGCTGGCTCGGGCCTTAGCCTACGACCCCGATATCCTGTTTTTCGATGAGCCGCTCTCGGCCCTCGACTACAAGCTCAAGAAGGCGATGGAGAAGGAACTGAAGGATCTCCATCGCGCCACCGGCAAGACCTTCGTCTACATCACGCATTCGCTCGAAGAGGCGATGGTGATGTCGGACCGGATCGCGGTGATGCGTGCAGGCCGCTTCGTGCAGGTCGGGACGCCCGATGAGATCTATTCGCGCCCGGCCAACCGCTTCGTCGCGGAGTTCATCGGCGACGTCAATGTTTTCGGGGTGAAGAAGAACGCCAACGGCGGTTGGGTCTCGGACGAGGACGGCAGCCGCATCGAGATCACGCTGCCGCCGGCGCTTGCCGGCGCAAGCGAGGCGGCGGTCGTGGTGCGCCCTGAGTTCTTGCGCTTCATCGACGAGCGGTCTCAAGCAAACAACGCCATCGAGGGCACGGTTTACAACGAATACGCGCTGGGGTCGCGCATCCAGTACGAGGTGCGGTCCGGCAATCGAACGCTGGTGGTCGAGCTTTCGCGGGCTAATGCCTGGACGGGCGGGCTGGACCAGCAGGTGATCGTGGGGTGGGATGCACGCGACGCCATCGTCGTGGAAGGCTGAACCGGAGCAGACGCTGATATGGCCGAGATTTCGTCGGCAACGATGACGGTAGCGGGCGAGACGCGGCCCCTTCGCCTGGCGTTCCCGGCGGGGTTTCGCTGCGGGACCCCCGTGCTGCTGGTGCTCCTGCTCGGCTTTCTCGCGCCGCTTCTGACTGTCGCCGCTTACGCTTTCGCCATGCCGCGCAGCTTCGACGCCTTCAGTTCGTTCACATTGGCGAATTTCGCCACGATCTTTAATCCCGCCAATACGGTCTGGACCTCGTTCGCCTGGTCACTGTTCCTCGCAGCGATGACGGTCGTGCTGCTCGCGGTCATCTGCTACCCGATCGCTTACGGCCTAACCCGCGTCTTCGGCAAATGGGCGGGCTTAATCAGCGCGCTCTTCGTCTTTCCCCTGTTCGTGTCGGAGAACGTCCGGCTCTATGGCTGGGTGCTGTTCTTCATCAAGAACGGCGTGCTGGACGGCACGCTGAAATGGCTTGGTCTCGCCGGTGGTCCCGAAGTTCTCTACACGCCGGGCATCGTCCTGTTCGGCATGGTCTACACCTACCTGCCCTTCATGCTGTTCCCGATGACGCTCGGGCTTGCAATGGTGCCGCGCGATCTCGTCGATGCCGCCGCCGATTTCGGTGCTGGCCGCTTCATGATCTGGCGCGAGATCGAGCTGCCGCTTGCCATGCCCGGCATTCTCATCGGTGCGCTGCTCACGTTCGTGATCGCTGCTGGCGCGGTGGCAGAAGGGCAAATCCTCGGCGGGCAGACCATCATCACGGTCACCCAGGACATCGAGATCGCCTTCACCTATGCGCAGAACTGGCCGTTGGGCTCAGCGCTTGCCGTCCTGCTGATGGCGATCGTGAGCGGCCTGTCCGTGTTCGTCATGTCGAAGCTTGACCTCGATCGGATTCTCGGGAGGCGCTGAGGATGGAGACCAGCAAGCGCACGCGCAACTTCATCGCCGCCTGGACCGGCTTCATCGTGCTCGTGATCTATCTGCCGATCCTTTGCGGTGCGCTCGCGGGCCTCTCCAAGTCGCGCTACTTCAATTTCCCCGTCCGGCAATACTCTTTCGAATGGTGGCAGCGCACGCTCGATTCGATCGAGATCCAGATGCTCGTCAAGAACTCGCTGCTGATCGCCTTCATCGTCACGCTGTTCTCGGTCGCGATCGCGTTCTTCGGCGCCCTCGCCTTCGCGCGCTACAATTGGAAAGGGCGCCGGCTGTACCAGAAGCTGATCCTGCTGCCGATCTTCTTTCCCCAGCCAGTGCTGGGACTGGCGCTCTTGCTGTGGTTCAACGTGCTCGGCGTCACCACGAGCTGGCAGACCGCGGCGGCGGCCCATCTCGTCTGGATCATTCCCATCGTCACCCTGGTGATCGCGATCCAGGTCTACAGCTTCGATCCCGTGCTGGAGGAGGCGGCGGCCGATCTCGGCGCGAGCCACATGACGATCTTGCGCGAAATTACGCTGCCGATCCTGTGGCCCGGCATCTGGTCCGGCGCGCTGTTCGCCTTCCTGCTGTCGTGGGGGAATTTCTCGCTGTCGCTCTATACGGCGGGTGCGGATTCGACGATCCCGAAATGGCTCTATTCGAAGATGGTCGCCGGCTATACACCGATGGTGCCCGCGCTTGGCACCATGAGCACGCTGGCAGCCGCTTTCATCCTGCTGCTCGGCGGCGCCGTCATCGCGCTGTTTCGCCGCCGCCAAACGGCCTAGCGAGACGCGCGTGACCTGGAAGACGGTTTATCGCTCCTTCTACTACGACGGCGCGCCGGAACCCGCCGATCCCGTCCTACAGAAGGGCAAGGTGGCGCTCTTGGTGATCGACGTGCAGAACACCTATCTCGACCGATCCGATCCGGCCACGCTCGACGGCGCCGCGCTCAAGCGTTATCACGCCTGGACGCCATTCCACGAACGGATGGAGGCAATCGTCATGCCGAACTTGAAGCGGCTGATCGGCCGCTTCCGCGAAGGAGGGCTCGATGTGCTGTTCGCCCGCATCGCCTGTCTGCGCAAGGACGGGCGCGACCGTTCGCTTAGCCAGCGCAAGCCCGGCTGGAACGATTTGCTGCTGCCCAAGGACGAGCACGCATCCCAGCTCCCCAAGGCGATCACGCCGATGGGAGATGAGATCGTGGTGACGAAAACGACCGATAGTGCTCTGACAGGCACGAATCTCCGCCTGATCCTCACCAATCTCGGCATCACCCATGTCGTGTGCACCGGGATCTTCACCGATCAGTGCGTCTCCTCCACCGTGCGCAGCTTGGCGGACGAAAGCTTCGACGTGATTGTAATCGAGGACGCCTGCGCGGCCGGAACGCAAGAGCTTCACGACCGCGAGATCGAGATCATGAACATGATCTATGCGAGCGTCATGAGCACCGAGGATCTGATCGGCTACCTGCCTTAGCCGACGGTAACCGCAACCTCGTTGAGCTTAAGACCGCTCATCAGGCCGCCCTCCGGCTTGGCATCGGTGACGAGATGATCCACGTCGCGCCAGGCGGCGTAGCGGGAGGGAAAGACGCGATCGAATTTGGAGTGATCAGCGACCACCAACGTCTTGGCGGCACGCTTGCTCATCGCGCCATACACCGTGCCGCATTCAATCATGGCGTCGGTTGGTCCCTCGATGGTCAAGCCGCTGGCCCCGAGTATGGTGAAGTCGGCATAGAAGCTGTTGAGGAAAGAGGCGGTCTGCACCCCGACCGTCGCGCCCTCAGAAGCAAGATAATCGCCGGGGAGCATGATCACCTTGATGCTCGGATTGAGCGACAGCACCGTGGCGGCGCCGAAGGAATGGGTGATTACGGTGATATTGGTGAGCTCGACGGACATGCGACGCGCCACATGAAGGGTAGTGGCGCCGGCGCCCAGGATGACGACGCGCCCCGTCTTGATCAGTTGGACTGCGGCGCGGGCGATGCGTTCACGCTCGGCGACGAAGTGGCCGTGACGCTCTGACACCGAGGGCTCGCTGCTGAGCGGCCGCACCGCGCCACCATAGGTGCGATTGAGAAGGCCCTGCTCGGTGAGTTCGTCGAGATCGCGGCGGATGGTCTCGGTGGAAACCTCCAAATGCGCCGCGAGGTCGGCGACGCGCAAGCTTGGCGCTCGGTTCAACTCCGCCAAAATCTGCGACTGGCGATCGGATTTCGCACGTCTTGCGCGCATGGGTCGTCGCTTTTCTTGTTCGAACGGATGCCCCATTAGTCTCACGAGCGGCTTGATCTCGCGGCGTGGGACCTGTTGGGTAGTCCCTGCGGTCGGCGACCTACATCACTGATTTAATTGGCGCCCCGTAGGGGTTTCGAACCCCTGTTTCCGGCGTGAGAGGCCGGCGTCCTAGGCCACTAGACGAACGGGGCGAACCGGTCGGGCCGAACCGAAGCTATAGCTTGGGCCGATCAAGCGGATCAAGGCCTATTGCTGCGCGACAGCTTCCAAACTCCTGTGTTCGCTCCTTGAGCGCCGGTTATTGCGGCTTGAGCCTGACATGGGCGACGATCTCGCCGCTGGCAAGGTCGATCACCGCAATTTCCGGTCCGGACGGGCCCACGAGCTGGACGGCGAGGCGGTCGCCGTCGAGCGAAAGGCCGGCGACGCTGGCGCCAGGCGCCATCGGCAGATCGATCATTCGCGGCCCCTTTCCCGCCGCCGCCGCCGGGCGCTGGGCGCCTGCATCTTGTGCCGGATGCGAGGCCTGATAGACAATGGCCGCCAGCACAAAGGCGAAGCCGCCGACGAGCAAGACGCCCATCACGATAACCGCGATCTTCAGGATGCGGACCTGACGTTTGGTGAACACCGTCCCTGGAACGGGACCACTGTCCGCATCGCCCGCCACAGACATTACTCTTGGTCCTCATGCCTGTTTCGACCGAGCATCTGACCGCGGAAGCCGATGAGAGCCACAAAGGCCAGCGGCTCGACCGCTTCTTGAGCGCGAGCCTTCCCGCCATGAGCCGCACCAGACTGCAAGCCTTGATCAAGGAAGGCCGCGTGTCGCTCGGCGGGGCGACCATAGAGGACGTGAAATACCCGGTCAAACCGGGCGACCGCTTCGACATCAGCGTGCCGCCGGCTGTGACCGCCAAGCCCGAAGCCCAGGCGATGCCTCTCAATGTCGTCTACGAGGACTACGCCCTCATCGTCATCGACAAGCCCGCCGGTCTCGTCGTCCATCCCGGCGCCGGCAATCCCGACCGCACCCTGGTCAACGCCCTGATCGCCCATTGTGGCGCTAGCCTTTCGGGAATCGGCGGCGTAGCGCGACCGGGCATTGTCCATCGCCTCGACAAGGACACGAGCGGGCTGCTCGTCGTCGCCAAGACCGACCAGGCCCACCGCGCTCTTTCCGCGCAATTCGCCGACCACGGCCGCGCCGGCGAACTCGAGCGCGGCTATCTCGCGCTGGTGTGGGGCACGCCGCCGCGGCCCCGCGGCACCATCAACGCGCCGATCGGACGCCACCCCACGAGCCGCACCAAGATGGCAATCGTGCCCGAAGCGAAAGGAGGCCGCGAGGCCGTAACCCATTATGAGGTCGTCGACACCTTCGGCGCGAGGCAGGCCGAGCGTGGGCTTGAGCCAATCGCATCCTTGCTTGAATGTCGGCTCGAGACCGGCCGCACCCACCAGGTGCGCGTGCATCTCGCCTCGATCGGGACCCCGCTGATCGGTGACGCCGTCTACGGCCCCGGCTTCAAATCGAAGCTCCGCACCCTACCCGCGCCGCTGCAACACCAAGTCGCAACGCTGGACCGACAAGCCTTGCATGCGGCGACACTGGCGTTCGTGCATCCGGTGACCGGGAGCTTACTGAAATTTAATAGTCCCCTGCCTGATGATTTGCGTCAAATTGTTCGCGGCTTCAAGGAACTGTAAGCGCCCCCCGCTCTTTCTTCCTAGAGGCAAACGTTTTATAGAGAGGCGCCGGGGGGCAAAGGGTGAAAAGTTGCGGCCGGTCTTAGCGGTCGCGGGAGACTAGCTCTCATGGCCACGCAGAGCTTACCGAGTGTCAGCGCGCATGGCGGACTGACGCGCTACCTCGAAGAGATCCGGCAATATCCGATGCTGGAGCCGCAGGAGGAGTTCATGCTCGCCAAGAGTTGGCGCGAGCATGGCGACCGCGATGCAGCTCATAAACTCGTTACCTCGCATCTCCGTCTCGTCGCCCGCATCGCCATGGGCTATCGCGGCTACGGCCTGCCCATCGGCGAGGTCGTGTCCGAGGGCAATGTCGGCCTGATGCAGGCGGTCAAGCGCTTCGATCCCGACAAGGGCTTCCGGCTTGCCACCTACGCCATGTGGTGGATCAGAGCGGCGATCCAGGAATACATCCTGCGCTCGTGGAGCCTCGTGAAGATGGGCACCACCGCGGCGCAGAAGAAGCTGTTCTTCAACCTGCGCAAGATCAAGGGTCAACTCAAGGCCTTCGAAGAAGGCGACCTGCGGCCTGATCAGGTCAAGCTCATCGCCACCCAGCTCGGCGTCACCGAGGACGATGTCGTCTCCATGAACCGCAGGCTCGGCGGCGACTCATCCCTCAACGCCCCGGTTCGCAACGACTCCGAGAGTGGCGAGTGGCAGGACTGGCTGGTCGACGAGACCATGGACCAGGAGACCGCGCTCGCCGAGTCCGAGGAGAAGGAACGTCGCCACGACATGCTCACCGAGGCGCTCAAGGGGCTTAACGAGCGCGAGCGCCGCGTGTTCGAAGCGCGCCGCCTCGCCGAGGACCCATTGACGCTCGAGGAACTGTCGAGCGAGTTCGGCGTCAGCCGCGAGCGCATTCGCCAGATCGAAGTGCGCGCCTTCGAGAAGGTTCAGAAGGCGGTGCAGAAAGCCGCTGCTGCCGCCGCGACACCGGAGCACGCCGCCGCCGGTTGACCCTCGTCTCGCGCGAAGGAAGTACGGGGGTTCGCAAAGCCGTGGAGCGCCTCAGCAGCGACGGCATCGAGGTTGCCTATCTTGATCGTGGCGAAGGCCCCGCCATCATCGTCGGCCATTGCAGCTCCGCCTCCCACAAGGAATGGCTGCCGCTGATCGAGAAGCTTGCCCCCGATTGGCATGTGCTGGCGCCCGATTTCATCGGTTACGGGCAGTCCGGCGCCTGGCCCGAGGACAAGGTGTTCACAGGCCAGGCCGACGTCAATGTGCTGCTCGAGCTGGCCAAGAAAGCCGACGGCCCGGTGCATGTCGTCGGCCACTCCTACGGCGCTGCCCTCGCGCTCGCTGCGGCGCGCGAGCTCGGCCCCAAGGTGAAAAGCCTGGTTCTGATCGAGCCCGTCGCCTTCAATCTCTTGCGGGTAGAGCACCGTCCTGAATGGTCCGAAATCGAGCGCCTCGGTGTCGCGGTGTTGACCGCTGTCGGACGCGGCGACGACCGCGACGCGGCGGCGGCCTTCATGCGTTATTGGCTCGGCCGCTTCCGCTGGTGGATGTCACCGGAGCGCTTCAAGGATGCGATCACGACGACCATCCGCAAGGTAGCGCTCGAATTCATGATCGCCATCGATGCCGAGACGAGATTGAGCGACTTCGCGTCAGTCGAAGCTCCGGTGCTGTTGATCGTCGGCAGCAAGACCCGGGCGCCGGCCCGCGCCGTGATCGACATGCTGGCGACGACGCTGCCCAATGGCAGCGTCAAGGTGCTGAAAGGCGCGGGCCATATGAGCCCGTTCACCCATCCTTCCGAGTTGAACCGACTGATCCTCGAGCATCTTTCGGCTCAGCGCTGACGGCGGCTCCGCCCTCCGGCTGGGGAAGTTCCTCGACATCGCGCATGAACAGTTCCTCGAGCTCAACGGCTTGCGACAGCGCATTGGCCCGAACCTTCTCCAGGTCGGTGTAATATTGATAGTCCTCATAGAGCCGCTTTTCGTCCTGCCGCTTGAAGGTGTCGGTAAGCCGCCTCACCTCAGCTTCGCTGAGACCGAGCCCTCGCAGCAGTTGCCGCGTCAGTTCGAGCGCGGACAGGAAGGTCTCGCGCTCGATGATGGTGACGCCGAGATCCATGAGACGGTGCACGTGGGTTCGGTCGCGGGCGCGCGCATAGATTGGAAGATCGGGAAAATTGGCGCGCACGATTTCAGCGATCCTGAGCGAGGATTCGACATTATCTATGGCGAGTACGAAAGCCCGTGCCTTGTTCGCTTCGGCCGCGCGCAGAATATCGATCCGTCCGGCATCGCCGTAATAGATCCTGGCGCCAAAGCTCTTGACGAAGTCGACCTGCTTGATGCTGGCGTCAAGCGCAGTGAACGGGATCCGCCGCGCGCGGAGCACGCGCGCGACGATCTGGCCGAAGCGGCCAAAGCCCGCGACGATGACATGGCCGTCGCCCCCTGGCGGCATTTCGTAGTCGGGTGCCTCCGTCGCCGCACGGCGGCGGAACATATCGTCAATGAGCAACAGCACTGGCGTCGCCCCCATCGATAGGGTCACGGCGAGCGTCAGCAGATTGGCAAGCGGTGGGCCAATGGCGCCGGCGAGCGCGCCGGCCGAAAACAGGACAAAGGCGAACTCACCGCCTTGACTGATCACGAGCCCGAGCCGCCGTGCGGATGAGGACTTGAGCCCCCACCACCGTCCCGCGGCATAAAGCACGGTGGCCTTCACGATGATCAGCACGGTGACGATGGCGAGCAGCGTCAACGGCTCGGCGAGCAACACCGTGAGGTCGATCGACATGCCGACGGCGATGAAGAACAGCCCGAGCAGCAGCCCCTCGAACGGCGCAATGTCGGCCTCGATCTGATGCCGATATTCCGAATCGGCGAGAAGCGCACCGGCGATGAAGGCCCCGAGCGCCGCCGAGAGCCCGGCGGCCTCCATCACCAAGGCGACGCCGACCACGGTGAGCAGCGCGCTTGCGGTCATGGCCTCGCGAACGCCGGTGGCAGCGACGAGATGATAGAGACGAGCGAGGAGGAAACGCCCCACCACCACGACGCCGAGGATGGTGCCGATGGCAAAGACCGCCGTGCTGAGATCCATGGTCGAGCGCTCGGCGCCGCCGGAGACGAACAACGGCACCAACGCGATCAAGGGGATGGCCGCGAGGTCCTGGAACAGCAGAATCGAGAAGGCGAGCCGTCCGTGCCGTGTGGTCAGCTCGCCCTTCTCTTCCAGCAATTGCAGGGCGAAGGCCGTCGACGACAGCGATAGCGCGAGCCCGACGAACAAGGCCTGGCGGAAGTCAAGCCCGACGCCAAGGCCAATCGTCGCCAGCACCGCCGCGGTGGTGAGGAGCTGGACGGAGCCAAGTCCGAAAATCGCCGAGCGCATCGACCACAGCCGCACCGGCCTGAGCTCGAGCCCGATCACGAACAAGAGCATCACCACGCCGAACTCGGCGAAATGCAAGATGTTCTCGACGTCGTAGAGCGAATAGATCAGGCCGATGCCGAACGGGCCAATAATGATCCCGGCAACGAGATAGCCGAGCACCGCGCCGAGGCGAAGAAAACGTCCAAGCGGGGCGGCAATGGCGGCAGCGGCGAGAAACACCGCCACCTGGATCAGTTGGACCGAGACCATTCTCTGCCGCTGCCCTGTCTTCCTGCCGCTCTCGTACCACGCTCTAAAGCGAACACCTAGGCAGGAGCGCCGCAGGAGCTCACCTTGAGGCAAACACGAAGATGGCCGGGACAAGCCCGGCCATCAAGAAAACAGCAGCTTGGGCTGACAGCTAGCGCGGCACCCACAGATTGACGAATGGTGCCCGCACCCAGGTGCCACGCCGTCCGGAATAGACCCGCGCGAAGGGCGCCGCGACCCAGGTGCCGCGACGGGTATCGACCTCGGTGAACGGCGCCCGCACATAGTCGCCGTGATTGCGATAGTAGCGGCGTTTGCTGGCGACCTGCTGCACGAGATCAGTCTTCACTTGCGCGCCGGCGCTCGTGGTGCCGGGAAGCGCCGATGCCTGCTGCGGTGCCAAAGCGACGGCCAGCATCAAGGCGCCGGCGGCAGCACCAAAAGAGAGGATGTGTCTACGCATTACTCTTCCTTCCTTTGCAGCTTCGAAATCCATTCTTGGGCGCGTCCTACACTACCAATGCGGCAATGGCGAGATGGTTCAATTGAGGAACAGCCTTAACTACAACCAGCCTTTCCACTTGAAAAACACATAAGGCACCACCGCAGAGACGACCATAAGCAAAATGGCAAGGGGGTAGCCGAACCCCCATTTTAGCTCGGGCATGAACTCGAAATTCATGCCGTAGGCCGAGGCAACTAGCGTCGGCGGGAGAAACACAACCGCGGCGATGGAGAATATCTTGATGATGTTGTTCTGCTCGATGTTGATCATGCCGAGCGTCGCGTCGAGCAGGAATACGATCTTGTTGGAGAGAAAGCTGACGTGATCGGCGAGCGACGCCACATCGCGGGCGGCGGTGCGAATCCTGGCCTTCACCAACTTGTCTTCTTTGCGCTCATTGGCCGCGTGGGCGAGGAACGTGAGGAGGCGTCCGAGTGAATGCGCGCTATCGCTGGCGCGCGAGGTGATCTCCCCTTCCCGCCCGATCGACTTCAACGACACGTCGAAACGCTGTTGCCGCGTGGCCGCGCCGCCCTTCATTTCGAAGATCGAATGCGACAGCGCATCGACGTTTCCCTGAATACGCTCGATGGCGTCGGCCATGCGATCAACGATGGCTTCGATCAATCCGATCAGCACCGTCATGCCGCTGGTGAGATTGGTCTCGGGGCGTGCGCAGCGGGCAGCGAAGATGGCAAAAGCCCGGGGCTCGGCATAGCGGAGCGTGATCAAGCGATTGCCGGCGAGAATGAAGGTGATCGGCGTCGCCACCGGTTCGGGCATATCAGCCTGATACAATACCGTCGCGGTCATGAAATGGGCGCCGTTCTCCTGATAGAGCCGGCTCGACGCCTCGATCTCACGCTGCTCTTCGCGCGTCGGCACGTCGAGCTTCAACGCCCGCTCGACCTTCGTCACCTCCGCCTCCTTGGGATTGAGCAGGTCGATCCACACCGTCTCCTCAGTGATCCGGCGCGGATTTTTGTGTGGCTCGATCACGCCCGACCGGTTCTCGTAAGTGGTAAGCATAGGTTCAAGCCTCGCATCAGCCGTGGGGCACCATAGCTCAGGCGAAAGCTATTGCCATCCGCGACACCTGGCACCTTTTGGCGGGCCAGCTGACTCAAGGCAAGAGCCGGTTCTCGGCCCCCCGCGCGGCTCAGTTCTTCTGCACGATGCAGGCGCCCCCTTTGGCGCGGAGCGCGGCGCAGAGCTTCTGTGCCTCGGCGCGGTTGTCGGCGCCGATCTGCACCATGTAGAGCGAGCGGCGCCCGCGCGAGAGATTCCGCTCGGGCAAGACGAAGGGCTCGGCTTCTGCCAGCACCGCACCATAGCGGGCCTTCACCCGGGCGAATTGTGACAACGCCTTGGCCTTGGAGAACGAGGTCGAAATCTGCGCGCCCCAAGGCCGCCACGCGCCGCTCGCGGTCAGAGGCTCGGTCTCGTACACCGCGCGCACCACCAACGGTGCAAGCTTCCGGCAGGAGTCGACCACGTCCTCGGCCCCGGACTTGAGCGCCTGTGGGAGATCAGTGTCAGGCAGCTTCCATTCCTCGGCACTGCGGCCGGTGACGAAGAACACATAGCCTTGGGTCTCCGCGGGCAAGCTCGACCGGCCTTGGAGCCAGGCATATACCCGCTCGGCGCCGGCGTTATAGGCCGCGGCCGCAAGCCCGACATTGCCGAACTCGGTTTTAAGATCGGCAAGCAGGCTCGCCGAATGCACGATCGCCGATTTCGGCTCGAACGGATCATCGAGCCCGCGATCCGCCGCCGTTCCCGGCATGAATTGGGCGATGCCTTGCGCCCCTTTCGGGCTCACCGCTTGCGGATTGAAGCGGCTCTCTTTCCAGATCAGGCGCACGAAGACCATCGGCGGCAGACCGGTCACCTCGGCCTCTTGCTGCATCAACGGGCAGACGATATCGACGAAGGGCTCGGGCTTGTCGGGAGCCACGGTAATGGCGTGCCGCTGATCATCGGGCGGCGACGTAATGGCATGCCGCCGATCGTCAAGCGCGTCCTCGGC
>Ga0307428_1000960_pt1 | contig 15748 bp, 17 predicted proteins | sample SalMarWE160240MG_FD_202161 | JGI IMG/M metagenome (GOLD analysis project Ga0307428, IMG submission 202161) | Salt marsh sediment microbial communities from the Plum Island Ecosystem LTER, Massachusetts, United States - WE1603-240 | ecosystem: Environmental > Aquatic > Marine > Intertidal zone >...
CCTACGATATCTGCATGTTGAATCGAGGCTATGAACTGCTGAACACCTATCCCCCAGAGAGCGGCGCATCGAACCCTGAGTAGACCCTTTCTCTTTCCCTTCGGACGACAAATCCCCCGCCCCGAAACGACTCTTTCATCAGCGAATGCCAGTTGCGCTGTCCCATGCCGCAGAGTGGAATGGGGTGAAGTGCCTCACCGAAAAATGTGCACAGCATCGAGGAGGGTGAACGCAAAGAAGATGAGGCTGATGAGCCCATTTACATTGAAGAAAGCCGTTTCCAGGCGGCGCAGTCCGTGACGGTGCATGGTGACATGCTCATACCCTAAGAGGAACACCACAAGCAAGAGTCCGACATAATACAGCCCACCCAAATGAAGTAGGTGACCGACAATGGCGAGGAGGACGGGCACCCCTGCATGGAAAGCGAGGCTGACGCGCATGCCCGCTGCCTCCCCGAGTCTTGCCGGAATCGAATACAGCCCGTAGGCGCGGTCAAACTCTATGTCGGCCATAGAATACAGAATGTCAAAGCCAGCCACCCAAAAGAGGACGGCCAAACCCAGCACCAGCGGTGGCAGGTCCACGCGCCCGAGGATGGCGATCCATGCCCCAATCGGAGCGCAGGCGAGGCACAGTCCGAGGATCAGGTGAGAGAAGGTGGTAAATCGCTTGGTGTAAGAATAGAAGACGGTCAGGCCAATGGCGACTGGCGAAAGGAGGAGACACAACCGATTCAGTTGGCCCGCAGCGAAGACCAGCACGGCAAAAGAAAGGATCGCAAGGGCGAACACGGTGATGGGTCGCAAAAGGCGTCGAGGAAGGCCGCGATGGGCGGTCCGTGGATTTAACACGTCCAGGTCCATGTCCACAAGCCGATTGACCGCCATGGCCCCGGTCCGGGCCCCCACCATAGCTACTACGATCCACACAATCTTCTCACCCGCTGGGATTCCCCGGGCGGCTAGGATCGCACCGGTCAAGGCAAAGGGGAGGGCGAAGATCGTATGCGGGAACTTGATGAGCTCCAAGAAGAGGCGGAACTGCTGGAACGCGCCAGGGGTTTTTCCCTCTTCAAGCACGGTGGTCGACCTTCCTCCCCTGGTGGAGGGTCACGATCCCATGGGTCAGAGGCAGAATCGAAACCTGAAAGAATCCCGTATTTTCCATCTGGAGCCGCAACTCCTCGGGCGAAGGGAAGTCATCCACTGAGCTCGGCAGATACTCGTAGGCCGCCCGGTTGCCTGACAACACACCCCCCACCCAGGGCAGGACGCTATGAGAGTACCAGCGATAGAAAGATCCGAACACGGGCGCCCGGGGCACCGAAAATTCTAGGATCACCACCCGTCCACCCGGTCTCAACACCCGCGCCATCTCCTCCAACCCGCGCCGACGCTCAGCGATGTTCCGAAGGCCAAAGGCGACAAAGACGCCGTCAAAGGTCTTGTCGGGAAAGGGGAGCATCTCAGCCGGCGCGGCTACAAACCGAATCTGATGGGCCGCTCCAGCCTTTCTGGCCTTTTGAAGACCGCGGATCAGCATTGGTTCACAGTTATCCACCGCGACCACCTGCACTGTCGGAACCTGCCGAACGATCTCTAGCGCCACATCGGCGGTTCCCGCGCAGAGATCCAGCGTTCGACCTCCGGAAGGGATCCCGCCCTGGGTCACGGCGACGCGGCGCCAGTAGACGTCGCGACGGAAACTCAGCAGACGGTTGAGCAGATCATACCGGCGGGCGATAGACGCGAACATGCGCCGAACTTGTGTCCGTTTTTCCTCTAGAGGATCGGCTTGCATCGCGGCCATCCCTCATCACCTGCGTGATGGTACGTGTCTTCACTCTACTGCTCGGATACTCCGCCAGTCAATGGGCGATCACTGCGGTGGGATGATGCCTCGGCGCAGGCCCTGGGGTGGGAGGGCAACTTCGGCGCGCGGCGCTGGGAGCCGTCTGAATTCAGCGGGGCCCTTGAACGGCTGCGTGGTCGATCGCGGCGGACACGCGCTCTAAAACAACTTCACAGAGTTTATGGTGCAGTCCAAGCGGTTCGGTGATGGTCCATCGGACGCCGGGATGTTTGGCCGCGGCCTCGGCGACCAGCCGCGGGACAGTATCGTTAAAGTGGTCCCCGGGGGCCAGGAAATACGGGTGGACGATGACCTCCTGAGCCCCATCGGCCACACAGGCATCAAAGCCCTGGGTAATGGTCGGCTCCGCGATTTCCATATGGGCATAATGCACCACGGGGAATTCGGGATGGCGCCGGATGATCTCGGCCACCTGCACGAGGACGGCATTGGCCTCTTCCCGCCGGCTCCCGTGATCGACCAACAAGAGTGCTCGTTTCATGGGGCCCTCCGCACATCGCCACATACGGTGGGTTCAGTAGGTAGCACACCGGGCAACGCTGGTCAATGGAAACTCGAAGTGGTATATTGGCAGCATGAAAAATCAGAAGCCCATTGTACTTGATGTTCCACGGTTTGAGCAGCCGGACGATCTGACGTGTGGCCCGACCTGTCTGACGCAGCTATATCGCTTCTATGGCCACAGGAAGGCGCTCGCGCAGGTCATTGAAGAGACGCCCCGTAACCCCGACGGCGGCACCCTAGCGGTTTCCCTGGGGACGAGTGCCTTGGGGAACGGCTTTCGGACCACCATCTACTCGTACAACCTGCGCGTCTTCGATCCTACCTGGCGAACCTTGGACCCCCCGGCCCTGATCGCCAAACTGCAACAGCGCGGGCGAGCGGTTCAATCAAAAAGACTGCAGCACACCCTCAACGCCTACATCACCTATCTGAAGTTGGGCGGATCCGTGCGCTTTCGGGAGTTAAACACCCGACTGCTCGTCCAGACCCTGGCGCGCGGCTGGCCGATCCTGGCCGGCTTGAGCGGGACATACCTCTACGAGGCCCCACGGGAGCACCAGAATGTCTACGACGATATCCGTGGCGAGCCGGTTGGTCATTTTGTGGTGATCTGCGGTTATTATCCCAAGAGCGACCGCTTCATTGTACGGGACCCGTCGAGCCACATCCCCTTCAGCCTGACCGGAAAGTACTCGGTGCGGGCGGAACGACTTCTCTCGGCGATTCTCCTCGGTGACGTCACGGATGATGCGGTCTTGCTCGTCCTGTCCAGGCCCTGATGTAACGAGGTCCCATGTCGCCGAACCAGGCACGCTTCATCGTGGTCACCGAACCTCCGGCGATCCCGGCGCTCGAGAAGATCCCCGTGCGAACCGCCGACGAGTACCTCGAGGGTAAAGACGGGGCGCTCGCGGAGGAAATCGTCGTCATCAATCTGTGCCGCTCGTACCAGTACCTCTCGAAAGGGTACTATGTTTCCCTCCTCGCGGATGCCCGTCATCAGCGGGTCTTTCCGACGCTGAAAATGCTCGAAGAGATCACAAACCCCTTCGCCTACTTCCGCACGTTGCGCGAGGTAGGCATTGAGACCATTGACTTCAAGGTCATCAAGGGCCGCCGACGGCTGGTGCCCAAAGTGATCGTCCCCGTCAAGGGGCAGGACAGCGAGGGCGCCGCCGGGCCCCTCATCGCCCGGCAAGAGGGGGACGGCCAGATTCGGTACGAGCAGGCCCCAAAGCCCTACTGCGAGACGACCGCGGTCTTCGGCAAGACCCTGGATGAGCGCTTTCGCAAATACTGCGCCGCCATCTTCAAGTTCTACACCTTTCCGCTCCTGCGCGTTCGCATCTATGAAGAGGAGGACGCGTGGAAGGTGGGTCAGCTGTTTCCGGCGGCGCTGCACGAGTTGACCCCCGCGGAGCTCGGCCTGCTCGCCGAGGAGCTCGCCACTCACCGCTTCCTGAAGGCGGCCGTCGGCGTGGCTCATCCCAAACTGCACCGGCTGGCGTGCTTCTGGGATCCCACCGACCCCTTCGCGCCGTCGAATGAGGAAACCCTCGACAAATTTGCCCGCATCGCCGCCCGGCACGGCATCCTCTTCGAACGCATCTCAAAACACGATCTTGCCAGCCTGGCGGAGTATGATGCCCTATTCATCCGGACCGTCACCGCCATTGATCATCCCTCCTTCACGTTTGCCCAGACGGCCGAGAGCCTGGACATCCCCGTGATCGATGATCCTCAATCCATCATCAAGTGCTCAAACAAGGTCTACCTACACGAGCTCTTTCGCAAGAACGGCATTCCCACGCCCCGCACCCTCACCGTGTCGCGCAAGACCCCGCTCGACGATATGCAGGTCCTCGGTTTTCCCTTGATCGTCAAGCTGCCACAGGGCACCTTTTCCCAGGCCGTGAAGAAAGCGCACGATCTCGCCGAACTCAAGACCATCTTCCAGGAGCTGTTTCGGCATTCTCCCTTGCTTATCGTCCAAGAGTTCATTCCCACACCCTTCGATTGGCGGATCGGCATCCTGGAAGGCAGAGTGCTCTACGCATGCAAGTACCATATGGCGAAGGATCACTGGCAGATTGTCCGGCAGTACCGGAGTGGAGTGACCCGGTTCGGAAAGGTGGAAGCAGTCCCCCTCTCTGACGTCCCGAGCCCGGTGAAGCAGGTTGCACTGGAAGCATCGGCCCTGATCGGAAACGGCCTCTACGGCGTCGACGTCAAGGAGACCGAAACCGAACCCCTCATTATCGAGATCAACGACAATCCCACCATCGAAACGGGTGACGAAGACGCCGTCGAGAGAGATCGCATCTACGAAGAAATCATCGCGGCTTTCATGCGCAGGATCCAGGAAAGGTCTCGGATCCTTTCCTCGCCGTGACACCCCCTCACGTGCAGCCGTATCGGTTATTCGAGGTGACCGGCATCGAGGTTGAGTACGCCATCGTGGACCGTGCCCTGCGGCCCCGATGCCTGGTCGAACAGGCCCTCCGACGCCTCGCTGGCCGACCCACATCCGAGGTCCGCTCGGGGGAGGTCGGCTTTTCCAATGAACTCGCGGCCCATGTGCTCGAGATCAAAACCTGGGATCCGGCGCGCAGCCTGGCCGACGCGGAGGCGTCGCTTTACATGGGGCTGCGCCACCTCATCCGCCTCCTCCGTGACGAGTTCGACGCGTGTCTCCTGCCGACCGGGATGCACCCCTTCATGCGCCCCACCGACGCGACCCTCTGGCGTCGGGCCGGCCGCCGCATCTACCAGGCCTACGCGCAGCTTTTCCCCATCCACCAGCACGGATGGATGAATCTGCAGTGCTCTCACATCAACCTGCCCTTTGGCGCAGAGGCAGAGACTGTAGCCTTACACAATGCGATCGCCTGTCTGCTTCCATACTTGCCGGCATTGTCGGCGAGCTCGCCGATCTACGAGGGAAGATTGGGCCCGTATGTCGATAACCGTCTGGCCTTCTATCGCAGAAACCAGGCCAGCCTTCCGCAGATCACCGGCCGAGTGATCCCGGAATTCATGACGTCCTACAGACAGTACCGCCGCGAAATCCTGAGCGTAATTTACCAGGCCCTCACCGATATGCCGGGGGCCGAGGTCCTCAGGCATGAGTGGGTCAACTCGCGAGGGGCCATCCTGCGCTTCGATCGGCGCGCGATCGAGATCCGCATCCTGGATACCCAGGAGTGTGTCAAGATGGATGTTGCCCTGATCGTTTTCATTCGCGGTGTGCTCAAACGGATGGTCAGCAAGTTGCTGGAAGGCACCCTGAGCCTCCCCGACCAGGCAATGTTGGTCCAGGATTTCACCAACGTCATTCGCCGCGGGACGCGCGCCCCGATCCATGCCATGCACCTGCGCCCTCCGTCGGATCGGCGCGGACGCACCACGACCCCGACGCCGGTCTTGCTTCGACTGCTCGAGATGGCCCAGCAAGAGACAGGGGCGTCGGAACGGGGTTACCTCCGCCTGGTCGAGGCACGCATTCGCAGGGGCAACCTCTCCGAACGGATCGCCCGTGCCCTCACACGAGGGCGGAAAAAGGGCCACGCACAGCGGACCAACACCATCCGGCGGGTCTATACGGAACTGATAGACTGCTTGGAGAGCAACACACCCTGGGAAGGATGAAAGGTGGAGCTGGTCGCTCCACTCCCATGATTGATGTCGTACTACTTCATAAGCTGCAAACCACAATGCACGCAATACTTGTCCCTGTTCATCCGGCTCTCCGCATGTTCGTTGTCGCTGCATTTCTTGGCGGGAATTTTCATGTTTACCGTTTCCCCACAATTCGGGCAGTGCCGGACGGGGGCGTCAGAACGCCTGTGATTCATGTTTCGACACCATTCCCGTTGCATTGTCATTATCTCCTATCGAATTGACTCATCACCACGCCTGTATGGCTCCCTGAACCTGACCCAAATAGAAAGGGCCCCGAAAATCTCGAGGCCCTTTTTGCCCTGAGCGGCATCCGACCAACTATCGCTTGATGACGTTGGCCGCCTGCTTGCCCTTTGGTCCTTCCACGACATCGAACTCAAGCGACTCCCCCTCGGACAGGGTCTTGAATCCGCCGCCTTGGATCGCCGAATAGTGCACAAAAACATCGTCGCCGTCAGGTCGCTCGATGAATCCGTAGCCCTTGGCGTCGTTGAACCACTTCACGGTGCCAGTGTATCCCATGTTCCTTTCTCCCTCCTCTCTTTTTTAGGATCCCCGGGCGCTGCCCGGGGGTAAGGTCCCGTTGAAACGAGACCTGACCGCATAAAAAAACCGCAAGGGCTTTTCATGAAGCCCTTGCGGTTCCCGTTTCCACAATAAGCAAAACACGAAAGCTGCTAGGAGGATAACCTGTCACTTTCTTCCTGTCAAGCGGTATTTTCTGATGCTGGACATGGGAGAGTGGGGGCGCAGTCCTGTTCCACCCCCACAGTTTCCCGGGAACAATTGACACGTCTCGGAATACCTGAAACAATGTAGTTGAGCTGGCTTCTCCGCCAGGAGAACGATGAGGGGGCACACGGATGCGTAAACGAATCATTCCTCCGGTTCAGCAAGACACCTTACCTCCGGGTGAAGACTGGTTGGATCTGGAGCGTCTGGCGCAGGTGGAAATCACCTCGGAACATGCCGCGCATCCCATCGAGTCCGCATTGCTACCCGGTCAAGGCTCGGGGTGGCGTGCCGCAGGGCCCGGAGAACAGACGATCCGGCTTCTCTTCGACCATCCGCAACGGCTCAGGCGGATCTGGCTGCACTTCATCGAACCCGTCACTGAGCGCACACAAGAGTTCGTCCTGCGCTGGTCTCCGGATAGCGGGCAGTCGCTCCGCGAGATCGTGCGCCAGCAATGGAACTTCAGCCCCCAAGGCGCAACCGTCGAGACGGAAGACCATCGTGTCGATCTCTCGGGGGTCACCGTGCTCGAGTTGAGCATTATTCCGAACACAAGCGGGGGAAATGCACGTGCTTCCCTGGCACAGTTGCGTCTCGCCTAACCACGCGGACGAGGTTTGGGACTCGGTTTCCAGGACATCCGAAGAGTGGAGTACATGGAGCCGGCGCGGGGGGTTGAACCCCGGACCTGCTGATTACGAATCAGCTGCTCTACCACTGAGCTACGCCGGCCCAGAGCCTACCTAGCACAGGCCACTGGGCGAGTCAAGAAAGGGCCTTGCCCGAAAACAACGAGGTCCAAAAGCGGGGACGGAGAAGCCGTTGGGGAGGCAAAAGATCCCCCACGACGCCCATCAGTTCCTGGATGTGTTCCCTTCGCCCCTGAAGATGACGACCGAGAAACCCACAGAGACGGGGGCGGGAAACAATCTGCTGCAGGATCTGGCAGACGCGATCCTTCGGCCCGAATTCCTTGTGGTACGCGGCCGCGTAGCGTCGCAGCGTCCGCGCCGTCATATCACGCGTGAGCAGCGCCTCCGCGGCGATCTCCGCTCCCCGCAGCGCCTGATATATTCCTTCGCCCGTCATCGGGTCGTAATACCCGGCGGCATCGCCCACAAGCAGGAAGCCTTTTCCTGCGATTCGCCGCGCTCGACTGGCTAATGGACCGAGCACCCACAAGGGGTTCAGGGGGTGCGCCCCATTGAGCTTCGCCCGCACCTGGGGGTAGGCGTGGACGAGATCCCGGAAAACCCCCTCCCATGGGCGATGGAGGGGGAGATCCCGCTGGTCCACCACGACACCGACATTGACTGTCCCCGCCCCCTGAGGGTTCAGGATGCAATACCCCGCTTTCCCCAAATACACCTCGCCCAAATCACCGAGTTCCGCAGCCGTCTGAAATCGCTGGACCAAGGCCACCTTTCGGTGGGAGGGGTGCCGGGCGAAAAGCTTGAGCCGGCGGGCCACCACCGAGTTCCGGCCATCGGCCCCGATGGTGATGGCCGCGTGGAAGGGGTGCGTCCCATCCTCGGACGCGGCGACCACCCCCGCCACCCTCCGACCCTTTCGGATCAGGTCCACGACCCGCCATCCCTCGAGGTATGTGACACCGGCCCGTCGTGCGGCCTCGACGAGCAGGGCGTCAAAGCGATACCGCGGGATGGCGTAGCCGTGCGGCGATGCCCCGTCACCAGGATACGTCCCCGTCACGACGGTCCCATCAGGCCCCTCGATGCGCATGCCCCGGATTGGCTGAGGGCCGAATGCCTCGAGGGCGTCCATCACTCCCAAGCGGTGTAAGAGGGGCACGCATCCGGGGCTGAGATACTCACCGCACGGTTTCTCCCGAGGGAAGGTACCTTTCTCCAGGAGACACACCCGAAGGCCCGCCCGTGCCAACAGAATGGCGGCTCCGCTGCCTCCTGGACCTCCCCCGACTACCACGACATCTGCGGTCCGCTTCATGTGCCCTCCCCTACGAGGACCTTGAACCGCACTTCCACCTCGTCCTCGACGGTGAAGAAAAACAATGACGGGCGCTCAATGGCATGGTCACTCATCTTGAGTGTCGTCTTCCCTTCCACCTCGAACATCCCGTTTTTGGTTGAGACCGTCGCAGGAATGCGCAGGCGTTGGGTCACGCCGTGAAGCATCAGTTCACCTTCCAGCATCAGACGAACCCTCTCGGCCTCTTTCTGCACATCGCTAAGGCCCATGAGGGTGAAACGGATTTCAGGATACTTGTCGACTTCCAGATGATCCTCCCACATAATCTCATTCCGGCGGCGAATCCGCGTATCCAGGGTCTTTGCCTCAATTGCCACACATCCGACGGCATCTTCCAGTCCTCTCCCATTGACGACGCCCGAGATCGAGCGGGTGCGCCCCTCAAAATCATGCAGTAGCGCATCAGCCACAAAGACCACCTCCCCCTCCAGAATCTTTCGGGTCTCCGAAAGGGTGCGGCCCGTCAGGAGTTGGGGAGGAATTTCGCAGGCAGAGAGAGACTGAACCTCAAGGAGAAGAAAGAGACAAAGGACAAGGAGGCAGACCTTAGCGATCCGGTTCCCGGTCATCGGGGCGCTCCTTGACCAAGGCAACCCGGAAGAAGGGATGGGAACGAATCCGAACGCCTTCCACCCCCGCCTCCTCGATCATTGTGCGAAGCTCTGAAACGGTATAGGCCCGGCGAATGGATATCGGGCCATCGTGGCGGACCATACGCCCCCGGCAGAAGATGTGCATGGCAAGCCAGGTCCCCAGATACCCATGCCAGCTCCGGATGAGGTCGTTCACGATGAATCCCCATCGCCCGATCTTATCCATCGAGGCTAGGAGCGTAATCCCCTCCGTAAACGTTAAATGGTGTAATGCCAGGGAGCACAGGACAACTTCGAAACTTCCCGGTGGGTAAGGAAGCGCCAGGGCGTCCGCCAGATCGAGACTAATCTCTGGATATTCCCGAATCCGGTCTTCGGTTGCCCGCAACATCTGCGGATTGTTGTCAACGCCAACGATCCGAACCCGCCTCCCCCGGCGGCGGGCCCACCGCGCGATGGCTGTAGGGATGTCGGCCCCACCCGTCGCCACATCCAGGATCCGCAACTCCTCGGTGTAAGGCCGATGGAGCATCGATCTCAGATAGCGCAGACTGAGCCGCGTGCCGCCAAAGAGACGGTTCACACGTTCCAAATCCCGGAGGTTCGCTGAAAGCTCCTCAAGGGCGATCCCGGGTTCATCGATGAGTTCCGCGACCCCTTCGGCCCGCGGCATGGGAAATGGAAATCTCACCATCACAGGAGAATCCCCGTTCACATGATTGCCGGAAAAAGGAAAGGTCCCGCCCTCGCGCGGGCAAGCACACGACAGACTTTACGGTACCGCCTCATGAGTCTGAGGGGAAGTGTCTCTTTTGTCAAACGATGCGCCGTTCACCCATCAATTTCTCAACGCGCAGATCCTGCCTCAAGATCAGCCACTCTCCGCCGTAATGCGGCCACCTCCTTCAAGAGGTCCGGCAACCTGCCCAACGCCGCAACCTGCTTTTTAGTCTCCTGGAAGGGTCGTGCAGGGGATCCCACAACAACCTCCCCATCCCTGAGGTGCTTCCCCGGGGGAACCCCGGCCTGCGCGCCAATGATCACGCGATCGCCGACCGTTGCGTGGTCGGCGATGCCCACCTGGCCCGCCAAGGTGCATCCCTTCCCCACAGTGGCACTTCCGCCAATGCCGACCAGACCGGACAGCGCCGAACCTCCGCCCAAGGTAACATTGTGGCCGATCTGAACCAAGTTGTCGATTTTCACCCCGCGCCCAATCAGGGTACGGCCCAAGGTAGCACGATCGATACAGACATTGGCGCCGATCTCGACATCATCCTCAACGACCAACGTTCCGACCTGCGGGACCTTCACCTGCTCGTCCCCTTCGGGTACAAAGCCGAACCCGTCAGCGCCGAGGACCGCTCCCGCATGAACGATCACCCGTTTCCCGATCCGCGTTCCATGGTACAGGGCCACGCGGCTGTAGAACACAGTATCCTCCTCAATCACACATTCGTCGCCAATCGCACAGCCGGGACCGATCACGACCCGGTCGCCCACCTTGACCCGGTTACCGATCGCAACGAAGGGGCCGATCGCCACCTCAGCCCCGAGCGTCACTTCTTCTCCGATGACTGCAGACGGATGGACTCCGGCAGGCACCTTCTTCGGCGGATGATACATCCACAAGACACGGGCGAAGGCCGCTTTCGGATTCTCCACGACGACCAGGCTTTTTCGGGATGCTTCTGCCCCTTTCCGGGCAAGGATACAGGATGCAGATGAGGCCTCGGCACGCGTGAAGTAGCTTGGGTTCTCCGCAAGAACAAGATTCCCCTCCTGGGCCTCTTCGATGGAGGTGACCCCCCGGATCCGGACAGTTCCGTCTCCGATAACGTCGCCCTGGACCAGGCGCGCAATTTCATCCACCGTGTGGACCATGGATTCCTCCTTCCCCGGGATTCTTTCCGTCGCCTTTTCGACACGCACAGTTTATTACCCGTTAGAAAGCACAAAGAAGTTGCGCCGGATTCTCGCGTCAGCCGTGTGGAACCGAGCACGGGTCATTCCCGAAACAGAAACGTATGGATCTCACCCTCGAGCTTTATGACGACCCGCAATGGGTAGGCCGACCCCTGGCCTGCCGCGCGGTAAAAATAGACGTATCCGGAAACGCCGTCACCAGGGCCCAATGAGACTGCTTTGAGAAGGATGCCAAAGATGACGTCAGGGGCCTTGTCCATAAAGGTGCCGGGGGCATCCTCCTGTGGACGGACAAAGGTCTCCTCGACAAGCTCCGCCACATCCGTTGCCACTTTATCTCTCTGCGCACGCGTCGAGGGCGGCGCGGTGTACATGGCGTCCCCCAGCTTCACCTGGGCGGCCGGAAAGGCAGGAATCGCCTTTTGATCGGCGACGCCGGGCTGTCCATATCTTCTGGTATTGTAGTACTTCGGCAGCCATTTCTCCGAAATACGGTACAGTAGTCTTCCGCCAGCGTCGGCCAGATACACGTCCTCTGGTCCAAACTCCAGTGTCTTTGCCGTCCGATTTTTGAGCGACACACGACTCAAAAAGATGCGATTAGTCCTTCCTGACACTCCGGCTTCCCGCAGCGAGACCTCGAGAAACGGGCTAGATGGCTGTACATCTCCAGCGGGGGGCAAGCTGCGCATGACAACCTCGGAAGACGAGGCGCACCCTGCAAAGACGAGCATCGCCCCCCAGAGCCACGTCAGTCTCCTTACGCGATCCTCCTTCATTATATATATGCCCTCCGCCCCGTCCTCTGGCGAGCGCATGACCCACACGGGCCCCAAGTAGCTGTTGCCGACTTTTCTAGCACTGCCGCGCGGGTCCTGCCAAGTGAAACTTTAGCCGCCCTTGACACTACGTGGACCAATGGTGATACGCTAGAGGTGGAGCGACGATCATGAAACCGTTCTCTGCTGTCTCCTGGCGGGTCCCGCCATGCCTGCTCTTGTGCCTCGTGCTTCTTCTGGGGGAAGCGGCAGCCGCGCCTTCCGCGCTCGTCCTGGTCCTCGGAGATGACTCCTATATCCCTGCCGAAGCGGGCCAGGCTCTGGCCGGGGCAGAAATAAAACGGGAACTTGGCGACCGTGATCTCCTGGAGTTTGCAGTCGTGATTTTGTCCAACATCCCTTACGGTATCCTTCCCCGGGCGGTTTACGAAGGGCTCCCCGAATTCCTCAGCCGGGGAGGGTCACTCCTGATCACCGGCGGACCGAACTCTTACGGAACCGGAGGGTATCAGCCGGTGGGCCCCCTCCTTCCCATGGAGATCCGAGTCGAGCAAGACTGGATCGCCGCCCCATTCAAGGTCGTGATCCCCCTTCAGCCGGAACATCCGGTCCTTGAGGGAGTGACGTTTCGCACCGTTGGGGCGTTTAACGATCTCAATCCCAAGGCCGGTGCGGTCGAAATTGCCAGATACGCCGGCGGAGGAGGGCGTCGCCGCCTGCCTTTCGGTGAGAAAGTCGGGGCAAAGTTTGCTTCGCCGCTCATCGCCGAGCAGCGCGTCGGAAATGGGACGGTGCTGGCTATTGCTTTTGATCTCGGCCGGGAAATCCGAAACGGCTGGGCCGATGGGCCACGTTTTGTCCTCAATGCCCTCGCCTATCTGGTCGCACAATCTCCCCTGAAGCCCTGGACACCCGAGGACATTTCCCAGACGTTTTCCGAGTGGCAAGAGGCGTGCAACCAAACCCTCCGCTATAGCGCGGTCGGCGGCTTCTATTGGGAGCGTGCCGCTGCGGACTGTCGGGATGGCCTTGCGCAGGACCACTATCCGTACATGGACTTGATCGATCTGTGGCTTGCAGAACGCTCGACAATAGCCAAGCGAGTGCACCGGGGCGAACTCTCACCACAGGAGGGCACTCGACATCTCCGCGAATTGAACGGGCGCATCCTGACTGAGATTCAAGAGCGGCGGCGAGACAGCTGAGCAAGCACAGCAAGGGGGGATACGTCGATGATTCCAATTCCCGTGTACAAAAATATTCACTTCATCGGCATCTTTATGGTCCTGATGGCGTTGGGAGGCCTCTTGCTTCACGCGATCAACGGGGGCACACAGGCCCACGCATGGAGAAAACCGATCGCCATCACCCACGGGGTCGGTATGTTCCTCATTTTACTTGGCGGCTTCGGCATGCTGGCGCGCCTCGGCATCTATTGGTCTTGGCCCGGCTGGGTGGCTGGCAAAGTCGTGATCTGGGTCATACTTGGTGGACTCATCGCCGTGATTTTTCGCAAGCCCACCCTGGCAAAGCCGCTCTGGTGGCTTACGCTTGCCCTTGCAGCACTTGCCGCCTACTTGGGTATCAATAAACCCTTCTGATTCCCCCCACTTTCCAGGGCGACGGCTTTGCATGCGAGACATCCCTCGGTCAGCCATGGATGGGACGCCTCTCGGAGGACCGAGCGGGCGGCGAGGCTCTTTTGCGGGTTATCGTTGCACGAAAGGGCTGGTGGGCAGGGGCGGAATCGAACCGCCGACACCGGGATTTTCAGTCCCGTGCTCTACCGACTGAGCTACCTGCCCCATTCGTTCACAAAGCGCCCGGCAGCATACCAGAATGGCCCGTGAGTGTCGAGGGGTTTCCGGACATCGGGAAAGCTTGTTTGCCCGCGCGAATTGGGCTATCGTGAGTCGACATCAGCCGCCCCGAGGATACGGATGAGTCCTTCAAAGCACGCATCGTACGCGAAGGCCGGTGTGGACGCGGGCAAAGCGGCATCCGCCCTCACGGATCTGACCTCCCTGCTTCGGGAGACGTTCACCTTCCGGAAGGACATCGGCCGGGTGATGCTCCCCTTTGGCTATTTCGCAAATGTCATCGCTCTTGGAGAGAAGCTCGGCCTCGCCATCGCCACGGATGGGGTAGGGACCAAGATCCTTGTAGCCCAGATGCTCCGGAAGTTTGACACGATTGGCATCGACTGCATTGCGATGAACGCCAACGATCTTCTCTGCGTAGGGGCGGAACCCCTTGCTCTGGTGGATTACGTGGCGGTGCAACTGCCGAACCGTCGGTTCCTTCGCGAGATAGCAAAGGGACTGCACGAGGGGGCACGCCGGGCTCGCATTACCATTCCCGGAGGGGAGATCGCTCACGTCCGCGAGATGATCCGTGGCGTCCACAAGGACGACGGGTTTGATCTCGTCGGGACGTGCGTCGGCATCGTCCCCTTGGATCGCCTCATCATCGGCCAGAACGTCAAACCAGGGGATGTGGTCCTCGGGCTTGGGAGCAGCGGCATTCATTCGAACGGCCTGACCCTGGCCCGCGATGTGCTGTTCCGCCGTCAGAAACTCCGCCCGGATCGGTACATCTCCGAGCTCGGGCGGACCGCCGGGGCAGAACTGCTGGAACCCACGCGCATCTATGTCCCGGAGATTACGGAGATGCTCAAGACGGGACTGGACGTGAAGGCCCTCATCCACATCACCGGTGACGGCCTATTCAACCTCACCCGGGTCAAGGCCCAGGTCGGCTTCGTCATCGACTCCTGGCCAGAATCCCATCCCATCTTCGGCCTCATCCAGTCGATGGGCCGGATACCCACCGCAGAGATGTTCAAAGTCTACAATATGGGTATCGGATTCTGCCTCGTGCTGCCCGATGACTCGTACCAAATCGGTCATGTGATGACCATCGCCAAGAAGCATGGGGTGCAGTGCTTTCGGCTCGGATATGCGATTCGGGATGCCGAAAGGAAGGTGCTCATGGAACCCTTCAATCTGGTGGGGAAAGGGGGGAGATTTATTTCCGCTTCAGGGAAAAAAAGACCGAGGCAATCTCGTCGATAGGGCAGTTTCAGCGATCAACGCGGATGACGGCGGTTCCCGCCAACACATCGTGAAGTCCCCGCCGCCGTGGATCAACGAGCACCCACAGGAACCCTATACCCAACAGCCCGAAGGAAAGATAATACCCCATCCACCGCACGAAGGCGCGACCATATCCGATCTCTTCACCATCCCACCTCACCACTTTCACTCGCAAGAGCATCTTCCCGGGTGTTTGACCTCCCTGCCCCCAGCAGACGACCTGATAGGCCAAACTCACCACCAAGACCATCGCGACTGCCGCCCCTAATGCGAAGAGCGCAACTTCGCGGGTCACATCTCCAGCCACCGCCCCACCTTCCATGGCCGCGAGGGACGCCAGTCCCATGGCTAACACGGTGAGGACGAGAAGGAAGGGCGCATCGACGAGCGTCGCCGCTGCCCGCCTGAAGAAACCGGCGTAGGCGAGTGATGGGCGGGAGGCGGCTCGAACCTCGGCAGGCAGGGCAAGCTGGCTCCAGTCCAACTCCTCCTCCAAGATTTCTTCGCGCACCGCAACGGCGGACGGGGAAAGTGAGGGGACGGCAATGGA
>Ga0307428_1000961_pt1 | contig 15728 bp, 11 predicted proteins | sample SalMarWE160240MG_FD_202161 | JGI IMG/M metagenome (GOLD analysis project Ga0307428, IMG submission 202161) | Salt marsh sediment microbial communities from the Plum Island Ecosystem LTER, Massachusetts, United States - WE1603-240 | ecosystem: Environmental > Aquatic > Marine > Intertidal zone >...
GAGGACTGGAATAACCCTTTCGCCCGCTCTCTAGGGCTTCGGCTGGCCGGGGACGCCATCGAAGACGTTGACGAGCGCGGGAACCGGATTCTGGACGATACCCTGTTGATCCTTCTGAACGGACACCATGAGCCAATTTCGTTCGTCCTGCCAGCACACAAGCCCCGGATGCGGTGGCACCTGATTCTGGACACGCGAGAACCGACGGGAAGGCGGAAGCACCGGCCGATACGAGGTGGGACGCCCTATGACATGGAGGCGCGGTCGCTCGTATTACTTCGCCTGAGCGGAGACGAAGAAATGCCGAGGGGGTGAGAGGGTAAATGACCACACTGAGAATTCCGGCCGCTACTTATCGGCTTCAATTCAACAGCGGTTTTCGTTTTGGGGACGCCCGGGCGCTCATTCCTTATCTTCAGAAGCTGGGCATCACTGAGCTCTACGCCTCACCCCTGTTTCAGGCCCGACGCGGGAGCACCCATGGATATGATGTGACGGACCCGACGCGTCTCAACCCGGAGCTTGGGAGCAGGGAAGAATTCGACTTGCTCGTCGACGAGCTAAAGCAGCACGGGATGGGACTATTGCTCGACATCGTCCCAAATCATATGGCCGCGAGCCCCGAGAATCCCTGGTGGGCAGATGTGTTGGAGAATGGCCCGAGCTCCCCCTACGCGTCCTACTTCGACATCGACTGGTGCCCAGTCAACGAGGCCCTCGCAGACAAAGTCCTCCTTCCCATCCTCGGCGCCCCCTATGGCAGCGTCCTGGAAAACCAGGACCTGGTCATAGGGCTTGATGGAGAGGGGTTTTATCTTCGTTACTACGACACGAGACTACCCATTCACGTAAAGTCATACCGTGCGATTCTCGCGCACCGTATCGACACCGTAAAGGCGGCTCTCGGAAAATCCCACCCGGCGTTTCAGGCTCTGGTCGACCTCATTGATGCGATCCAGAGGCTACCCGGGAAGCGAGCCTACCATTGGGAAAAGGCCGGACAGAGGCATCGGGGCGAGGAAGGCGTCAAGCAGCGACTCTGGCACTTCTACATTTCCCATCCTGAGATCAAGACCTATCTCGATGACAATATGCGAATTTTCAATGGCAAAAAGGGGGATCCAACTAGTTTCGATCTCTTGGATCAGTTGATCGCCGATCAAGCCTACCGGCTGAGTTTCTGGCGGGTGGCGAGGGAGCACATGAATTACAGACGCTTCTTCGACATTAGTGATCTCGTGTGTGTCCGGGTCGAAGATCCCCAGGTGTTTGAGGCGACGCACACCCTGATCTTGGAATTGGTCAAAGCGGGGAAAGTTACCGGTTTGCGGGCTGATCACATTGACGGCCTCTACGACCCGCTGGGCTACTTTTGCATGCTCCGAAGCCGCATTGCACCCTCCTCCAGCCTTTATGTCCTTGCCGAAAAGATCCTCGTCGGGGACGAGACATTACCCGTGGAGTGGCCGGTGTCGGGCACGACTGGGTACGAGTTCGCAAGGAGTGTCAATGGAATCTTTGTAGACCCGAAAGGCATGAAGTCACTCGACAAAATCTACGCGCGGTTCACCGGGCTTCAAAGGGCCTTTCCGGATGTCGTATATGAGCAGAAGAGACGCATCATGGAAGAGCTGTTCACGGGCGAGGTGCATACGTTAGGGCACAGACTCCGCCTCTTGGCTGAGGAAGACCGGCATGCGTGCGACCTACCGCTCCAGACGCTTTTGCAAGCCCTCGTCGAGGTCACGGCGTGCCTGCCGGTCTACCGGACCTATATTCGAGATTTCCAGGTGTCTCCGCAGGATCGCGCGTGCGTCGAGCACGCGATGGAAGAGGCCGAGCGACGCAATGCGAGTCTCGGCTCACCCGTCTGCGACTTTCTGCGCCGCGTCTTCCTTCTGGATTTTCCCCCCTCGCTTAGTACGGACCAGAAAGACACATGGCTTCACTTTGTGCGGCGATGGCAGCAGTTCACGGGACCGATCATGGCGAAAGGACTTGAAGATACCTCCCTGTATGTGTATAACCGCCTGGTCTCTCTTAACGAAGTCGGGGGTGATCCCGCGGCTGATCGGTTATCGGTTGAGGTGTTCCATCGGCACAATGCGGCGATCCGGGAGAACTGGCCCTATACACTGACTGCGACCTCCACGCACGACACGAAGCGGAGTCAGGATGTTCGGGCCCGCATTAACGTTCTCTCTGAAATCCCTCAGGCCTGGTCGAAATGTCTCGGCCGATGGAACCGGTGGAACCGAGCGAAGAAGCGGAGGGTGAACGGCCAGTCGGTCCCGAATCCTAACGAAGAGATTCTCCTGTACCAGGCGATGGTCGGCGGGTGGCCGTTACTGAGGGCCGAGGTGCCGGCGTTTAAGGAGCGTCTCAAGGCGTACGTGATTAAGGCGGCCAAAGAGGCAAAAGTCCATACAAGCTGGATCGACCCCAATCCTGATTATGAGCATGCGCTTGGGACATTTGTGGATGCGATTTTCAAACCGTCGACCCAGAATAAGTTTCTACCGGACTTTCTCAAATTCCAGAAGAGAATCGCCTTCTACGGCGCATTCAATGCCCTGGGTCAGGTATTGCTCAAGATCGGCGCTCCCGGGGTGCCGGACTTCTATCAGGGGACCGAGCTCTGGGACTTCAGCCTCGTCGATCCCGACAACCGACGTCTGGTGGACTTCAAGAAACGTGTCCGCCTCTTGGAAGATTTCACGCGTCGCGAGACCGAGGGGCTTCCGCCTTTCGTCTCCGAGTTGCTCGGGCGATGGCAAGATGGCCAGATGAAGCTTTTTATCACCGCGAAGGCTTTGGAGTATCGAAGAAAGCAGAGCACCCTCTTTTTAGAGGGGGACTACCTCCCGCTATACGCCTCGGGAAGGCGGAAGGAACATGTGTGCGCTTTTGCGAGGCGGCACGAGCGATCGTGGGTTGTCGTGGTGGTCCCGCGTTTGGTGACAAAACTCGTTACGCCGGGCAAGCTTCCCCTCGGACCAGACGCCTGGGGGACCGGTCGCCTCATCCTGCCGCGGGAGGCTCCGGGACGTTGGCAGAATGTCCTCACGGGGGAAACGGTGAGGGTCACATCGGCGTTTCGCAGAAAATTTTTAGCCCTGAAGACCGTTTTTCAGGGTGCGCCGGTTGCCTTACTATCAGGGGAGTTTAGCTAAGGCCGTGGATCGACACGAAAACATCAGGGCATGAGGGGGTTACCCAAATGCGTGATCAGGCGTGGGTAGAGCGGGTCATCATTGAGGGCGTCAAGCCTGAGATCGATGGGGGACGTTTTCCGGTCAAACGGACGGTCGGCGAGAAAGTCGTCGTAGAGGCGGATATCTTCGCCGAAGGACACGACGTCCTTGCTGGCGTGCTCCGGTATCGCCATGACGCGGATAAGGAGTGGACTGAGACTCCACTTGAGTTCGTGGTCAATGACCGCTGGCGGGCGGCGTTTGACGTGACGCAGCTCGGACGATACCACTACACGCTTGAGGCGTGGGTTGATAAGTTCAAGACCTGGCGGCGCGGCCTAGAGAAGAAGATTGAAGCGGGCCATGATGTGTCCATCGAGCTCATGGTGGGAGCTGGGTTGATTGAAGAGGCCGGCGGGCGGGCGTCTGGGGCCGACGCCAAAAAACTCAAGGAACGGGCCGCCGCCTTGCGTTCGGATCGACCCGCCGATCAAGCGAGCCGAATCCGGCTCGCGCTGGCTCAGGAGTTGGTTGAACTGATGGATCTACACCCATACAGACGGTTTGCGATCCGGTATGGCAAAGAGCTGGAGGTCGTCGTTGATCGAGAACGGGCCCGCTTCAGTACCTGGTACGAGATGTTCCCTCGCTCTTGCTCTCCCAAGCCGGGGGTTCACGGTACGTTCAAAGACTGTGAGCAACGGCTGCCGTACGTTGCGGGCATGGGGTTCGACATCCTCTATTTGCCGCCCGTCCATCCCACCGGTCGGACGGGGCGCAAGGGAAAAAATAACTCTCCGGTTGCCGGGCCCGAAGACCCAGGAAGTCCCTGGGGGATCGGCGCCGAGGAAGGGGGACACAAGTCCGTCCATCCCCAACTCGGAACGTTAGAGGATTTTCGGCGGTTCGTGGCCAAGGCGCAGGGGTACGGCCTCGAAATCGCGTTGGACATCGCCTTCCAGTGCTCGCCCGACCACCCGTACGTCAAGGAGCATCCCGAGTGGTTCCGCTGGCGCCCCGATGGGACCGTCCAGTACGCAGAAAACCCGCCCAAGAAGTACGAGGATATCTACCCCCTCGAGTTTGAGACGGAGCAGTGGCGGGAACTGTGGGAAGAGCTCAAGAGCGTCTTTCTTTTCTGGATCGACCAAGGCGTGCGCATCTTCCGGGTCGATAATCCCCACACCAAGCCGTTTCGCTTCTGGGAATGGGTGATCGGCGAGATCAAGAGAGATCATCCGGAAGTGATTTTTCTCGCCGAGGCCTTTACGCGCCCCAAGATCATGTACGAACTGGGCAAGCTGGGCTTTACCCAGTCCTACACCTATTTCGCTTGGCGCCACACGAAGTGGGAGTTCACGGAATACCTCACCGAGTTGACGCAAACGGACGTGCGAGAGTATTATCGTCCGAACCTCTGGCCAAACACGCCTGACATTCTGACCGAGTATCTGCAATCCGGAGGGCGGCCGGCGTTCATGATCCGGCTCGTGCTGGCGGCTACGCTGGGCGCGAGCTACGGCATCTACGGCCCGGCCTTCGAACTTTGCGAGAGCCGGCCCCGGGAGCCCGGGAGTGAGGAATATCTCAACGCAGAAAAGTACGAAATCAAGGACTGGGATATCACACGCGCAGACAGCCTCCGGGAATTCATTACTCGCGTGAATCAAATTCGACGGGAAAACCCTGCCCTGCAGAGCAATGAAGGCCTGCGGTTTCATCCCGTGGACAATGAGCAGCTCATCTGCTACAGCAAGAGTACCGAGGATCAGTCGAACGAGGTCCTGGTCGTGGTGAACCTGAATCCACACTACACGCATGTGGGATGGGTGGAGCTTGACCTTGACGTACTGGGCCTTGATCGGGAGCATCCGTACCAGGTGCATGATCTTCTTACCGGGGCCCGCTACCTCTGGCATGGCTCACGAAATTACGTCGAACTCAACCCCCAGGTCGTTCCCGCCCATATCTTTCATATTCGCCGTCGGATTCGCACCGAACGCGACTTCGATTACTACTTGTAGACGGCCGAAGGAGATCGGGCACCGGTTGGAGCGGGGGGCGTCAGGGCCCTCCGGCATTCCAGCCGGCGTGTGCCCAGAGAACCTGGATGAGAGACTTAAGGATCTGCTCAGCTGCGGGAGTGAGGGTGCGGAACTCCAGAACGGTCTGGTGGTACTGATCCCCGTCTGGTCCATTTGAGCGGGCGCGACTGTGTGCGATGCGACACCGGATGGTGGATAGCTCCCCGTTGATCCCCAGTTGCAGAAAGGACGCGCTCCCCGCCTGAAACGCCCCGTGGTGCTCTACGAGCGCCCCCCTCAACGTCAAATCCAGGACCTCCGCCATCTGCAGGGTGGGAAGACCATCCCTCATTCCGCACATGCGACAGCGCAGAGGTTTCTCAACGTGCAGGTCTTTTCCCTTCTCTCGATTACGGAATGCGTTCTTCATCGCCTCACACCCCATGAATTCTCGCGGGGGCAGTGCTCTGTGGCCTGCGGAGTAGAGCAGAAATCGTACCAGACCCATTTGATTTTCTACCTGTGTCTGCTCAGCCTTTACTTTCAAGCCGTTAGTTCTCAAAAGATTCGCCCACGGCCGAAGGCGCATCCTCTCTTGACTGCATAGAAACGCAACATAATGGACCTGCTGCACGAGATCTAAGCAGGTGATCGAGAAAGGGGTGGAGATCGCCGCCGTTCACAAATCGAACGAATTTCTTTCACGCCGGATGGAGTTGTGGGATACTGAAATCCATCATTTACCGGAGGGATCCGTTGAGAGGACGAGGGAAACGCGAGCCACTGTCGCGGTGGGTGAAGGAGTTGGCGCGAGAGGTCGGGTTTGACCTCGTGGGGATCTCGCCGGTCGGTCCACCCCTCCATGGCGAATCGTTTTCCGATTGGCTGAGGCAGGGCTTTGCCGGTGAAATGGCCTATCTCGAGCGGGGAGCGCAGAAGCGCCTCCACCCGGGGGACTTTCTTCCCTGGGCAAAATCCATCGTATCGGTGGCGCTCAACTATTACGTCCCCCTTCACCGCGAGGACGCTGAAGAAGACGGGCTGCGGGGGTGGATCTCTCGCTATGCCTGGGGGGATGACTACCACGCGATCATGGAGGCGCATCTCGACGAGCTCCTGGCGAAGATCCGTGCCGAAGTGGGGAAGTCGGTCGAGGGACGCGCATATGTGGATACCGGACCGGTTCTCGAGCGCGACTTCAGCGCGCTTGCCGGCATCGGCTGGATCGGAAAAAACACCACACTCATCCATCCCCGCCGCGGATCGTGGTTCTTCCTGGGCGAGCTTTTCCTGAGCGTCGAGCTCGAAAGCGACCGATCGATCCGGGATCGATGCGGAGGGTGCGATCTGTGCATCCGGGCCTGCCCGACGGGAGCATTGGTGGGACCGTATCTCCTCGATAGTCGGCGGTGCATCTCTTACCTGACCATCGAGCTGAAGGGAAGCATGCCTCGCGAGATGCGTCCTTTGATCGGCGATCATATCTTTGGGTGTGACATCTGCCAGGATGTCTGCCCGTATAATAAGAAAGCCAGGCCCAGCGCCGAGGAGGGATTCTGGCCGCGGGAAGAGCATTTCGCTCCTGATCTCATCTCGCTGCTCGGGGTGACCGAAGAAGAGTTTCCAAGACGGTTCAAAGGAAGTCCGATCCGCCGCGCCAAGCGACGCGGCCTGCTCCGAAACGTCGCGGTGGCTTTGGGGAATCTGCGGAAAGAAGAGGCCGTTCCCGCCCTGACGCGGACCCTGTTTGAAGATCCGGAGCCGTTGGTGCGGGGCCACGCCGCCTGGGCGCTCGGCCAGATCGGGAGCGCGGCGGCATGGGAGGGGCTTGAGAAGGCCATCGCGAACGAGAACGATGCAGAGGTTCAGGAAGAGATCAGGCTTGCCCTCGCGAAGTGCGCGTCGAGCGCTGAGGACTGAGGACTGAGCTCTAAGACGCAATACCTGACACCAAATACCCAAGCATGAGCGATCTGTCCGCTGATTTTCATCGGTATCTGTGCCCGACGTCGGCTGAACCGCTGGGGCTGATCATCGAGCGGGCAGAGGGCTGCTTCCTCCGTACTCCCGAGGGACGAAATATTCTGGACTTTGTCTCCGGCATCGCCGTGAGCAACGTGGGCCACGGCTGTCCGGAGATCCTGCGGGCAATCACCGCTCAAGTCGAGCGACACCTCCACATCATGGTCTATGGCGAGATCGTGCAGGAGGCACAGGTGGCGTTGGCCAAGCACCTCGCGGAGATTGCGCCCGGCGATTGCTCGATGACCTTTTTGTCTAACAGTGGGGCAGAGGCGATCGAGGGGGCGCTGAAGCTCTGCCGCAAGGCGACCGGTCGCGCGCGGATTGTTGCTTTTGAGGGCGCGTACCATGGAGACACCCTTGGCGCGCTGTCGATTGCGGGCGAGCCGCGATATCAGAAACCCTTTGCGCCGCTCCTTCCGGATGTGGACCTGCTCCCCTTCGATATGCTCGATCCCTTGCGTGCCATCGATGAGCGAGTGGCGGGAGTCGTGATCGAGCCGATTCAGGGCGAGGCGGGCATTCGAATCCCGAGTTCCGAGTTTCTCCCCGCGCTCGCTACCCGGTGCGGCGAGGTGGGTGCGCTGTTGGTCCTGGATGAAGTCCAAACAGGGATCGGCCGCACGGGGCGGTGGTTTGCGTGCGAGCACTGGGATGTCGTCCCTGACTGCGTCGTCGTCGCCAAGGCGGTGGGAGGCGGGCTGCCATTAGGGGCTTTTATCGCGCGGCCGGAGCTTATGCGGACGTTTGCTGCCGACCCCCCGTTTGCCCATGTGACGACCTTCGGGGGCCACCCGGTCTCGTGTGCCGCGGGGCTGGCCGCACTGCGCTTCATCCACGAGCGCGGGCTTATCGCGAATGCCGAAACGATGGGGCGCTATCTCGGGAGCGCGATTTCCGACCTTGCCGGGGTCAAGGAGGTACGGGGCCTCGGCCTCCTTTTGGGAGTCGTCCTCGAAGAGCCGTCCTTGACACAGGCGGTGCTCGAGCTGGCTTTGGAGCGGGATCTGCTCGTCGGAGGCTTTCTGTACGCCGAGGGGGTGATCCGGATCGCACCCCCGCTCGTCGTGTCCCGAGACCTGTGCGACCGCGCAATCGAGATTCTGGCAGAAAGCCTGAAGTGGGCACGAAGGAGATGACCGTCTAGGGAAACATCCAGCACCTTCGGCCCCTCGCTCCGGGCCTCTCCGCAAGAGCCCGGAACCCTTCGGGCCCGCGGTGACCCTGTTCGGCGGCTTACGGCCTGGGTCCCTCCGTGTTCACGCTCCGTGCAGCGAAACGGGGCACGGAGCGCGCCTCGGTTTCCCAGGCCGTGGCTCGCCGAGGGGCTCCACCGCTCCCGGCAAGTCGCTCGGGGTCTGCAGGTGCTGGTGCCAGGCGGGGGGGGATCCCGGCCGACGACTGCTGATTGCCATTTCCGGAGGTTAGGTGGTGCGAGACCCTCTCATCGAGCGCGTGCTGAAGTTCATTCGAGGGATGACCGAAGAGACCTTTGAAGGGCTGGCTCTTGAGGTCTTCGCCTTTCAGTATCGGTGGAGCCCGCCATATCGACGCTTCTGTGACGGGCGGGGGATCACGCCAGATACGATCACCGCGTGGGAACAGATCCCCGCAGTCCCCACGGCTGCCTTCAAGCTGGTCGACTTAAGCTGTGCATCGCCAGAGCAGGTCTTCGTGACCAGTGGGACGAGCCAGGGACCGGAGCAGCGGGGAAAGCACGGCTTTCCCTGGCTCGAGGTCTACCATCGCTCCCTCCTCGCCAATTTCGCGGCGTACATCCTTCCGGACGGGGCGCGGCCTCGAATGCTGATCCTGGCCCCGTGTCCAGACATGCTGCCCACCTCGTCGCTGTCCCATATGCTGGAGGTCGTGTGCCAGACCTATGGGGGGGACGGCAGCGCGTATTATTTTGGGGATGCGGGTCTTGATCTCACTGGTCTGATTCAGACATTGAGAGAGGTCGAGGCGCAACGGCAGCCGGTGTGCCTCCTCGGCACCTCTTTTGCCTTCATGCACGTCCTCGATGTATGCCTCGAGGAGGGCCGACGCTTCACGCTTCCTGAAGGGAGTCGTCTCATGGACACCGGAGGCTTCAAGGGGCGGTCCCGGGAGATCTCACGCGATGAACTCTTGCGCCTCTATGGAGAGGTCTTTGGAATTCCAGAGTCATTTTGCATCAACGAATATGGGATGACCGAAATGGGGTCCCAATTCTACGACAACGTATTGAGAGACACGGTACTGGGACGCCCGCCCGCCCGCTTCAAGGAAGTCCCTCCCTGGGTTCGGACGCGCGTTCTCGATCCTGCCACGCTCGAGGACCTTCCGGAGGGAGAGGTGGGCCTTTTGACCCACTATGATCTGGCCAATTGCGGGTCGGTCATGGCGGTCGAGACCGAGGACCTTGGATATAAGATCGGAGAGGGATTTGAGATCGTTGGGCGAGCCCCGGGTGCCGAGGCGCGGGGTTGCTCTTTAACCGTGGAAGAGTTCCAGGGAAGACCATGAGAATCGCTGCTTACCATCTTCCCTCGCACATTTCGCAATTCGAGACCGAGCTACTCCCCTTTGGTGACGTCACGCTTGAGGTTCCCCGCGTGACTCCCACGCTCCTCGGCGACGTGATGCAGCACCTGGAGACGGCCGGCGAGCGACTTCGGAAACGGAAAAGGCGAGAGATCGTTGAGATCCTGTCGGCAGTCTTCGCTCGGTTGAGGGATCGCACCGATCCCTTGCGGCAGACGGCAGAAGAAGCGCTACCGGCCATCACGGGTTTTTCCCCGGCCATGGTGGTTCACGGCCTCGATTTGCTGTGCAAAGGGTATGGGACGGATAGCTTTTACGAGCTTCTTCAGGATGCCGGAGTCGAGGAGGACTTGGACGGGTTTGTCCCTCGCGGCTCGCACCTCAGCCGCGCCTACGCCCCTGCCCTGACCACCCACGTGCTGGCGGGAAATATTCCGGGGGTCGGGCTTCCGGGTCTCGTCGCCGCCACGCTTGCCGGATCGGCGTCTCTGGTCAAGACCGCGTCCGGGGACCCGCTCTCTCCCGCATTGTGGGCTGCCTCGCTGAGCCGACAGGACCCGGAGATCGGTGAATGCGTCGCTGTCTTGTGGTGGCGAGGGGGACAGGCAGATCTCGAAGCGGTGGCGCTTGAGGGCGCGGATGCGGTCATCGCGTACGGCAGCGAGAAGACGATGCGCGATCTGCAGGGCCGAGTCCGATCTCGATTCCTCGGGCACGGGCACCGCGTGAGCCTTGGTGTTATCGGCCGGGAGGTGTTAGTGCGGGCGGATGAGGTGGCGGAGCAGTCGGCCTACGATGTCTCTCTGTTCGACCAGCAGGGGTGTCTTTCTCCGCATTGCTTTTACGTGGAAGAGGGAGGGGCAGTTAGCCCGAAGGAATTTGCCGAATTTCTCGGTTCGGCCATGGCAAAATGGGCAGAGCGTCTTCCTCCTGGTTCCCTCACGCGGGGCGAGGCGGCGGCGATCCGGAAATTCAGGGCCGCGTATGAGGCCCAAAGAGTCGCCCAAAAGGATATTGCGCTCTTCTTACATCCTCGGGGGCTCGACTGGACGGTCATTTTTGATCCCGATCCGACGTTCACTCTTTCGTGCCTCCACCGAACAGTGGTGGTCAAGCCTGTCCCGGACCTGTCCGAGGTGGGTGGTCCCCTGCGATCCTGGCGGCCATATCTGCAGGCCGCAGGCGTCGCGGTGGCACCAGAGCGGACCAGGATGCTGGCGAATGCGTTGGGCCAGGCAGGCGTCAACCGGATCTGCCCCATTGGGAAGATGCAGGCTCCTCCCCTCACGTGGTACCAAGACGGACGGTTCCTTCTCCGGGATCTTCTGCGGTGGACTGACCTCGAGGTGTAAAGTAAACGCACAAAGTGCGTTTACTTTGGAGGTCTTTGCTGAGATGAAGAAATTCTGGGATCGGTTCCTCTCAGGCTTCAGGCGGTCGGTGAAAGCCCCAGAGGGACCGCCCCGCCGAAGTCCGTGGGTCCTGGTGGCCCATGTTCCCGCCGATCCTGCTCTTCAGTGCCATTTCTGCGGCCGAGAGGGAGGACAGGGCGAGGAGGGGGAAACGCGATTTGGCATGGTCCAGGCCCGACACAATCCTCGTCTCGAGCACGTGGTCTGCGGCGATTGCCTAAAGTGGAACAGGATCACCGCGGCCTGAGTAGTACCTCTTACGAGCATATCCGATCTGCTTCCATGTCAGCTCATTCCTCCTTCGCGTCGTAATGGCCGTCGTGCTGCAGCTGCCAGAGGCGGGCATACAGGCCTCCGCTGGCCAAGAGCTCTTGATGGGTTCCTTTTTCAGCCAGCTCGCCATGGTGGAGGACCAGGATGCGGTCTGCTTCGGCGGCGCTTTTCAGGCGATGGGCGATGGTCAGAACCGTCTTGCCTGTCGTCAGCTTACGCAGCCGCCGTGAAAACTCCGCTTCGGTCGCCGCATCGACGTTCGACGTTGCCTCGTCGAGGATCAGGATGTCGGGGGCGTAGACCAGGGCGCGAGCCAGCCCGATGAGTTGTCGCTCTCCCATGGAGAGAGAGGCCCCCCGCTCGGCGAGACGAGACTCCAGCCCAGCCGGAAGACGGTCGATCAGCGGTGCGGCCCCCGCGAGCTCGAGCGATCGCCGGACCTCCTCTGGGCTCACGCCGTGGCCGACTTGCAGGTTGGTGGCGACGCTTTGCGAAAAGAGAAAGGGATCCTGAGGGATGAGCCCGATCCGGCGGCGAAGCGCGGTGAGGTCGAGCCCCCGAATATCCCGACCGTCCACCAAGATTGCGCCTCGCTCGATCTCGTAAAGCCGGGTGAGCAGGTTGACCACCGTGCTCTTGCCCGCCCCGGTCGCCCCGACGAGAGCCACCCGTTCTCCAGGCTCGACGGTAAAGGACAGTCCTTTAAGAACGTTCTCGCCGGGCCGATAGGCAAACCAGACGTCCTTGAATTCGATGGCCCCCCGGAGTGAGCGCATGCGGTGGCCGTTGCCGTCTGGTTCCGGCGCCTCATCCAACAGGTCAAAGATGCGCTCGGACGACGCCATGGCCGACTGCATGACGTAATACTTTTCGCTGAGGTCCCGAATGGGGCTGAGGAACCGTTGCAGATACTCCAGGAAGGCGACGAGGATGCCCAATGTGATAGTCTGTTGCACCACCTGTCCCCCTCCATACCAGATGATGAGTCCGAGCCCGAGCGCCCCGATCACCTCGATGGCCGGGTAAAAGAGTGCGTAGTAGAGGAGTGCGCGGAGTGTCGCCTCCCGGTGCTCGGCGTTGACAGGGGAAAAACGGGTGGCCATGGCGTCCTCGCGGCCGAAGGCCTGAATCACCTCCATCCCGTTTAGGCTCTCTTGGAGGAAGGCGTTTAATCGGCTGACCTTCTGCCGGATCAGGCGGTAGGCCCCTCGTGCTTTCTTTTGAAAGAGGAGGACCGCACCGATGAGCAGCGGGAGAATCGTAAAGGCGATCAGGGAAAGTTTCAGATCGAGGTAGAGCATCGCCGCAACGATCGCCGCCGCCGTCAAGAGATCCCCAAATGCGCTGACGAGGCCGCTGGTGAACAGCTCCTTGAGGTTTTCCACATCCGAGGTGACGCGGGTAAAGATCCGCCCGGCCGGATTGCGATCGAAGTAGCGGAGGGGGAGACGCTTCAGGTGGCGGAAGATTTCGAGTCGGACGTCGGCCATGACGCGCTGTCCGGTCCAGTGCGTGAGGATGAGCTGCACGTACCGCACGCCCCCCTCCAGAGCCAGGATGCCCAGGTACAGGAGGGCGAGCCCCCAAAGTCCTTCAAGGTGGGCCGGGACGATATAGCTGTCGATGGCGACTTTCAGGAGGTAGGGTCGGAGGACCTCAAGCCCCGAAGTGACGACCAGCAGTGTTGCCGAACCGGCGATGACCGCGCGATGCGGCGTGAGATACGTAATGAGGCGCCGCATCAACCGGGCATCATACGCCCGTCCGAGAAACTCCTCTTCTTCGTGTCGCACTACGGTCGCCATACCCCTCGCTTTACGACCAGTTCACCGTTCACCGTACTCGTTCACAGTTCACGGTAGAACAAATTCGAAATTCGCAATTCGAAATCCGAAATCGCCTCTCTCGGCTCTTAACTCTCCGACTCTTGACTCTGGACTCTCAACTCTCGACTCAGTTCTTCACTCAATCGATATCGGTCCCAGAGACGGGCGTAAGGCCCTGCCCGATTCACAAGCTCACCATGGCGGCCCTGCTCGACGTGTCGGCCGCCGTCCAGGACGAGGATCAGGTCAGCCCGTGGCGTACTCGTCAGGCGGTGGGTGCTGACGAGGACCGTCCGTCCGTGAAAATGAGTGTGGAGACGATCGAGGATTGCTTTCTCAGTCTCGGCGTCCACACTCGAAAGCGCGTCGTCCAAGATCAGGATCTGCGGATCCAGGACGACGGCCCGGGCGATCGTCACCCGCTGTCGCTGTCCGCCGGACAGCGTGACCCCTCGTTCCCCCACGACGGTATCGAGCCCATTCGGCAGCGCGGCCACCTCCGCTTCGAGGGCAGCCAGGAACACCGCGCGTTGGATCGCGGCCTCGTCCGGGTCTCGGAGACCAAAGGCGATGTTATTCCGGAGGGTATCCGAGAGAAGGAAGCCCTCTTGCGGCACGTAGCCGATGCTCTGTCGCAACACGGAGGTCGGGAGTCGGGTGATGTCGATCCCGTCTAGAAAAAGCTGTCCCTCCGAAACGTTCCGCAGACGTGGGAGCAGGCTGAGAAAGGTGCTTTTTCCGCCGCCGTTCGGTCCCACGAGGGCCACGAAGGCCCCTGCCGGGATCGAGCACGAGAGGTGGTTGAGTGCGGGTCGGGTGCTCCCGTTTCCGTAACGGAACGTAAGGTCTCTCACCTCGATCCCTCCCCGGATCGTGGTGGGGTGGACGGGCTGGAAGTGCTCTCGGATGGCTGGCTCTTCGGCGAGTGTCTCGGTGATCCGGTCAAACGCGACCTTTCCCCGTTGCCACAGACTCACGACCCAGGCCAAAGCAATCGTCGGCCACATCAGCATCGCGAGGTATCCGTTGAAGGCCACCAGTGTCCCGAGCGTCATCTGGCCTGACACCACCTGCTGGCCCCCAACGGCGAGGACAAGGACCATTCCGATACCGCCGGCAAGGCTGGTGAGGGGATAGTAGATGCCTTCGAGCCGTGCGACGCGCATCTCCTCGTTCAGATACTCCTCGCCCTTCTTGCCGAAGGCCTCCACCATCGCTTCCGCCAAGGTGTAGGTTTTGATGAGCCGCATGCCGGCGACCGCTTCTTGCACCTGACCACAGAGCTCTTGGTATCGGGCCTGGGCCCGGTGGAGTTGTGGTTCCATGTGCTGCTGGAGTTTTTTGAGGCTGAGGAGGAGCACGGGGAAAGGGGTCAGGGCGTACACGGTCAGCCACGGGTCGAGACGGGCCATGAGCACGACAGCAAAGATCGCCATAATGATGGTCGAGGAAAAATGCAGCGGCCCCGCCCCCAGGAGCGTTCTGAGGTTGCTCATGTCCTGAGTCGCCCGCGCCATGAGATCCCCCGAGGGGACGCGGTCGTAGAAGTTACGATCCAGGCGGAGCCACTGGCGGTAAAGCTGGTTGCGCAGGTCGTATTCGATCTGCCGCGAGACCCCGACAATCGTCCGGCGGGCCACGAACCGAAAGGTCCCCTGAAGCAAGGTGAAAACGACCAGGGCGGCAGCGAAGGGCAGGAGGGTGGTGTCTGCCGGCCGCTCTGTCAGCCGATCGATGGCCACCTTCAAGATCCAGGGGATGGTGAGTGCAAAGCCGCTAGAAAAAAGGATGGCGACCAGTCCCAGGAGGAGGAGCCAGCGGTACGGGCGATAGAGGACCAGAATGCGTCTCATAGACTTCCGTTGTAGCATTGGGCGCATTGCCGGTCAATCCCGGCCGCATCTCTTGCAGGGCGTGATTTGACTTCCGTTTGTTTTTCCCGCAGTATGCTCCTCGGAGTCATGGAAACACAAAAAGAAGGAGGGGGCGATGGCAACGGGGAAAAAGCAACAACCGCGGCTGGTGAAAGATTTTCAGCAGAAGTTTCCGCAGGTGTGGGAGGCGTACGTCGATCTTCGCGAGGCGTGTGACCTACAAGGGCCCTTGAGTGCGCGAGAACGAGAGCTGATCAAGGTGGGGATCTCGGCCGCCCTGCGACGAGAGGGAGGACTCATCGCCCACATTGACCGGGCACGAGATGAAGGGGCGAGTCCGGAGCAGATTTATCAGGCCATCCTCGTGGCCACGACCCTTACCGGATTTCCAAATACATTGGCGGCCTTCGGAATCGCGAGAGATCGGCTGCAGTAGGAAAAAGGTACAGCGAGTACAGGAAGTACAGGAAGTACAGGAAGTACAGAGGGGCAGAGGCTAGACGGTGTACGCGTTCACTCCCTGGAAGATGAGGCTTTTCTCGGCATCCTCCCGGCTACGGAACAGTTCCCGTCCGGT
>Ga0307428_1000963_pt1 | contig 15725 bp, 15 predicted proteins | sample SalMarWE160240MG_FD_202161 | JGI IMG/M metagenome (GOLD analysis project Ga0307428, IMG submission 202161) | Salt marsh sediment microbial communities from the Plum Island Ecosystem LTER, Massachusetts, United States - WE1603-240 | ecosystem: Environmental > Aquatic > Marine > Intertidal zone >...
GATTGCTATCGAGCTTGATGGCCTCGTTGAAGCACTCAATCGCTTCCTGATACCGCCGCTTGCTGAAGAAGCAGAGGCCTTTGTTATTCCACGCGGTCTTGAGGCGGGCCGGATCCCTCAGCTCCCGAATCGCCTGATCGAGATATTGTACGGCGTGATCGTACTCCTGGATCAGACGCATCACGGTGCCGAATTCGAGGGCAAGCGTGGCCTCCGCGACCGTCTTCTCGCTTGGCAGGGTGTTGAGGTCGTACCCCCGAAGAGAAAAGAGGGGATGCTGTAGGGTGGACGCCTTGAGGTGGATTTTCGCCAAGTAGGCCCGAACGTGACGGGCGGCTAGGAGGTTTGAGAACTCTTCATGGAGGCTATCCGTGATGGCTCGGATGGATAAATCGGTCTCGAATCGGGCGCGCGCGGCCTCGCGGAGTTCTTCTCGTTCTCCGTCCGGGATGAACTTCTCGTTCATTTCGCGCTCACTCATGACATAGTGCTGGGAGGAGGAGAGGGCAAACACCAATGCGGTGGGCGAGATAGACAAGAGATTCACAATCGCCTCGACATCTTCCGCAGGAAGCTTCAGGCGGAACCGTTCTTCCAGATAGGAAGCCAGACCGGTGGTGATCATCTGGACCGCGAAGCGAGAGGCGAGGAAGCGGAAGCGATAGGCCCCAGGAAGAAAATACCGGGCCAAATGAAGGAAGTTCGAAAACTTTCGCTGCAGGCGGTATCGGTCCAGCCTTCGGGGCTTCCGGGGGGTCCGGAGGGAGGTGACGACACCTTCCTTTTCGAGCCATTGGAGCAGGGCGAGCACTTGCTGGGGCTGCTCCCCTAAAGCCTGGGCCACTTCGTCGCCGCTGCGATGTTCTGCCGTGAGAAGCTCGAGGAGTGTCCACTCCCGGAGGCCGAGGTCGAGTAGGCGTTTGTCCCGAACGGTGGGATCAAGACGCTTAACCTCCTGGCCAATATGGAGGGGAGCCGGCCCACCCGATCCCTTGAGGACAAAAAATGCCGCCGGACGGCGGTGGACCAGCACTGTTTGAACCCAGTACAGGTTGCCACCCAACGAGGCGAGAAAACGGGATCCCGGAGTGAAGGTTGATGACGCGGCAACCTCTGATTCAAGCGCCTTCGGATCCAGGAGGGTGCCGCTTTCCACGAAGCGGGCGGCAATGGTGTCAGGGCCGAGCAGTTCGAAGACCTGTCGAACCTCTTCCCGTAAGGCCTGATACCAGGTAAGAGCCTTGGGGTTAAAAGGGGTGCAGGAAAGGTACAGAGCGCGAAGCCGTTTCGTCTTTCTTCGTTCTCGGCGATATCGGGAGAAGAAACGCTTGACGTCGTCGAGCGCCACCTCTCTTGACAGGGCACGGCATTCAACTAGATAGGGGGTGGCATCCTTTCGTGATTTTCCCCGGACATCGAGGAGCGGGCCCGCCCCGGTCACCTTGAGCCGCGTGCGAACCAGTAAGAGACCGCATGAGTCGAGGACCTGACGCATGAGGAGTTCAAAGGCCTGCCCTTTCTCACGCCGAGAAGGGGTCAAGACCTTAATCCACGGCATGCCCCTCATCCTCCACTCCAAGACTATTGAGGTCGTCGCTTACTTTTACCCCTCCCATCAATAGATAGATAATATGTTCTATGTTTTACTTTAGGCTATTCTACTCAACTTACTATATATAAAGACTTTTGTGGTGTATAGAGCCATCTGGTCGAAATCTTTCGCCGTTTTACGTAACATACCGTCAAGGGGCGCGTCAAGAAGAACTTTACATGCCGCGATTGACAGTTATATCCCAGCGTGTTAGCGTAATCGGGCCTGAAACACCTTTTTAGACAGATCGTTTCCGGGGGTTTTGGAATGCGGGTTCAGGTGAGGCTCTTTGCGGCGGCCCGGGCCGTTGTCGGACAGGGAGAACTCTCTGTGGAGCTTCAAGACGGGAGCACGGTCGGGGATTTGATGGAGCATTTTTTCGCCCGATACCCCGAACTCAGGGCAATAGCGGGATCCCTCTTGCTTGCAGTAAATCGGGAGTTTGCGGAGGGGGGTGTGCCTCTCAAGGAGGGGGATGAGGTCGGGGTCTTGCCCCCGGTCAGTGGAGGGTGGGGTGTTTAGGATCACCACGGACCCGCTGTCCGTCCAGGGGATCGTCTCCGCGGTCACCCAGAGGACGTGCGGGGCCGTGGCGACGTTTATCGGTGTCGTCCGCGAGGTTTCGCGAGGGAGGCAGGTTTCGTATCTCGAGTATGAGGCGTACCCGGAGATGGCCATTGCCAAGATGCATCAGATTGAAGAAGAAGTCCGGGACAAATGGGAGATCGAAGAGATGGCCATCCACCACCGGGTCGGCCATCTCGGAATTAGTGAGACCAGCGTCGTCATTGCCGTTTCCGCTCCCCATCGGCAGCAGGCCCTCGAGGCTTGTGCCTATGCCATTGAGCGCCTCAAGCAGATTGTCCCGATTTGGAAAAGGGAGGTTTCGCCCGACGGTTCATATTGGGTCGGGATGGGCTCCTGACCGGTTCACAGTTCAGGCCTTACCGGGTGTATTCTCTCGATCCTCCTCCCTTCGACGGCCCGAAAAAGTCGGCAAACTCTATAAACCCGATATGGTCTCCAATCCGATGCCTGGGGCCTGAAGTCACCGGTCTCCGGTTTCCTGTCTAGGGTCTGCCGTGGAGCGGATCAGGTTTGGGATCGAAAAGTTGGACCAGATGTTGGGCGGGGGGCTCCTCCCGGGAACCTTGACAGTCGTCTATGGGGCCACGGGGATCGGGAAGACGCATCTCGGGCTCACCTTTGCCGTCATGGGAGAGCGATACGAGGGGGCGCGGGGGGTGATCTTCGATATGACTGCTCGGGGAGACTCTCAACGCCACGACGAATATGCCAGGAGGCTCTTTGGCTGGGAGCTCGAGAAATGGAACCACGCGATCCGGCCGGGACAGCAGAACCCGTATCCGCCTTCCCTGGCCCTGGAAAAGATGCGGTACTGTCACGAGTTCGACTACGGCGGGCGTCTCGAGGAGTATCAGGTGAACAAACCCGAGGGGCGGGAATTTCGACGGGACTGGCTGGCTGCCTATGCGCAGCGCTGGAGGACGGCGCTTCCCTTTTTCTACTTCCACTTCGCCAGTGGGGTGCGACGGGTCGTCGTGGACGGCGTGGACCCAAGCGAGGCTCCACATGAGTCCGTGCAGCTCTACACCTTCGACGAGCTGTACCGGAAGATTATCCACCAAGATGGGGAAGTTATGGGGATGGAGGTCCTGATCCCCGTCTGGCGTCATCGGGATTTTATCCAGGAGAAGCGCTACGATCACCGAGAGGTGGCAACCCTCCTCCTGGTCACCACGCAGGAGACCCTGTTAGACGATTTGATCGCGCGGAAGATCGGGGAGGGGGACATCGGGGCGTCGGCAAACACCATCGTCGTCATGGGGCGGCGGTTGGGACAGGGAGAGGTCGGGCGGGCGCTTTACGTTGCCAAGCACCGGGGGAGTGCCTGCAGCGCCGAGATCGCCGAATATACCATTACCGATCAGGGGTTGGTGTTTCCCTAGGAAAGGAAACAGGCGGAGTCTCGGTTTCAGGCGGCAGCCGAGTCTCGCCCATGACCGAGGCGATGATATACGAGGGGCGCGCGCGCGCCTCATCATAGGTGCGGCCGACGTACTCGCCCAGGATCCCAAGCGAAATCAGCTGCACGCCTCCGAGAAATAAGACGGCGATCATGATGGACGTCCAGCCGGGAACAGCGACGCCGTGGAACAGCTTGATCGGGATCAAAACCGCGGCAAGGAGTATCGCCAAGGTCGATACGCCCAGTCCTAGAAGCGAAGCCAGTTGAAGCGGCCGATATGAAAACGCAAAAAATCCGTCGAGGGCGAGGCGCAGCAGTCGGCGAAAGGTGTATTTCGGCTGGCCGGCGTAGCGGGCCTCACGCGGAACATCCACGCCGATTTGTCGGAAGCCCACCCAGCTTCGCATGCCGCGGACGAACCGTGCGCGTTCCGGCATGGCATTCAACACGTCGACCACTCTGCGGCCCATGAGTGAAAAGTCACCGCTATCCAGCGGAATATCGATCTCGCTGATCAACGTCAGGGTGCGGTAGAAAGCCTTATACGCGAGCAGCTTGATCCAGGGTTCCTGTCGGCTTGCCCGGACCGCGTAGACCACGTCATATCCCTCGCGCCACCGCCTCATGAAATCCGGTATCACTTCCGGAGCATCTTGCAAGTCGCCATCCATGGTGATCACGGCGTCGCCGGTGGCGGCGCGTAGCCCGGCCGATATCGCCGGCTGATGGCCGAAGTTGCGGGCGAGATGCACCGCTTTAATTTGCTTGTCCTCCTCATGTAGCTCACGCAACAGTTCAAATGTCCCATCGGTGCTCCCATCGTTCACAAACACGATCTCGAAGTCGACAGACCCCTTCAGAACGGCCCGCAAGCGGCTTAGGAGCTCCGGGATGTTCCGCTCCTCATTGAAAACGGGAATGACGATCGACAACCTCATGCCGAAGTTAACTCCTCTCGGCTTCGCTTCTCACGGTTCCTAAGTATCACGCGCGGCACACGGGCTGTCAAGTGTGAGGGTTGGCCTCGCGCGACAGGCTCACATAGTTGTAGGCACACAGGAAGAAGTGCTGTCACGATAGGACCGTGAAAACCTCGGCACTAGGGGAGACTCCCCGCTTGTTCCTGGAGAAGCTTCAAGGTCTCCGCGAGACGTTTCTGTTGCTCCTGGTACTCTGCAAAATTACCCTGGCGGAGGAGTGCCTGAGCCTTTTGGAATTGTGTAAGGGCTTTGTTCGCTAGCTCGCGGATTGAAGATGCGGTGGGGCCCGTCAAGGGCTGGGCGGGCGCCCGGCGTGATGCGAGTCGCGCTTTCCCAAAGACGGTCGCGAGGGCTTGGTCCAGGGTCTCCTCCATAGCGATCTGATTTCCGTAGGCGACGATCACGCGTTTCAGCTCTGGCAGCGACTGCTGCTCGGCGGCGAGATACAGGGGTTGGACGTACAGGAGGGAATTTTCAATGGGGATCGCCAGGAGGAGCCCGTGGATCACCTGGGAGCCCCGCTGTCCCCAGAGGGAGAGCTGTTGGGAGATATATGCGTCCTGGTTCAGTCGGGCCTCGATCTGGCGTGGCCCGTAGACGAGTTTCTGTTTGGGCATGTTATAGACGATGAGCTTGCCGTAATGGGAAAAGTCACTCCGGGCAGCCATCCAGGCGGACATGTTGTCCTTCTGGGCCGGTGTAAATGGGATGAGGAGGATAAACTCCTCGTTGTCTTCGCGCGGCAGCTTCATGATGATGTAGTACGGCTCCATCGAGACTTCCTTCTCTGCCCCCCGCCTCGCGATGTTCCACACATCTTCTTTGTTGTAAAAGACCTGGGGACTCCCCATGTGATACGTGGCGTACATCTGGGCCTGGATGGCAAAGAGGGTTTCGGGATACCGGATGTGGGCCTTGAGGTCCGCCGGCATAGCGTCAAGCGGCTGGAAGAGCGTTGGAAAGATCTTTCTATAGGTCTGGATCAGCGGATCGTTGGGATCACTGACATAGAAGCTCATGGATCCGTGGTACGCATCCACGACCACCTTGACCGAGTTTCGGATGTAGTTTTCACCTCTCTGGTGGGGCTCTGAATACGGGTACCTGTTGCTTGTGGTGTAGGCGTCGACAACCCAGAACAATTTACCCTCTTGAGAAATGACCATATACGGGTCTGGCTCGTATCGGAGGAACGGGGCAACCCTTCTGACCCGTTCGCCGACCTGCCGATAGAACATGATCCGGCTGCCTGGGGCGACGTCCTGGGAAAAGAGGATCCGGACCGTTCCAAAGCGCGCAGCGAAGAGGGCCTTGCGGAAGAAGGAGGTGATTGGAATCCCGCCGCGTCCCTGATACGTAGTGTAGACATTCTTGTCTCCGGCCGGGTAGTCGAGCTCCTTACTCTTGGTATTCACGAAGACATACTCGTTCCCTAGTTCCCCGTAATAGATCTCCGGACGCGTGATCGTGAGAGGCACGCCCGAGACCGGAGGAATGTCTTTAACGTAAAGCTCCGGCAGTCCCTCGGGGCTGACCCGGTTGACCGGGCCGAGGACCGCGCCATAACCGTGAGTGAACGTCAAGTGTTCGTTGATCCAGATCCGGCTGGGCAAATGGTCGTAGGAAAGTTCGCGGGGTGAAAGCATCACCTGTTGGTAGCGACCGTTGATACGATACCGGTCGACGTCCACATCGACGAACTTATAGTATGTTCGAATCTCCTGGATCTGGGCAAACGTGGCGAGGAGGGGTCGCGTATCCCAGAGGCGGATGTTATTTATGGTGAGTTCATTCTTACGGAGATCGGCCATGGTGAGGTTCTCTTCGGCTGGAAACTCTACCTCCTCGATTTGATCGAGACCATAGGCGGCTCGGGTGAATTGGATGTTATGCACGATATAGGGACTCTCCAGATCCAGTTCGTTCGGGACGACCCGGAAGCGCTGTAGGAGGTTTGGGTAGACTATCTGGCCGATGACCGCGGCCCCGAGCAGGGTGGCGAGACCAATAAAGAGCAGTTTCAAGCGGTCCCGCCAGATCTGGGCAAAGCAAAGGAGGCTACAGGCGACGGCCAGGACGGTGAGAAGCCTGAGCGCGGGCAGGGTGGCAAAGACGTCGGTGTAGCTGGCACCGAACACCACGCCGCGAGGGGAGAAGGGGAGATCGTAAGTGCTCAAGTGATACCCCCAGGCCTTGAGCAAAAGCATAGCACCGATCAGAACCAGCAGGTGAATCCGGGCCCATGGGCCGAGGCGCAGGCCCTGAGCGGTGAACTGGATGCCGCGATAGAGGATATAGGCGAGGGCGACCAACACGGTGGTGACGATCACAACGACCATCAGCCATTGATAGATGAAATTGAGGAACGGGAGGCGGAAAATGTAAAAGCTCAGATCCTGGTGAAACAGGGGATCTTGCGTTTGGAAGGGAGTGAGGTAGAGGAAGTGGAGAGCCTCTTTCCATTGCCCGGCGGCCTGCACGGCTGCCATAAGACTCAGGCCAGCGGTGATGGGAAGAAGGAACCGCTTGAGGTAGGGCTCCAGAATGAAACGGCTCGGCAGGCCCAGGTGGTCCTCAAGTTCGATGAGGACGTCCGTCGCGGGGGAGCGGTGGATTAGGGAGAGATTCAGGTAGAGGATAGAGAAACAGATCGCTCCGAAAACGAGTCCCAGGAGACCCTGCGTCTGGAGGATGGTGAGAAAGACCGACGAGAATCCGACTGCGTCAAACCACAACCAGTCCGTATACAGGGGAATCGACTGGCCGGCCACGGCGAGCAGGGCGACAAGAAGGAGGACGGGAAGCAAACGAGTCCACATGCGTCCGCCCTTTGCGATCGCCCGGGGGCGTTTGCCGCGGCGAAAGAAATCCCGCATTCGTCGAGTTTCCTGCATTGTCACTACGTTACGCAGAAAGCCTTTCCCAAGTCAACCCTCATCGATTATCGATTTGCATTTCGCGGAAACATACTATGGTCGGCACTCTCTTTGTGTGGCTCGGAAGCCCCAATGAATACCACGTTTACGTCAGATCGCCGCGGAGCCATTGGGCTGAGGAGGGTCTGGTCGGGAGTTGACAAAGCAAAATGGGGGATGGTACCGTACCCTCACGCGAAAGGCGGGAGCGTTAGGACTGCTCTGGTCGTGATTAGAGGAGCGGACTATGAGTGAAGTGCAAGTGGGACGGGTGACTCGCTACTTTGGCAAGGTGGGCGTTGCGGCGATTGAGATCCATGGAGGCAATCTGCGCATCGGGGACACTATTCGCATCCGGGGGAAGACGACCGACTTTTCCCAACCGGTGGAATCCATGGAGGTAGAGCACCAATCCGTTGAGACGGCGGTTCCCGGCCAGCTCGTTGGAATCAAGGTTCGGGAGCGAGCTCGGGAGGACGACGTGGTGTATAAGGAGATCCCCTAGTGCCACACCCTCTATTATTATTTCCCGGTAGCACGTTGCGCGGGTGCGGCACTTCCGCTAGGGTGGCAGGCCCCCTTCGGCGCTCGGCGTTGGCCTCGCGGAGCACCCCCCAGGCGTAGGGGAGCGTCTCCCCTACAACCCCTCCGTGCCCGTCGTGGCTGCTTGGTATTCTTTCGAGAAGTTGAGTGGAGGGGCACGGGGTGGTTAGCAGGAGTGAGTTGGAGAGGCACCACGGGTAGTCATGGTCAGACAAGAGGCGCTAGAGAGAGAAGAAGAGCGGATGCAACTCCTGAAGTGGCTGACCGATGCGACGGTGTGGCGACTTACGGTGGGTCCGATCACCCGTGCGGAAGGAGAGCGAGTGATCGAGGCTACGCGGAAGCGTGTCCTGAGCCTCTTTCCGGATAAGAGTGATCTGTTCGACCTCGTCCTGCGACCTCGCTTTGAACGACATCTCATGGAGCACATCGATGAGGAATTCTGGCGCAAGCTCAGGGGCTAGCTGGGCAGAATCAGAGAGAATTCGGAGGGACGAAACATGATGGATCGCGCGGAACTGGAAAAGCTCACGGCGATAAAGCTGCGGGAGCTCTGCATAGAGAAATACCCGGAGATCCAAGGGGTTTCCGGGATGAAGAAGGAAGAAATCATCGAGGCGATTATCGCGGAAGAGGTGCGTCTTGGGCTTCGGCCCAAGACCGATGTCCTCCGCCCCAAGGCCCAGATGGTCTCGGACCTGAAGAGCCAGATTCGTCTCTTCAAGAGCCGGCGAGACCAGGCGGTGGCGGCCCAGGATTATCCGGGATCCAGGGAGGCTCGGGGCTCGATAAAGCGCCTCAAACGGCGCATTCGCAAACTCCGGGAAGCCTCGTAACACCGAGCCTGCTTATCCTACCGAATTGGCCTGCAGACGAGGGAGAACGATTGGAGGACGGCACCATGCCCTTCTATGATTTTCTTTGTGAGAAATGTAACAGAACCTTTGAGTTGACCATGTCGATCAAGGAGCGGGAGAAGGGGAAGATTCTCTGTCCTAAATGCAAATCGAAGAGGGCGGAGCCTCTCTTGGCTCCCTTCTTTACCAAGACTTCCAAGAAGAGCTAAGCCTCTTGCCGAGAGCGCTCCCCTCACATGTCCGCAGAACCTAGCCGCCGCCACAAATACTTTCTTCTGACCTTGTTGTTTTTTGCCGCAGTCGTGGCCTTGTCCCAAGGTATCTGGGAAGTTACTGGCGTCACAGCGAAAGACGAGTACCACCTCGCGCTTCGAACACCGTTGTCCATGATGGAGCACGATGAGTGGGTTGTGCCGCGCTTGGACGGGATACCGAGAGAGAAACCCCCGATGATCAGTTGGCTCACACGAGCAACCTTTGAGATATTCGGTGTATCGCTCACCAGTGCCCGAATGATCAATGTTTTGTTCGCCGCACTCTTGGTGCTGGTTGCAGCCCTAATTGGCCTCGAATTGACACAGAACCTTCGGTATAGCCTTGTTGCGGGACTGATCGCTCTTTCCACGGCAGGGATTGCGATTCAAAGCAGGTTTTTATTGTATGATGTCCCGACGGCGACGTGTAGTGCGTTTGCGTTCTATTGGTTCCTGAAATGGTGCAGGACACCACGGACAGCCTATTTGATTGGAGTGGCCGCATCTCTCTGTGCAGGATTCCTCACGAAGGGGCCGATCGGCTTTGTGGTCTTTGGCTCGGGTGTCCTGGCGTTATTGATCACGAACTGGGAAGTCCGATCGGTCATTTGGCAGCACAAGGGGGCACTGATTGGTAGCCTCTTTCTTTTTCTTAGTCTTACGGCGCCGTGGTTTGTGTATCTATACGCGTTTTATCCCGCTCAAAGCATATCGGTTCTCCAACAGGAAATCGCTGGGCGGAATATTGGTGATCTTACTGTAATGCCCATTATCGGGGCGGCCCTCATTGCCGTCCCGTGGACATTCGTCCTTATAGACCTTGTAGTCCGTCCAAAGTCCTTGCCATCCCTCCCCGGGATCGGAAGCCACAGGACGATGTTCATGCTTTGGTTTGGTCTCAGCATCCTCCCCTTCTTCTTCATCAAGACGTTTATTCGTTACCTGATCGGGTCTATTGTTCCCATCGCGTTACTGTGTGCTTCAGTAATTGAATCCGACAATAAACGGCCAGTGCAGATTCACGCACAGTTAGGAATGATCATCACATCTTTCTTCGTCTTATGCTTTGCAGGGTTTGCGTGGTGGTTCAAAACCTCGATGATCGAGGTCATCGCTGTCCTTGTGGCATGGAGCGTGTTCGCAATGGTGTGGTGGCGGGGTGCTCATTATGCGTCAATGGCTTTATCGGCGACCTTTCTGTGGATGACGATGGTTGGCTTTCTCTATCCGACGTTAGGCGTGAATGCTATTCCAGCGAAGATTGTCAAAGAAGTAGAGGGGAGGCCGATTATCCTATATGGGGATCAACAACCGGCTCTCTTGCCCATTACAATGGGCCGGAGTCTCAACGTAACCCCAATGCTCAGCCGTACAGATTTGTCGAGCGAGGGCGGCCGGCCTCCGTTGATCTTTGCGAAAGAGGAAGATACGGCAAACCTCGAGCATGACCTGAAGGTGTTGGGGTGTGATTTTGAGCGAGTGGACAGTTATAGGACGTTAAGTTCGAGGGTTTCGTGGGTTAGGTTTACACGAAAAGGAGCGACGTGGAGCGACTGGGTTCTGGCCGCGCGAAACCGAAGCTTGGACCCCATCAAACTGACTATTGCGCTCTATGACGTGAAGTTGCATCGTGGGCCTGAGGCTGAGGGCGCTGTGAAGTAACTCGACGGTGTGCATTTCAAACCGCAAGATCTGACACAATGTTTCTTTCGACTGTGGATACGACCCATTCCAAAATGCGTATCTCAAATACTCCCTCATGGCTCAAGGGGGTTATGCTTGCCGCTGTTTTTGGCACATTCGGCTGGCTATCATTCGTGGTGTTCTCTGCGCCGCCCCTTGCACGATTTGCATCTTACTCGGTTCCGACTGCCTCACGCTCTGCATATGCGCCCCGCTTTCACACCCGTTTTGCCTCGCATGGAAAAACACCATTCGTGCATAGTGCCGCTGCGGTGCAGATTTCCGACGGGAGGTTGCGGGCATTCTGGTACGGCGGAAGCCGTGAACACGCCAAGGATGTGGCAATTTACACCGCGATCTTCGACCCCCAGAAAGGCCTCTGGGGTCCGGAGAGGGTTCTGGTGACCGCGGGAGACACGCAAAGGCATCTAAGCCGCTACATAAAGCAGTTAGGCAACGTTGTTGTCGTTAAGGATCGAAGCGGTCAATTGTGGCTGTTCTATGTCAGTGTCTCCGTGGGGAGATGGTCCGGGAGCGCTATCAACCTGATCATTTCCCCAGATGATGGAGAAAGCTGGAGTCCCCCCCTGCGGTTGATTGCTTCGCCTTTCCTCAACTTGAGCACACTCGTTAAAGGGCCACCGTTGCTGCTCGAGGACGGCACAATTGGCCTGCCGGTTTACCACGAATTGATCGGCAGGTTCGGAGAACTATTGCGACTGGACCGAGCAGGAAGAGTTATTCAAAAAACTCGCCTCTCGTGGGGGACTTCGTCTCTCCAGCCGGTCATCATTCCTCGGACAACAATGGATGCGATTGCTGTGATGCGCTACAGTGGACCATCGCCTCGTAGGATCCTATCGCTCCACACCACGGATGGCGGCTTTCGTTGGTCTCAACCGGTCAAAACGGATTTGCCCAACCCCAATTCCGCGATCGCCGGTATCCGTCTGAATAATGGTGCTCTATTGCTCGTATTCAACGATAGTGAAAAGGCGCGGGATGATCTCGCACTTGCCTATCGTCAGCGCGGAGGCGACACGTGGCGTACTCTACATCATTTCGAGAACGAAAAGACGGGGGCGGAGGGGGGTAGGCACGAATTTTCGTATCCCTGGCTTTTCCGCACTGACAACGGTGATTTTCATTTACTCTATACGTGGCACGGAACCCATATCAAACATATCCAGTTCAATGAAGCATGGTTAGATCAGAAGCTACGATATCCATCTCGTCACTGATAGGGCTGGCCGGGTGCGGCCTGTTATTTGTCAATGTGATATTGGCGGCAGCGCGTTCACGTCGGTATTCCCTTCGAGGACGGATGATTCTGTTTCTCGTCACATCGGCAGTTGCGTTCTGGCCCGTGAATGGGCTTTCCGTTGCCGGATACCTCCGGGGCGTTACGGGGGATATCAGCGTCACCACGCTGACCCTCTTGGTGGCGGCAAGCATTTCCCGTTTATGTGATGTGGAGGTATACCACCCTCGCAGTTTTTTTGCTCTTATGCTTGTCGTGCTAGGCGGTGGGTTATTCTTGTACCCTTCTGCCCTCGGTGTGACATACTTTGATGCGTATGCACTCGGGTACGGTTCGAAACCATTCGTCGCTGCGTTATTCCTTGTGTCACTGGCGGCGTGGTATTACGAGTTTTATCTCGTCGTGCTTTGTGCCTGTCTCGGAGTTCTCGCGTACTTGATAGGCCTGTACGAATCGAGAAACTTATGGGATTATGTGATCGATCCATTGATCACGATCTACGCTGTGTTGTGGCTGCTGATTAAGGAGATCAAGCATGTATTGCCAGCGTCTTCATCGGGTACGTGGTATTCCCTGACGGGCAAAGGTGCATCGAGTAAATCCTGGCGAACTGAATGCCATGCACCGGAAAAGATCGAAGGGATGAAGGGATGAAGGGATGAAGAACCGGCATGATGTTTTCTGTTCCCGATGCGGTGGGCATCTGGAAGTTCAGTGGGTTGAGGAGGAAGGGAGGGAGCGACCGGTATGCCGAGCGTGTGGGTGTATTGTGTACATGAACCCAAAGGTGGTAGCCGGGGCGATTCCCTTCCAGGATGGCCGGGTGCTGCTGTTACGCCGTAGTATTGAACCTGCACGGGGGAAATGGAGCTTTCCTGCTGGATACGTTGAGCTTGGGGAAAGCCTCGAGGAGGCAGCGATTAGGGAAACCCAGGAGGAGGTAGCCCTGGAGATTCGCGAACTTTCCCTGCTCAACGTATATTCCTATCGAGAGTCGCCGGTCGTGACCGTCGTCTATGTTTCCCCGATCGTCGGTGGAGAACCCCGCGCGGGGATGGAGGCTGAAGAGGTTGCCTTCTTTTTTCCTGAGGAAGTCCCCTGGGATGAACTGGCCTTTCGGAGCACCAGGGAGGCCCTCGAGGAGTGGGCCAGCACGTTCAGGCGCTCTTGATTGAGCGGGATGAACCCGGATGTGGTGCGAGAGCTTTTGGTGCTGACAAGCGTGGGCGAGGAGTAAGATGTTTGCATCACCGGGGGCCGTTGTCATCCAGGTGGGGCCGGTTGAGATTCGGTGGTATGGCCTCCTCATCGCCACGGCCGTTTTGATCGGGACCCTGCTTGCCCAAAGGGAAGCCCGACGTCGAGGAGAGGATCCCGACCAACTCATCAACGTAGCAATGGTCGCCGTCATTGTCGGTCTCGTGGGGGCCCGACTCTATTACGTTCTCTTTAATTGGGGGTATTATGGATCCAATCCCTGGAAAATCGTGGCGGTTTGGGAAGGTGGGCTCGCAATTCACGGGGGACTGATCGCCGGGATCTTAGTTGGAGGGATGTTGGCTTGGCGTCGAGCGCTTCCCGTCTTCACGTATCTGGACATTATTGCCCCGAGTATCGTTCTGGGACAGGCGATCGGGCGGTGGGGGAACTTCTTTAATCAGGAAGCATTTGGGACCCCCACGGATCTGCCCTGGAAGCTCTACATCTCTCCCAGTCACCGGCCGCCGCATCTGGCCGAGTACCAATATTTCCATCCGACTTTTTTGTACGAGTCCCTGTGGGATCTCGCTGTGTTTGTGTTGCTCTTTTCCGTGCTGCGAAGACGGTTGGAGTCATATCCGGGCGCGCTGTTTCTCAGCTACTTGGGGCTCTATTCTTTCGGCCGGTTTTTTATCGAAGGTCTCAGAATTGATAGCCTGATGCTGGGACCCTTCCGAGCCGCGCAGATCATGAGCCTCCTGCTGATCCTGTGTTCGATTGGTGGAGTTTGGTGGCTGCTCACCCATCCCCGTGGCCGCCGTACTTAGCCATCTGTCCCCCAGTTCATGCTCGATTTCTAGTTGACGTCCGGGGGGTTACCGGGTATTTTTAAACGTCTTGTTCAGGGGAAGGTGGGAGGAAAACGGCGAGCCGAAGGAAAAGGGTCCCCCGAGCTTGGAAGAATGCCGAAGTAGCGGAGGGGCCTCTCTATGCACGATGTGATCGTGGTGGGGGCGGGGCCGGCAGGAAGCCAGGCAGCGGGGAGCCTTGCCCGCCGGGGATACTCAGTCCTCGTCCTCGAGGAACATCCACAGATCGGTGTTCCAACCAACTGTTCAGGCCTCATCGGGGCGGAGGCCTTTGACCGATTTGATCTTCCCCGGGCCTCGATCATCAGGGAATTTGATTCCGCCACCTTTTTCTCGCCCAAAGGTAGCTCTGCGACAGTCGCGGCTGGCCGAGTCATGGCCTATGTGGTCCGCCGGTGTGAGTTCGATCAGACCATGGCGCAGCGAGCCGCCGCCTGGGGTGCGAATTACCTACTGCGAGTCCGGTGTGTCGGTCTGGAGTATGGGGACGATCATGTGCGGGTGGCGGCGGTCCAGAGGGGATCGGAGGGTGATGAGGCCCCGATGACCCTGAGGGCGCGGGCCGTCATCTTAGCTACCGGGGTCCGGTATGGCCTCCTTCAGGGCTTGGGACTTCAGCGGCCGTCCACGTTTCTGCAGGCGGCGCAGGTTGAGGTGGAAATGGAGGGAGTGGATCGGGTGGAGGTCTATCTAGGGCGGGAGGTGGCCCCCGGCAGCTTTGCGTGGGCGATTCCGGCTGGCCCGTTGGCCCGGGTGGGCGTCTGTAACGGCGCGGGCGCCGCCGACTCCCTTAAGCGCCTGCTTCAGCATCCATCCATTGCGTTTCGGATCCGCCGACCGCCGGATCATATCAAGCAGAAGGCAATTCCCATTGCCAATGTCTCGCGGAGCTTCTTGAATCGAATCCTGCTGGTCGGGGATACGGCCGGGCAGGTGAAAGTGACGACGGGGGGCGGGATATCGTATGGAATACTCTGCGGTGATGTGGCGGCGGCAACACTAGACCGGGGGTTCTCCCGTGGTGACCTGAGCACGAAAACGTTGCGAGAGTACGAGCGGCAGTGGCGGCAGGAGATCGGCGTCGAACTTCGCGTAGGATCCTTTTTCCGTCGAGTGGGCGGAATGCTTTCGGACGAACAAATTGACCGGCTCATCGGCGCCTACCATGATACCGACCTTCCCGAACTGGTGAAGCGGTGGGCAGACTTTGAGCGGCATCGGAAATTCATTCTTGCCCTGTGTCGCTCAAATATCTTTTTCCAGTTGGTCTGGAATTGTTTTCGCCGGAGATCACCCGCGTGAGGGTCCCTGTGGCCAGAGCCGAGGTGTAGTGGGAGAGCCGATGGAACGGCAGATGCCCATCCTTTTTGATGACTTATTGACCCAATTTCCCCGGCGGAAGATCTTAATCTTCGGGGACATCATGGTTGATGAGTATATCTCAGGAACCGTAACACGGATCTCCCCGGAGGCGCCGGTACCCGTCCTGGAAGTGGAGGAGGAAAGTATCCGTCTCGGGGGTGCGGCCAATGTGGTGGCCAATGTTCGGGCCCTGGGGGGCCAGGCGGATCTGGTGGAAGTG
>Ga0307428_1000965_pt1 | contig 15704 bp, 14 predicted proteins | sample SalMarWE160240MG_FD_202161 | JGI IMG/M metagenome (GOLD analysis project Ga0307428, IMG submission 202161) | Salt marsh sediment microbial communities from the Plum Island Ecosystem LTER, Massachusetts, United States - WE1603-240 | ecosystem: Environmental > Aquatic > Marine > Intertidal zone >...
TGGCCCGCTCGGAGCCCTCGGGTAGGTTGCTAGAGCCCCGCAGTGATGCGGGGCCCAGAGGAATGACCACTGTTCGCCTTCGGGCGATACAGAATCCGGCTTATAGGCCCACTCCGGCCTTTTCTCTTTTCTGGTCAGTTGCGCGGTCTGATGTAGTCCGCCCTACACAACAACCCTCGATCTTCTACTGTTCACCCCTTCGTCCTGCTGGCGATCTCCCGGCCCACGTCGGTGGTGGAGGCCTTGCCACCTAACTCGGGGGTCAGTACCTTCCCCTCCGCGACTACGCTCTCGATCGCAACCACGATTGCGCGTGCCGCCTCAGGATGTCCAAGATGGTCCAGCATCAATGCGCCCGACCAGACCTGGCCGATCGGGTTGGCGACGCCGCGCCCCGCGATATCTGGAGCCGAGCCGTGCACGGGCTCGAACATCGAGGGATGTTCCTTCTCCGGATTGATGTTGGCACCCGGCGCCAGGCCAATCGATCCGGCGATCGCGGGGCCGAGGTCGGACAGAATGTCGCCAAACAGGTTGCTGGCCACGATCACATCGAACCAATCGGGGTGTTGGACGAAATGCGCGGCCAAGATGTCGATGTGGTACTGGTCGGTCCTGATCTCCGGAAACTTCCCGGCCATCGCGGCAAATCGTTCATCCCAGTACGGCATGCTATGGATGATGCCGTTGGACTTGGTGGCCGAGGTGATATGCCGCGCTGGCCGGTGCATGGCGAGCTCGAAGGCATAGCGCATAACGCGGTCGCAGCCCTGCCGGGTGAACACCGCCTGTTGGATCACGAGTTCCTCGGCGGTCCCGTGATAGAGGCGGCCACCGATTTCAGAGTACTCGCCCTCGTTGTTCTCGCGCACGATCATGAGGTCGATGTCCTCGGGTGCGCGCCCGACGAGCGGCGATGTGACCCCCCGGAGCAGCCGCACCGGGCGCAGGTTGACGTATTGGCGGAAGCCGCGCCGGATCGGGATGAGGAGGCCCCATAACGAGACATGGTCGGGCACGCCGGGAAAGCCGATGGCACCAAGGTAGATCGCCTCGAAGTCCTTGAGCTGGTCGAGCCCATCCGCGGGCATCATGCGACCAGTTCGTGCATAGACCTCGCAGCTCCAGTCGAAGGGTGTCCACTCAAAGTCGAAGCCAAACCGGCGTCCGGCCGCCTCGAGCACGCGGATGCCTTCGGGGATGACTTCCTTGCCGATCCCGTCACCCGGGATGACCGCAATGCGATGCCTCATGCCGTTCCTCCTCTGGTCCTGACAGTGAAACACGGGTGAGACCGCGTGAAGTCGTTACTTCGAGGATGACGACTGGGGGCGGCGGAAAAAGGGTGTCCAGCCGATTTTTTCCGGGTTGAGTGTGAGGCCGTAGCGATAGCAATCCTCATGGTAGATCTGGACCTGCCCTTTGTCGTCCTCCATGGTTAGGGCGTTGAACCGGATCGGAAGACCACACCAGGCGCAGTGGGGAAGATCGGGAAGTTCGGGGAGCTCTGGACGCGGCACGTTCCCTCCGGCAGAAGCGCGCAGGTCACGCGGTGGGGGTTTTTTGGTGGAGGAGGACTCGGACATCGACGATGCTGAGACCTTTTTCGTAGACGATGATGGGGTTGAGATCCATCTCGGCGATCTCCAGGTTTTCTTCGACGATCTTTGAGACATTCAGAAGCAGATCGATGAGTGCGTCGAGGTCTGCAGATCGCTTTCCCCGAACCCCTTGCAGCATCGGGAAGGCCTTGATCTCCTGGATCATCGCGGCCGCATCCCGTTTTGCGAGGGGGACGAGCCGGAAACTGACGTCCCGATACACTTCGACAAAGACCCCTCCAAGGCCGAACATCACCACGGGTCCGAATTGAGCGTCTTGGATGACACCGACGATCACCTCGGTGCCGGGGGGGGCCATCCGGCTGATCAAAACCCCCCGAACGGTCGCCTTGCCCTGGCGAGCACGATCTGTAATCTGTTGGAACGCGGCCTTGACCGCGCCCCCATCGTTGAGGTTGAGCTGGACGCCCCCCGCCTCGGTCTTGTGCAGGATATCCGGGGAGACGATCTTGGCCGCGACCGGGTACCCAATGTTGGCCGCCGCCGCCTCGGCCTCTTCGGCCGAACTGACCATCTGGTGCGGAGGGATCGGCAGCCCGTAATGGGCGAGAAGCGCGTAGGCCTCCGGCTCGAGGAGATTTCGGCCTTCCTGGATCGCCTTGCCGATGGCAATCGCCATGATGACTTCCTAGCGAAGGAGTTGGCCCAGGGCACGAATGCCGCGCTCCGGGGTCGGGAAGACCGGAATGCCTTTCCGATGAAAGAAGAGTCGCTCCTGCCGCTCGACCTCTGCGCCACCCAGATAGATCACGAGCTGGAGCGGATCGGTGCCGACCACTTCCGACGCGCCAGGAATCGGGTCGCCAAAGATCAGGGCGATGATGTCGAAGTGGGCGGCGGCGGCCTCCACGACCCGCCGGTACATCTCGGCGTTTGCATCCCCGGTGAGGTCTAACGGGTTCGCCACGATGCAGTGCTTCGGGAGCACTGCGCGGAGCCCTTGACTCATTTCGTCGGGGAGCGGGGCAACGTCCAGCCCGGTCACCTCCGCCATATCGGTCGCCAGGATGCCGGAGCCGCCCGAACTGGTGACGATGAGGAGCCGGCGTCCCTTCGGCGGGGAAAGATGGGACAGCGCCTTACTGAAGTCGTACAGCTCCTCCAGGTCCCGTGCCCGGTGAATCCCGAACTGCCGGAAGACCCCCTCATACACCTCGTCCCGGCCGGCCAGGGATCGGGTGTGTGACTCGGCGGCCTTGCGTCCCTTGGGGGTCCAGCCCGCCTTCAAGATCACGAGGGGCTTCTGACATTGTCGAACGGCTTCGAGGAACTTGGGAGCGGCCTTGACCCCTTCCATGTATATCGCGATGGTGTTGGTATGGGGGTCCTGGGCAAAGTAGTGAATCAGATCGGCCTCGTCGACGTCTGCCCGGTTCCCCAGGCTCACGAACGTGGAGACCCCGAGTTCCTCCTGTGCCGCCCAGTCCATCAACGCGGCTCCGACGGTTCCGCTCTGGGAGATGACCGCCACCCCACCTCGGCGGGTCAGCAGCGGCCAAGAGGCGCACAGGGGATGGTGTGGGTTGTTGACTCCCTGACAATTTGGTCCGATGACGGCCACCTTGGCCGCCTGGGCGGCCTGAAGCATTTGGCCCTGCAAGGTCTCCCCCTCCGGTCCGGTCTCGCTGAAGCCGCCGCTAATCACGATGGCCCCTTTTGTCCCCCGCTTGGCGCATTGCCGAATGGTATCGGCCACGAGTGGGGCCGGAATGATGATCACGGCGAGTTCGACCTGATCGGGGATGGCGTCTATGCCCGGATAGCATTGACGACCGAGGATCTCGGTTGCCTTGGGATTGATAGGATAGACGGTTCCGGGAAAGCCCGCGTCGAGGATGTTCTTGAAAATCTGGTATCCCAGTTTCTCCGGCGCGGTGGAGGCGCCGATCACGGCCACGCTTTGCGGGCGGAAGAGGGCCTGGAGGGCTTCTTTCGATTTGAAGGAAGGGGACGGGGCGGGCATAATACCTCGTCATGCGCGGTGTGCCGATGTTCACGACGCCTGCCCGGGGCGCCGACCTCGATGGCGACTGGCGGTGTGTTTCTATCATGGGCGCCTCGGACTGTCAAGCCGCCCGGGGTGGACCGATCGTGCGTGACAACCCTGGGGAGTCTACGCCGTGCGAGATGGACTCTAAACGCTGCTCGCTTGTGTGCACCGCCATCCCTGGGTTAAGATGCCCTGGAGAAACCGTGAAAGGGGAGGCGGATGGCGCTGCGAGAGCAACGGGAGATCGAGCGACTGCAACGGGCCCTCACCACAATGCAGGCCTATCATGAGGACCTTCTGGGAAGTCTGCAGGATGGGTTGGTGGTGGTGGACCGCGAGCGCAAGGTCACCTTCCTCAATCCGGCGGGCGAGGAACTCCTCGGAGTCTCGGTCGCCACGGCCCACGGCAGGTCGCTTGCGAGCCTGCTGGAAGACGCTCCCACCCTCTTGGCCCTCGTAGATCGCGCCTTTGAAACCGGGCGTGCCCATGCAGAACATGAAGCCAGCGTGCCGAATCCTCGGGGAAACGCCTCGGTCAGCGCCATTGCGTCTCTCTTGGCCGACCAGAGGGGAGAGGCCCGGGGCGTGGTTCTGCTTCTCCGGGATCGCACCCGGATTCGAGAACTCGAAGAGCAGGTTCGGCGGGCGGATCGCCTCACAGCGCTGGGAACGCTGATCGCGGGTATCGCGCATGAGATCCGCAACCCGCTGATGGGGGTCCGGGGCGCCGCGCAGCTCCTGCAGGCGGAATCTTCATTCCCCCCGGCCTTGAAGGAATATACCGATGTCGCGATCCGGGAGGTGGACCGACTGAATGCCCTGGTCGAGGGGATGCTCGCCTTCGCCCAGCCGAGGCCTCCTCGATTAATGGACTGTAACGTCAATCAAATCATGGAGGAGATCCTGGCCCTAGAGGAGCCACTGCTGATGCATAGGGGAGTGGCGGTTCGGCGCATTTACGATCCGCAGCTCCCCCCCATTGCTGCCGATCCAGATCAGATCCGCCAGGTGTTCCTCAATCTGATTCGGAACGGGGCCGAGGCGATGGAGCGGGGGGGAGAGCTCACCCTGGAGACCGCGTATGAACGCCGGTCCCCCCGGTGCTTTGGTCTCTCGGTGGCGGTGGTGAAGGTGGTCGACCAGGGCCCTGGTCTCTCCTCGGAGGCCCGACAGCACCTCTTCGATCCCTTCTTCACGACCAAGCCGACCGGGACCGGCCTCGGACTGGGCCTCTGCTATCGGATCGTGGAGGACCACCGGGGGAGTGTCGAGGTAACAAACGCGGAAGAGGGGGGGTGCGCAGCCATTGTCCTCCTCCCGCTGGCAAAACAGTAGCGGAGAGAACGTGGCCGAGCTCACGAAGGCAAAGATCGTGGTGGCGGACGATGAGGAAAGCGTTCGCTGGACCCTGAAAAAGGCGCTCGAGCGGGCCGGGTACTCCGTGCTCACGGTTGCGGATGGCCAGGCGGCGGTGGAGACAGCGGAACGGGTCCATGCCGATCTCGTCCTCATGGATATCAAGATGCCCACCGTGGATGGCCTGAAGGCGCTGTCGCAACTGCGGGACCGTCATCCCGACACCATCGTGATCGTCATGACCGCCTTCGGCAGCCTCCAGGCGGCAGTGGAGGCCATGAAGCGTGGAGCGTACGACTACATCACCAAACCTTTCGATTTTGAGGAGCTCACCCTCCTGGTCCAGCGGGCTTTGGAAGTCAAGTCCCTCACGCGGGAACTCAACCGGCTCAAGGCACAGCTCAAGGATCGCCAGGAGGCGGATGAGATCGTAGGGACGAGCCAGGGCATGCAAGTCGTATTCAAGCTCGTGGGCCAAGTGGCGGACAGCGGGGCCACCGTCCTCATTCAAGGGGAGAGCGGAACCGGAAAAGAGCTCATCGCCAAGGCAATCCACAAGAACAGCCCCCGGGATCGTGGTCCCTTTGTCACGGTGAACTGCGCGGCCATTCCCAAAGATCTGCTCGAGAGCGAACTTTTCGGCCACGAGAAAGGGGCCTTTACGGGTGCCCTCGCGACCCGCCGAGGCAAATTCGAGCTTGCCAACGGCGGGACCATCTTTCTGGACGAGATCGGAGAAATGGATCCGGCGTTGCAGACCAAGATCCTTCGCGTGTTCGAGGAGCGTCGCTTCGAGCGGTTGGGGGGAGAGGTGCCCATCGCGGTGGACGTCCGAATTCTTGCCGCCACCCACCGAGATCTTCACGCCCTGGTGACGCGAGGGACTTTCCGGGAAGATCTCTTCTACCGGTTGAATGTGGTGAGCATAACACTTCCGCCGCTGCGAGAGCGTCAGGAAGACATCCCGCTCCTGGTGGACCATTTCCTGCGCCTCTATACCGGAGACGGCCGCAAAGAAATCTCCCCCGAAGCCCTCAACTGCCTGGTGCGCTACCATTGGCCCGGCAACGTGCGCGAGCTCGAAAATGTTATCAAGCGAGCCTGCCTCCTGGCGCGAACCCGTCTCATCCTCCCGGAACATTTTCCTGAAGCCGTGCAGGCGGCCACCCATGTGGCCCAGGCGGAGGGCTCCGTCAGCGGACCAGGATTGGGACGCGAGGTCCGAACAGAGCTCAAGCGAGTCGGCGGGACGCAGGATGGGCAGCTGTACGAGCACATTCTTTCCCTGGCAGAACGTCCTCTGTTGCAGGCCGTCTTGGAGCGGGTCGGAGGGAATCAGCTCAAGGCGGCCGAGCTGTTGGGGATCAACCGCAACACCTTGCGGAAGCGGATGAAGCAGCTCGGGATCTCGGGGAAACGGGAATCCTCTGACGATCACGACCCCTCCTAATCGCCCGAACCCAGGTGATCTGGGGAGGCGGGGGACAGGAAATGAATGACACGGCGATGCACGGGAAGAGGAAAATCGGCCTGGTCACTGCGTCCACGCTCAACGTCAGGCCCGACCCTTCGACACGAAGGCCCCCGGTGGGCCAACTCAAACGCGGAACTCGTGTCACGATTCTCCAGAGACACGATGGCTGGTTCCAGATCCAAGCAGGGTTAATCGAGGGCTATGTCTACGGCGATTATCTCTCCATACTGGACGAACGTCCGGATGCGGGATTCTTGGTGGAGCAGGAGGATTTGAGAACGGTGAGCTTGGAGCCCCCGGCGACTGACAGGATTGACCTCAAGCCGGAATTTTCAGCTCGGCAAAAGCTTGTGGCCCGTACCTGGAACACCCAGGGCGGATTGCTCGCTACCCTGAGCGATATCATTGGCGTGGATGCTGCGGCAGCTGTGGCCGTATTGTGCGTGGAATCCGGCGGTCGGGGGTTTGGTCCAGATGGGCGGATGATCATCCGATTTGAGAACCACGTCTTCTGGCGCCAATGGGGGAAGAGAAATGCAGATGTGTTTGATGCGTATTTTCGTTTCCATCCGGAAAAGCCGTGGACACATCATCAGTTTCGAGAAAAAAAGGGGGGACGGTGGGTCAACTTCCACGGCAGCCAAGAGCAGGAATGGCGTGTGTTTGAGTTTGCCCGGGCGTTGAATGCGCCAGCGGCGATGCGCTCGATCAGCATGGGGGGACCGCAGATCATGGGTTTCAATCATGCGCGGATTGGTTACGATTCGGTGCGAGGAATGTTTGATGCGCTTCAGGCGGGCATTCGGTATCAGATTCTCGCGTTATTTGATTTTCTGAAGGGTCCCGGGACAAGTTCACCTTTGGTGGTCGCGCTTCAGCGGAAAAAGTTTGAAGATTTTGCCTCGCAATACAACGGTCCGGGGCAAGCGGCGAAATACGGGGAGTTGATCGAAAACCACTTCGAGGCCTTTACGAACTTACGAACCTCTGCATAACCCGGGACGCATACCTGCGGGTTTCGCCGCCCAGAGCAGCCTGTTGGACTCTGCTCAGAGTAGAGCGCGGAGTCCCTCGAGGGATTTGAAGGTGAGCCGCCGACCCTGCGTCTCGAGGAGCCCTTCGCGCTGAAACTGGCTCAGGAGCCGCATGGCCGTCTCCGGGCTCAGACCGACCAGTGCAGCCAGCTCCCCTCGACGGAGGGACAGGTTCAGGGTCGTTCCCTTCGCGCCAGGCTTCCCGTCGCGCTCAGCGAGGTCCAAGAGCTGTGCCGCGAGTCGCGTCCGCGCATCGCTCAGGGCCACGTGCGTGAAGCGGACCTGCATGTCTATCAGGACCTGGCAAATGTGTCGAACGAAGGGGAGGAGGACTCGGTCTCCCTTCTCGAGCATTTGGAGAAAGGCCTCGCGTCTGACGAAGGCACTCTGACACGTCTCGAGCGCCTCAGCGGTGTTCGTGTAGAGTGTCCCCTCTAACAGGGCTTCTTCTCCGCAGATTCCTCCAGCACCGACAATCCTCAGGATCTGTTGCCGCCCGTTGTTATTTGTTCGAGAGAGTTTCACGCGACCCGAGCAGAGAATGTAAACACCTAAGGCCGGCATCCCCTCATGGTACAGAATTTGTCGAGGCCGATACGTGCGAATGTGGCGGGTCCTGCCGGTGGCCTCGATCTCCGCGGGCGTGAGATCAGCGGTCAGGAAACAGGCTTGTCTTGCGTCGCACTGAGGACAGCCGTTGGATTCCATGATTACCTCCTTGGGGTATGGTCCGCCCCCGCGGCCTGGACCGTTGCGGGCGGTGTCCCTGATCCCCCAGAGATGACTTCCTGTCCGGGTTCGTACAGGCAGAGGGGTTCCTCTGCCAGATAGTCGCCAGAAACTGCATAGGCTCGCGCTCGGGACCCCCCGCAGATCCACCGAAACTCACAGCGTCCGCATTTTCCCTTGAGTCGGTCCATATCACGGAGCTCCGCAAGCCGGGGTGCGTCACGGTAGGTGTCGGAGAGAGGCGCCTCCCGCACGTTTCCCAGGAGGGGATAGGGAAGAAATCCGGCGGGATACACTTCCCCTTTGTGGGAGACAAAGATAACCCCGTTGCCGTCTCGGACCCCGAAACCCATCGTCTTCGACAGCCGACCAATATCCTCGAGCGACATCCCCTCTTCGAGCCTGCGTTGCATCCAGTACCTCCGAAAATGGGGAGCCTCCACTGTGCTGACGTGGAAGGGTGCATCCTTTGAGATGGTGTAGACCCAGGCGAAGAGATCCTCAATATCCTCCGCCGAGGGAATTCCCAGCGTGGCCCCCCGGCCCACAGGGACCAAGACAAAGAGACTCCACCGGCGGACGGGAGGAGCAGCCTCTTCCCGCAGCAGATCGTATAGGGTCTTGAGATGCGGAAGCGTTTCACGCGTGACGGTGGTATTCACCTGCACGGGGATGCGAAACTCCCGAGCCCACCCCAGCGCGTTCACGGAATGTGCAAAGGTTCCCGGGACTCCCCGGAAAGCATCGTGAACCTCCGCATCAGGACCATCCAGGCTAATTCCCATCGCGGATACCCCCAGCTTGCGGAATCGCCTGACGACGTCACGGGTCAAGGTGGGGGTCGTGCTTGGGGTGATGCTCAGGGGCAATCGGATCTCACGAGCGTAGGAAATGAGCGGAAAGAGATCGGGCCGCTTCATCGGATCCCCGCCCGTGAGGATCATCATGCTGCCCATGGTCCTCACATCCCGCATCAAGGCTTCCGCCTCTTCGGTCGTGAGTTCGGCCGGATCGCGGCAGGGAATGGCCTCGGCCCGGCAATGTTTGCATGCCAGGTCACACGCAATCGTCATCTCCCAGTACACGTTGCGCGGGGCGTGCTGGTACACACAGAGATCTCGGGGAAGGGTAAATTTCTGTGTGGGGGGTCCTGGGACCATGTGAAAGCCCTCAACCATAACCGCGGTCCGAGTGCTCTGGGCACCCTCTGTCGGCGAGCCCGCAGATCCGAGCGACAGTGAGTGATGAAACCGTTAAGGATTTGTGGAACACTGCAGCAATGGTGGTGCCACAAATCGCCGACGAGGCAGTTAGGCCCCAAGAAATACTTAACCTATTGAATTTAAAGATGTGAGACAGGATGAGATGCGGCAAGACCTCGCGAGATGAAAACGTGACTGGGACAGGCATGTCCCGGAACAGCCACATTCCTGACGCAGAGCATTTTTGGAAGCCGTTTTATTCTATAGAGATATCCCGTGGGGCGGCTGTGCCACACCCGGCGGGGGGTGTCCCACCAACTGCATGTGTGAAATCCAGGGGATTGCCACTCGGGGCCCACCCTTGAGCCCTCCAAGTTTTCCGAATCTTGGCCCCCCAGTGACAGGCGCTCGTCGCGACGCCCCGTCCGCCGTGAGGGCCCGACGGTTTCCGCGGTCTCCGTTACCGTCGGGATTTCTTGAAGGTCTTCAGGTATTCGACGACATCCCGGATCTGCTGGGGGGAGAGAGCAGTTTTCCACTCGGGCATATACGGCGAGCCGTGAAACGCCTTTGCGGCTCCGCCAAAGATCGTCTGGTAAATCTGCTCTTCACGCCCCTCGATGATGAAATCCTTGGAGGTGAAATCCCGCGGCTTCACGCCCACTAGGTTCCTGGCGGCGGGCCCCTGTCCGTCTCCTTGGGATCCGTGGCAGGCCGAGCAAAAGGTGTTGTAAATATCCCTTCCCGCTGGCAGGCTGACATGTTTCCCCGGCACGGCCAGGGTGCGGATGTAGGCAATGGCGTCGCGGAGGGCGTCTTCCTTGAGGGTTGTGACCACAACGTTCATGGGGTGCGCCTTGGCGTCGGGACGACCCTTTCTCGCGGTAAGGCGGGCGACGACCTGCTGATCGGACGTGCCTCCAAGGACGGCCGGATTGGTAAAATCGGGTGGGTGGACCGTAAGGTTCGGCGCAGCCGGTCCGTCGCCTCGACCATAGGGGCCATGACACGTCCAACAAAAGGTTCGGTAGACCTCTTCCCCTCGGGTGGCGTTCCCCGAAGGCTGCGGTTGCGCGGTCACCCATCCCGGTATCAAGAGGAACGCTAGCACGGCCACTAAAGCTCGTCTCATCTGACTTTCCCCTGAAGATGTCGAACGTAGTTCACGATGTCCCAGCGTTCCTTGGGGGACAGCGCTTCCCCCTGCGGCGGCATGAGGGCCCCGCCATCACGGATCGTGGCATAGAGAAACCCATCGGTGCGTTGCCGGAATATTTCGAGCGTCAGATCCGGCGGGGGAACGAATTTGGCCGCCACCGGCCCACCCCCCTTCGCGTTGGGTCCGTGACATATGGCACAGTAGATCTGAAAGAGCTGTTTGCCATGTTCGATGGAGGCGGCCGTGGGGGCGGTCGGATTCCGCAAGCGCTCCCCGGCCTCGACGCGGCCCATGGGCCGCTCTTTTCCTTGCCTCGGGATTGTATTTGGCGGGGGAAGGCGGGGAGCCTCTTGGGGTCGGATGGAGGGTTGTTTGTCCATGTCGGTGCTCCAGGGCCAAGCATACGCGAGACTTGCCCCCAGAACCACGAGACCAGCTGCGCCCGCGAGGGATCGCCAAAGTTGCTTCACGGATCCCCTCCTCTCCTCCCTGGACAGATGGCGGTTGGCTCCACACCCCGGTCGTGGGGGCCCAAGGAGATTCCGTCGACCCTAGACATGTGAGAGGTTTTTTTCAAGAGGTTTTCCTCCTGAAGGGTTTGAGGCCGCGGCGAGAGGGGTCCCGGCGAGGGGGAGCAGGGGGAACTGCCGCAGAAAGAACCCGTAACTCAGCCCGGCCGCTCCGAGGAATCCGACCGTCACCCCGAGCTCCAGCCAGCCGAAGGGCGCCCCCTTACCGTGCCACAGCGAGGGGACCACCAGTATATACCGTTCGAGCCACAGGCCGGCCATGATGAGCACGCCCGCCGAGAACATGATCCCCGGACTCTCCTTGGCTTTGCGGCTCAGGAAGATCAGAAACGGGAGGAAAATGCTGGCAATGAAGACGGTCCAGGACAGGAGTGCCCAGGGTCGCTCCCACACGCGGAGAACCACGAATTGCGTCTCCTCCGGCAAGTTGCCGTACCAGATGACGATATATTGCGACCAGACCATGGCCGCGTAGGTCAGGGTAAATCCGAAGAGGAGCTTGCCGAGGTCGGGAAGCTGACGACTGGTGACGCCCGGGACTCCCATCCGGGACAGGAGCGCAATGACGACGGTCAATCCGGCAAGTCCCAGGTAAAATGTGCTCACGAAGAAGTGCCCGCCGAAGAGCGAGCTGTACCAGAATGGATCGAGCGCCATGATCAGGTCGAAAGCCATGAAGGTGTAGATGATCGGGTAGGCGAGCAGCATTCCCGCTGCCAGGACGTCCTTCCCTCGCTCGCTCCGGTGGAGCTCCGACTGCTCTCCCTGCCAATCATCGGCCAGCCACGCGTACAACCATCGCCGGGGCCTGAAACCGCGCTCGAGGGCGACGCCGACCTCGGCCCGGAGCGAGTAGTAGACGAAGAGGAGGCTCAAAATCGTCAGGGATCCTAGGCCGAGGCCGCCGCGGACGAAGATGAATCGCGAATCAAACCACGCCCCTCGATCCGGATTGAGTTCATGCATCTGGCCAAAGAACAGGCGCAGGCCAAAGTAAAGGGGGATGAACAGCAGAAAGTTTACGGGGAGGAAGGCGGCCATCCCCTCGGCCAGTCGTCGGACGGTCGGCCCCCACTTGGCCTGGACCACGTGGTAACTGGCGGCGAAGACGACCGCACCCTGGGCCAGGCCTCCCCAGAAGAGGAAGTTCACCAGATAGATCTGCCACGCCCGCGCCGGATCTTGAACAAGGCCGATGAGGAAAATGGCCGCGCCGAGGAAGAGGAGACCGGCGCAGGCCTGAATGAGACCCAAGGAGATCGGGGGAGGCAACGTCCAACGCTCTTCCCAACGTTCTGGCATCAACCCTCCTTCGCCACCGGGCAGGTTCGCCTATTTCTCCACCCGGTGGACCCCTTCCGCCTCCGCGCTTTCGAGGAGGCGCGCGACCGCGTCGAAATCGGTCACCGCGCATCGGACCCACAGCCCAAACCGATCCTCCGAGAAGCGTGGATCATAAGCCGGGACGGTGTGCACTTGTGGAAGCCGGGCGTTCAGCAGCATCCCGCCGAGCGTCAAGAGTCCGCCGAAGAGAATGGTGAGTTCAAAAACAATGATGAGGAAGGGGGGGATCGAGACAATTGGTTTGCCCGAAGTGATGAGGGGGTAGTGGAGTGAGGTGGCGATGGTGAGGACAAAGCCGGTGACGGCGCCGAGGAGGCAGCCGATGAGGGTAAAGACCCGCACCGGGCTCGCTGGCTTGTGGAGGGCCTCGTCGATGGCATGGTGAGGTACCGGAGACAACGCCTGTAGGTCCCGATAGCCGGCCTGGCGCAGCCGCGCGATGGCGGCGAGCAAGGTATCCAAGTACCGGAAACTGCCAACAATCCCTGTGGAGGGTCGCGTCATGTTACGCCTCATCCCCGACGGTCTTCATGGGAGGAGGGAGCTCCTCTTTCACCTCCGCGATGGAGACCACGGGCAGAAGCTTGGCGAAGAGCAGGAACCAGAAAAAGAACCAGGCAAAACTGCCCAGAGTGATGCTGATGTCCACCCACGTGGGGAAGTACAGCCCCCACGAGTACGGATCGTACTCATGGGCCAACCCGGTGACGATGATGACGAATCGCTCAGTCCACATCCCGATGTTGATCAAGATGGCGATGCCAAAGAGCCAGGGGGTGCTGGTGCGGATGCGCTTGACAAAGAACAGAAGGGGGACCAGGGAGTTGAAGAGAATCATGATCCAGAATGGGATGGCGTATTCCCCCGTCACTTGAAAGGTGAAGCGCTGCCACTCCGGAACGTTGTTACTGTACCAGGCGATGTAGGTCTCGACTATGTAGGCATAGCCGACGATGAGGCCGGTGAGGATGATGAGTTTGGCGAGGTTCTCGAGATGCGACTGGGTGACGTAGGCATTGAGGCGGAAGATCCGCCTCAGCGGGATCAACAAGGTGATCACCATGGCCAATCCTGAGTGAATGGCGCCGGCGACGAAGTACGGAGCAAAGATGGTGCTATGCCACCCGGCGACGATGGACTGGGCGAAGTCCCAGGAAACCACGCTGTGGACCGAGATAACTAGGGGGGTGGCCAAAGCCGCGAGAAAGAGGTACGCAGCCTTGTAATGGCGCCATTGGCGGTCCGTCCCCTGCCAGCCCTGGGCCAGGAAGGCATACAGGCGGTGCCGCCATCCCCTGGTCCGGTTGCGCACTACGGCGACGTCCGGGACGAGTCCCGTAAAGAAGAAGAGCATGCTGATGATCATATAGGTCATCACCGCAAAGACGTCCCACACGAGGGGCGAACGAAAGTTCACCCAGAGCCCTCCGAGCTGGGGATAGGGGAGCAGCCAGTAAAAGAACCAGGGACGGCCGAGGTGGATCAGGGGGAAGAGGCCGGCCGTGAAGAGGGCAAAGACCGTGACCGCCTCGGCGGTCCGGTAGACGCCCGCGCGCCATCGGACCCGAAAGAGGTACAGGATCGCCGAGATCAGGGTGCCGGAGTGGGCGATCCCGACCCAGAAGACGAAGTTGGTGATGTAGATGGCCCACATGACCGGGTGGGTGAGCCCTGAGACCCCCATGCCATGGACGATTTGATACCGCCACGCGAAGGCCCCCCAGGCCAATACCAGGAGGTTAAGGAGAAAGACGATGTAGTACAGCCGCCCGGGTGCCTCCATGGCCCGGAGAATATCTCGATCCACCTGGCCGTAGGTCAGCTCGGACACTTATCCCTCCACCGGCCCGGCCGTAATCTTTTTCAGATACGTAACCGCCGGTTGCGTATTGAGATCTTCGAGGACCCGATACCGCCGGGGGTCTTTCGACAATTTGGAGACCTCGCTTTCGGAGTCCTTCAGATCCCCGAACACGATCGCCCGCGTGGGGCAGGTCTGGGCACAGGCGGGGACGATCTCTCCGTCCCGAATAGGCCGCCGCTCCGCTTTGGCTGCTAGCTCTCCCCCTCGTATTCGCTGCACGCAAAAGGTGCACTTCTCCATCACACCCATGGTGCGAACGGTGAGATCCGGATTGAGCTGCAGATGGAGCGGTTCAGGCCATTCGGCTGTGAACCAGTTGAAGCGGCGGACCTTGTAAGGGCAGTTGTTAGAGCAGTAGCGGGTGCCGACGCAGCGGTTATACACCTGTACGTTGAGGCCAGCCGGGTTGTGGTAGGTGGCATAGACGGGGCAGACCGATTCGCAGGGGGCGTTGTCGCACTGCTGGCAGAGCATGGGGAGGAAGCGGTGCGCGGGATGGCCGGACTGTCCCTCATCCACGCGCTGGATCCGGATCCAGGACATCTCCCGACCCTTCGCCACTTCCTCCTTGCCGACCACCGGGATGTTGTTTTCGGCATAGCAGGCGGTGACGCAGGCGCCGCAGCCGATGCAGGCATTCAGGTCGATGGCCATGCCCCAGCGGTGCAGGGGATGCGGGTGCTCCGGATACATCTGAAGAAAATGTGGGTGTCCCGCCGCATGTTGACCACCCTGGAGATCGCCGAGGCCGATCGTCTGGATGATGTGCCGATCGTGGGGTCGGTCACTGCCTTCGGTAGAGACGAGCGGATGGCCCCGCCCCGTTCGGACTATCGTCACTCGGGTGGCGATCCAGGGAAGGCCGCCCGAGGTCGCCTCGGGCTCGGGTGAGAGGAGGGGGATCGGGTTGGCCCCTCGCCTCTCTGCGTAGCGGCCAAAGGCCGTGTGGCCCTGGCCAACCGGGACTGCGACGATCCCGGGACGGACCCCCCGCGCCAGATGGGCCGGCAGCTCTATCTGGCCCCGCGAAGATTCTATCCGCAGCAGGTCTCCCGTCTTCACCCCGAGTCGCTTGGCATCATCGGGATGAATGTCGAGCCAGTTGTCCCAGACAAACTCCGTCAGGGCTTCGGGAAGTTCCTGAAGCCACGGGCGATTGGCCATCCGCCCGTCGTAAAACAACGGGGACGGGTAAGGGATCAGCGTGAGGGCATTGGTTTCTCCGACAAACCGGGCTGACTCGAACTGGTGACGAAATACCTCCGGATTGGGCCGGACCGGCCGAGGAGGAGCGGGGCGGAAAAACCCGCCGCGCTGGAGTGCCTTGGTCCAGAAGGTCTCGAAATCCTCTGACGACTCGAGCCCCTGGTGGAGTTCCTGCCACTGCTGTCTCAGGTAGG
>Ga0307428_1000971_pt1 | contig 15556 bp, 14 predicted proteins | sample SalMarWE160240MG_FD_202161 | JGI IMG/M metagenome (GOLD analysis project Ga0307428, IMG submission 202161) | Salt marsh sediment microbial communities from the Plum Island Ecosystem LTER, Massachusetts, United States - WE1603-240 | ecosystem: Environmental > Aquatic > Marine > Intertidal zone >...
AGTCCTCCAGCGCCGGTCCCGCGCAAAGAGCCAGAAGTGCACTGGATCGGGTGAGCGCGTGCAACCCGTCTGATACTCATTCACGCAGCCTGAACCCGACTGCGTCTTTCGCAAACACCGTTCCCAAACCCTGATCTTGGCCAGCGTCTTCATGCGGTGTTGCACAACGTGGATTCCCCAAACTCGAAGGTTCCCTGGACTTAAGACGACATGAAGCATTACCAAGCCGGATAGGGAGCCTCGGTAGGACCGCTGTTGAGAGAGTGTGCCGGGAAGTCGAAGTGCGGTCCGAAATCTGTCGGTGCCGGCGGCATTCCAGCCGGCCCCCACAAAACATCACGCGCGGTCAGGCGCGAATAACCCCCAACAGGGCGACAGACCTTACGGGTCGTATGCGCGACACGATTTCGCGTCGCGTAGCATACCACCTTGCGGCCCGTATAAGCCTTGGCGTGGTGCGTCGCTACATGTCTTCGGCTGTGGTGGCCAGCTTGAACGCTCTCCGTCGCCCCAATCGAGATTGCGAGTACTATGCCCAATGCCGCAATAATTAGACTCGCGCCGCTATGCTTCATCTTGTTTTCCGATCCACGGGTACAGTCTAAGGGCGCATGGCAGACTCGACACAAGTCAAACAGAGCAAGACGAAACGTCGCAGCTCAGCCGTGTCTGCTTCTGGCACTTAGCGGACATGCCGAAGACCGCAGTGTAAAGTCCGCTTACGACCCCAGAGCGGATCTTCCATCGAAGATTTGAAGGGACCCCGGGCCGCGCAGTTCCTTGATACCCGTCTAAATGCGACGCCAGTCGCGGGGGTGGTCCTTATCACCCTGTTGATCGCATTCGGCGGCCCTCTGGGCGGCCTCCCATTCGGCCTTGTCGCCATGCGCGTCTAAGAGACGCCGCGCATAGTCATGAATTTCGTTCATGTCCATTGGAACGATCTCGCTTAGCGTTCGAGAACGTACTGCCCTGGGGCCGCGCCGAGCGGCCGATAGCCCTTATCGGGCGCCCCGAGCGGGGGTGGCGCGGCACGCCCGGCGGATTTGCGCTCCAGCCATTCGGCCCAGACCGGCCACCATGAACCCTCGGTACTTGGATTGTTCAGATACCAGGTGTCAGGGTCGATATACGTCTCGCCCGACGGACGGTGAGAAATTCGGAAATGTCGGTGTTTGTGACCAGGTTCGCTCACGACGCCCGCATTGTGGCCGCCGCTGGTCAGCACGAAGGTAACATCCGTGTCGCTCACGAGGTTGATCTTGTAGACCGAGCGCCATGGTGCGACATGGTCCGCTTCCGTTGTTACCGCAAATATCGGTGCGCGGACGTCGCTCAGCACGACCGGTCGGCCGTCCACCTGATACCGCCCTTCGAACAGCTCGTTGTTGAGGAAAAGGCGGCGCAGATACTCGCTGTGCATGCGGTAGGGCATGCGCGTTGTATCGGCGTTCCAGGCCATAAGGTCGAAGTCGATGGGCGAGCGCTGGCCCATCAGGTATTCGTGCACCAGACGCGACCAGATGAGGTCGTTGGATCGCAGGAGCTGGAACATACCGGCCATTTGCTTGGTATCGAGATAGCCCTGGTCCCACATGATGTCTTCGAGATAATTGAGCTCGCTGTCGTCGATGAACAGCATGAGCTCGCCCGCCTCGGTAAAGTCGGTCTGTGCGGCCAGGAGCGTGACCGAATTGAGCACGGCCTCTCCCTCCCGCGCGAGGAAGGCCGCGGCGATCGACAGCAGCGTGCCGCCCAAGCAGTAGCCGACCGCGTTCACCTTGCGCTCCGGCACGATTGTCCGCACCGCCTTCAGCGCGTCCAGCACGCCGAGACGCAGGTAATCCTCCATGCCGAGGTCGCGATCTTCGACCGTCGGATTGTGCCAGGAGATCATGAACACGGTGTGACCTCGACCGACGAGGTAGCGCACCAGCGAATTGGCGGGCGAGAGATCGAGGATGTAGTACTTCATGATCCAAGCCGGCACGATGAGGATCGGCTCGCTATAGACCTCGCTGGTTTCGGGCGCATATTGGATCAGCTCGATCAGGCGGTTGCGGTAGACCACCTGGCCCTTCGTGACCGCGACGTTCTGGCCAGGCTGGAACGCGTCAGTTCCAATCGGCGGTTTGCCACCGACCGCGCGCTCCCAATCCGCGACGAGATTCATGGCGCCGTGGACGAGGTTCTGCCCGCCTTCGCGGATGGTCGTCTCGAGAGCTTCTGGATTTGTCGCGATGAAATTAACCGGTGAGACGGCGTCGAGCAGCTGTCTCGCGACGAAGGAGACGACTTGCTCGTGGTGGGCCGACACGCCGCCGATGCCGGTCGTCGCGTTGTGCCACCATTGTTGATACAAGAGAAATGCTTGATGGATCACGTTGAACGGCCAGCGCTGCCACGCCTCGCTCTCGAAGCGGTGATCCTGCGGCAGCGGTTCGATGCAGCACGGACAGGTCGGGTCGCTGTAGGCCTGCGGCGCATAGGTCGCCAGACGAACTGCCTTGCGCACGGCCTTCTCCAGCAGAATCTGCCATTTGCCGGGCGACGCCGCGAGATGCAACGCCCAGTCGGCGTAGGCGAGCCCAAGGCTGGCCGGCGAAATGCCGGCCGTGTACCTGCCCATGGTGGCAGTAAACAACCGGTCGCTGCTGGTCGGCGGATCGACCTTGGCTTCCGCGCCGGGCACCTGCATCCCAGGCTTCGTAGCCGCCACGGATCCGTGGCCAACTGCGGGCTGCAGACCGAGTGGTGGAAACCGCGTCCAGGTCTGCAGCAGCTCAGTCGTCGCTCGGGTCCACCAGAAAAACGGCCATTCTGAAAAGTTCGTCAATTTATTCGAGCCGACTTCGACCGATGCCCGCCCCGATGTTGGTGCCTCCGCGCGGCGGCTTGATACATCAGTCGGCAGTTCCTTGATGCTTGTTGTTTTCACGGCGGAATAGCCTCCGATCGTTTCGCACCGACGAGCCCAGCCACCTCTTCGGCAGCTACTCGCAAATTTTTCGACTCATGCTCCCGATTCGGATCGCCGCCTTGATCCAGATCACGATAATGCATCCATTGCGTAGGGGTGCCGAGTGGGTTCCGGCGCCCTTTCCGTGGATGCTTGAGGACGATCGTGCGTTGGCGGCACAGCAAGCTTTATCTCATCGAGCCAGGTGCCAACCGGGCTCGCGCCGTGGTGAGTACATTGCCGCGATTGAAAGAGCATGAACATGACAACAAGTATCCCGCAACTCACGAAACCTGAGGCATAGCAAAGACAGAAAGAATACCCATTATGAAACCCACTGCCGACCAGCCCAAGCCTCCCGAATTCAAGCCGGGATCGAAGCCCCATGCGAAGGACGATCTGAAAACCCTGCCCCTGGCGGAGGTGGAGAAAAAATTGGGATCGTCGCCGGACGGCCTCAGTCAGGCCGAGGCGCAGAAACGGCTGACCCAATATGGGCCCAACGAAATCGAAGAAAAGAAGACCAATGAGTTTCTCAAGTTACTCACCTATTTTTGGGGTCCCATTCCGTGGATGATCGAAGCGGCGGTGATCCTTTCGGCGGTAGCCCGGCATTGGCCGGATTTTGGCATCATCCTCGTTCTGCTTCTGGCCAACGCCGTGGTCGGATTCTGGGAAGAACACCAGGCGGGCAACGCCATCGCTGCCCTGAAGGCGAAGCTCGCGATCAAGGCTCGGGTGAAACGTGATGGAAAGTGGGTCAACCCGCCGGCGCGTGAGCTGGTGCCGGGCGATGCCATCCGATTGCGCCTGGGCGACATTGTGCCGGCAGATGCGCGCCTGCTGGCGGGCGACCCGATAGAAGTCGATCAATCCGCGCTTACGGGAGAGTCACTGCCCGCCACGCGCAAGTCCGGTGCGGCCGTATTTTCCGGTTCGATCGTTCGTCAGGGTGAAATCGGCGCACTGGTCTATGCCACGGGCGCGAACACCTTTTTCGGCAAGACGGCGGAACTGGTGCAAGAGGCGCGCACCGTCAGCCACTTTCAACGCGCGGTGTTGAATATCGGCGATTACCTGATCGTCCTCGCGGTGGCCCTCGTGGCGGTGATTATCACCGTCGCGCTCTTCCGCGGCGATCCGATCCTCACGACGTTGCAGTTCGCCTTGGTGCTGACCGTGGCCGCGATTCCTGTGGCGATGCCTACGGTGTTGTCGGTGACGATGGCGGTCGGCGCGCGCCTGCTCGCCAGGAGAGAGGCGATTGTGACCCGGTTGGTGGCCATCGAGGAATTGGCGGGCGTGGACGTGCTGTGCGCGGACAAGACCGGCACCCTGACCCAGAACAAGCTCACACTGGGCGATCCGTTCAGCGTGAACAAAATCCCCGCCGAGCAGGTGATCCTCTGCGCGGCGCTCGCTTCACGCGCTGACGACAACGACACCATTGATCTGGCCGTTCTCGGTGGCCTGAAAGATGATCAGGCCTTGAAAGGCTACAAGGTGGGCCATTTCCAGCCCTTCGACCCGGTGCATAAGCGCACCGAGGCCGCCGTCACGGGCCCGGACGGAAAGGCGTTCAAGGTGGCGAAGGGCGCGCCGCAGGTGATCTTGGCTTTGTCGGCCAATGCCGCCGAAGTGAAGCCCGCCACCGAGAAAGCCGTCAACGAATTCGCGGTGCGCGGCTTTCGTTCATTGGGCGTGGCGCGGGCCGACGGAGACGGCAAATGGCAGTTTCTTGGTGTGCTGCCCCTGTTCGATCCCCCACGGGAGGATGCCAAGGCAACCATCGCGACCGCGCGACAGATGGGCGTGAAGGTCAAGATGGTGACGGGCGACGCGCTGGCCATCGCCCAGGAAACCGCCAAGAAACTGGGGATGGGCACAGATATCCTCGATGCCAGCGGGTTCGGCGATACGAAGCATCAAGAGACGGCGCAGTTGGCCGAGTCCATCGAGAACGCCGACGGTTTCGCCCAGGTGTTCCCCGAACACAAGTTTCACATTGTGGACGTCCTGCAAAAGCGCGGCCACATCGTCGGCATGACGGGCGATGGCGTGAATGACGCCCCGGCGCTGAAGAAGGCCGACTGCGGCATCGCCGTTTCGAGCGCGACGGACGCGGCGCGTGCGGCGGCGGCCATCGTGCTGCTGACACCTGGCCTGTCGGTGATCATTGAAGCGATCAAGGAAAGCCGGAAAATTTTCCAGCGCATGAACAGCTATGCGATCTACCGCATCGCCGAGACGCTGCGCGTGCTGTTGTTCATGACGCTGTCGATCCTGATCTTCAACTTTTATCCGTTGACGGCGGTGATGATTGTGATGCTGGCGTTGCTCAACGACGGCGCCATCCTGTCCATTGCCTATGACAACGTTCATTACAAGGATCAGCCCGAAGCCTGGAACATGCGCGTGGTGCTGGGAATCGCCACGGTGCTGGGCACCATAGGCGTCGTGGCCGCGTTTGGCCTATTCTATCTTGGCGAGCGCGTGTTTCACCTCGACCGCGCGCATATCCAGACACTGATGTACCTGAAGCTGTCCGTGGCCGGACATCTGACGATTTTCCTGACGCGCACGCGCGGCCCGTTCTGGTCCATACGCCCCGCGCGGATTTTGCTGCTGGCGGTGTTCGGCACGCAAACGCTGGCGACCCTCATTGCGGTCTATGGGCTGTTTATGACACCCCTCGGCTGGGGTTGGGCACTGATCGTTTGGGGCTATGCTCTGGCTTGGTTCCTCGTGAATGACCGCGTGAAACTGCTCGCGTATCGGATCCTTGATCCCGCCAAAGCCAGGTCACCGTCCAATTTGACGCCGCAGATCGCTAGTTGAGCCAATGAACATATGAGCGGGACGGCCGGCGCGAAGCCAACGCGACTGGCTCCAGGCGGAGGGAGATTCGGAGGGATGAGAACCTTCAAATGAAGCGACGCGAACCATGCGGCCAGCACCGAAAAGGGATGGAAATGAAAATCAGTTCAAACGACTTCCGCGTGAAGGAAGGTGACGAAGTCGATCTTCGGAAGTGGCCGACAACCGTGGAGCCCGTGTACAAATCGAAGGATCAATACAAAAAGCTTCTGGAGGAACACGTTGCGCAACTGAGCGCGCTGCAGCACCTTCACTACGCATCCGATCGCTATGCCCTCCTGCTGATCTTTCAGGCGATGGATACGGCAGGAAAGGATGGCGCCATCAGGCATGTGATGTCTGGGGTCAATCCGCAAGGCTGCCAAGTATTCAGCTTCAAACATCCGAGCCCGACAGAACTGCAACACGACTTTCTCTGGCGCACCAGTCGTGATCTGCCGGAACGCGGGCGGATCGGCATCTTCAACCGATCCTACTACGAGGAGGTACTGATCGCCCGCGTGCATCCAGAGATTCTCCACAGCGAAGCGATTCCGGACGCGCCGAAAGGCGACAAGACGATCTGGCATGACCGGTATCGCTCCATCGCTGATTTGGAGAGACATCTCCATGTCAACGGAACCCGCATCGTGAAGTTCTACCTCCACCTCTCGAAAGAAGAGCAGCGAAAGCGCTTCCTTCAACGCATCGAGGAGCCGGAAAAGAACTGGAAATTCACCCTCGCGGATATCAAGGAGCGGAAATACTGGAAGCACTATATGAAGGCGTATGAGGAATGCCTCAGTGCAACAAGCACCCCGGATTCGCCGTGGTATGTCGTTCCCGCTGACGACAAAGAGAACGCCCGGCTGATCGTATCCCAGATTATCCTCGATGCGTTCGAAGGTCTTGAGATGAGCTATCCAAAGACGACCGACGAGCGCCGCCAAGAATTGCTTGAAATCGGCAAGCAGCTCACGGAATGAGAAATCGAAACCGCTGGCCCAAGAAGGCCCATGGCAGTCCAGCCGCAGTACAAAGCGCAGGCGCAGGAATCCACCCGCGAAGACGCTTGGTCGAGCACGAGCATCTCTGTGAGGCGGTCTTCGGTACCGCAGGGTCGGAAGACGTCGACTTATCGCAATGAAGGAAGGCCCAAATCGAGCAACGCGACGTGACGTTTTGACTTGCCAACCCGGAGCCGTCCACACATGGCACGAAGCGGACATTAGCGCTGTAAAGAGGAGTCACACAGGTGAACCCGGTGGTCAGCTCATCTATTGCCTTACTACGGAGAGAACCGCCCACAGCGGGGCTGCGCAGCGTTCCCCCGCGCGCCGGTGATGGATCAAATGTTCGCTGCCAGCAGATAACGCCAGTTAGAGGAGCAATATCGTGGAAAACAAAGATCATGGGGCCGTGTCCCCGAAAAATCAGGAAACACTCGACAAGTCAGGTGACCCGAAGAATGCGGAAGAGATCAATCGCGAAGCCGCAGGGAGGCCACCCGAACCCGGCGCCATAGATCGACCTGGCTTTGATCTTGGTGGTTCCACAGGTGACACGAGCGCAGGTACGGGTCTGGGCTTGGGTGATGACGCAGGAGAAAATCGCTTGGATCGTAGCCTGCCGGGCCGCCGGACAAGAGGCAAGCTGAGTATTCCCCGCTGGAGTGGACCCAGCCTCGCGAAGCCCCGCCACGGCCGAAGAAATAATCGTTGCAGATCGTCCTGTGATCCATGTTCGTGACGATCCGCAGCTTCACCTTGGCGACCGTCTTCAGGTTGATCCCGTAGAGGCCGGCAAGGGCTCTTATGCTCTCTTGACTATTGCTGTATGGCTCGACGGAACACTCTGTCGCGCGGGCGCTCCCGTGAAACATTCGCCCCAATAGCCTGTCCCTGTCGAGGCACCTGATTCTGTGCCGTCACGCTGCGGACTAAACACCTAGAGACGACCGATCTCGAACGATTCAAGGGAAATTCCGAGAGCCGCCAAACCTTCCTCCAGATAGTCGGAGAGTTGCGGTGTTCCGATCAGATAGCTCGGGATGTGCTTGTCTGTCATGTCCGCCGCCTGCTGGCGCGCCTCGGCAAACGTGCCAAATTCGCCGCGCCCGAGCCACATGAGCGCTACCAGATCCAACTGCTCGTCTTCATTGAGCGCGGCCAGCGCCCCCCCGAGCTCCTCCAGCGTGGCGTCGTCCCCGGCTTCCAAGACATCCACCTCCTTGTCATCGGAGGGATTCGACCCGGAGTCGGGATCGGAAGGGGCGACCTTCTCGTCGAACTCCCGCGCCTTGACGATGATGAAGAACGCCTTCTTGACTGAGATGGTCAGGACGTCAGACGTTTCCTCATCTTGCTGCTCGATCGGTTCCATAGCGTATTCCTTGCAAACGCATGGAGAGAACGCCAGCCAAAATCGGCTCGTTCCGAGATCATTCCTGCGATATCGCTAGCAAGTCGGCTTTGACCTCGATCAAGGGTTGGTTCGCGGCCTTTAATGGCCGCAAGGTCGGAGTGCGAGCAGCCGACCAAATCGGGAGTGAATTCATAGCCACCAGGAATCGCTGCCATGAGCTTGGGGGTGGCGCCCTCAAGGTTGACCTTCGACCAGTCGTTCTCGGAAACCGCTTCCAGCATGCAACCGACTTCCTAAATGGCGTCGAATGTGTCCTGGCCAGACGTGGTCAGGGCGCTCTGCGCGGCGTCCCGGAAAAAGCGGTCACTCAACTCCCTGTTGGTGTAGTGGGGATAAACTATCGCTGAGGGGGCTGCTCTACTCAGCCTTATCAAACTTGATCCGAACATCATCATCAAAGAGAGTATTTGGCAGGTTCGATACCTATGGCACAACCATGACGACGCGGGTTGCGAGGTTGACGAGCTTTTGCGGCACGCTGCCGAGAAGCATGCCAGCCACGCGCCCCGAGCCCTGCTTGCCAACGACGATGACGTCGGCGTCCTTTTCCTCGGCGAAGTCGATAATCGACTGGGCGATGTTGCCACCGCGGGATTCCAGCACAATGGTTGGGGCACCGAGTTTATGAGCGCGATCCCTGGCGGCCTTTAGGGTTTCGGCCGACATTGACGTGAGCAGCTCTTCCAACCAGGCTCCGTCCGGAGTACTGAATTGGCGCAAGAGCTCAACGGGCAGACCATACCCTCCCGTGACATTGATGATCAGGAGGGTAGCTGCGTATTTTATCGCCAGTCGCGCAGCGAACTCCACGGCTCGGTCTGCGCCTTCAGATCCATCCGTGGCCACTAGGACCCGCTTCACAGCTCACCTCTTAATCTGATCAGGGCAGCGCGACATCATAGTCGGTTGAAGAACTGCCCTCCAATGCCATCTTGGCGCTTACTTTCGGCAAACACTGCCAATGGGCCCGGCGATGCGTTTTCAAACAACACCTGCATTAAGGAGAGCAGCATCAGCACGTTGGAGAACAAGAAAGGCTTGATCGTTGGCATCGCCAACGAGCACAGTATCGCCTATGGCTGCGCGCGTCATTTTCGCGCGGCTGGTGCCGAACTTGCCGTTACGTACGTGAACGCAAAGGCCGAACCCTATGTTCGACCGCTGGCAACTTCCTTGGGCAGCGACATCGTTCTGCCCTGCGACGTGACAGTACATGGCCAACTCGAGGCCGTCTTCGCAGCAATTGTGAAAAGATGGGGCCGTCTCGATTTCGCGCTGCACTCCATCGCTTATGCGCGAGCCGAGGACTTGCATGGCCGCATCATCGACTGCTCGGCGGACGGCTTTGCCTTCGCGATGCAAGTCTCGGTGCACTCATTCCTGCGCCTAGCCAAACTCGCGGAACCGCTGATGACCTCCGGCGGTTGCTTATTGGCCATGAGTTACTACGGGGCGGACAAAGTGGTGGCCCACTACAACGTCATGGGGCCCGTCAAGGCGGCGCTCGAAGCGGCGGTCCGCTACATGGCGGTGGAGCTAGGCCCCAAGCATATACGGGTGAATGCGCTTTCCCCCGGACCGGTAGCCACGCGCGCCGCATCAGGCATCGAGCATTTCGACGAGCTGCTTGAGCGCGCGGCCAAGGAGGCTCCCGAACACAAACTCATAACGATCGACGATGTCGGCGCGTTGGCTGCCTTCCTGGTAAGCGACGAGGCCAAAGCCATCACCGGAAATATTAGCTATGTCGATGCCGGTTATCACGTCCTCGGCTGACGCGGGCAAGCAGCCTGGTTCGGTCATTGAAAATCGTACCTTCGATGAAATCAAGGTCGGCGACTCCGTCAGTCTGTCGCGCACACTGACCAAAGACGACATCGAGCTCTTTGCCATCATGTCAGGTGACGTCAATCCGGTACATGTCGATGAGGCTTTTGCGCGCGATGACATGTTCCACAAGATCATTGCTCATGGCATGTGGGGCGCGACTCTGATCTCGACTCTTCTCGGCACCGAATTGCCGGGCCCCGGTACCATCTATCGTAGTCAGACGCTCACGTTCCGCCATCCCATCGCCATAGGGGATACCGTGGTGGTGAGCATCGCCGTGCGCGAGAAGAGCGACCCCAAGCGAAACGTCATTCTCGACTGCCGGGTCGTGAACCAGGCCGGCAAGATCGTGATGGACGGCGTAGCCGACGTCATTGCCCCCGATGAGAAGATCGCGCGGCCCCGCGTCACCTTGCCGGAAGTCCGGCTTGAGGAGCCAGGGCTGCGTCACCGGGAGCTCATCGCCAGGACCGAAGGCCGCGACCCAATCCGCACCGCCGTGGTCAATCCGACCGATCACCTCTCCTTGGTCGGCGCCGTCGAGGCGGCGCGCGCCAGATTGATTGTTCCCATACTGGTCGGCCCACCTGATGCCATCCAGGCAGCAGCCAAGCTCTGCGACATCGATCTGTCAGGTTATGAAATTGTCTCCGCGCCGGATGCCGAGACCGCCGCGGCAAAGGCCGTGGATCTCGTGCTTGCGGGCTCCGCCGATGCGATCATGAAGGGAGCGCTGCACACCGACGTGCTCATGCATGCTGTCGTTGCTGGAGAACACAACCTGCGCACGGAGCGGCGTGTCAGTCACGTTTTTGTCATGGACGTGCCGACCTATCCCCGACCGCTGTTGATCACCGATGCGGCGATCAACATCTATCCCGATCTGGAGGCGAAACGGGATATCGTCCAGAATGCGATCGAGCTTGCGCACGCGCTTAGTGTCGAAATACCGAAGGTCGCAATCCTGTCCGCGGTCGAGACCGTCTCGCCCAAGATCAAGTCCACGCTCGACGCGGCTGCGCTCTGCAAAATGGCAGACCGCGGCCAGATCACGGGCGGCATCCTCGATGGGCCGCTTGCATTCGACAATGCCGTGTCGGCCGATGCGGCGAAGGCAAAACACATCGTCTCGCCAGTGGTGGGACAGGCTGACATCCTGCTCGTGCCGGACCTTGAGGCGGGAAATATGTTGGCGAAGCAGCTTGAATACTTGGCAGACGCCGATGGCGCGGGGATCGTGCTTGGCGCGCGCGTTCCCATCGTGCTGACCAGCCGGGCCGACAAGACGCTGAGCCGGATGGCGTCCTGCGCCATCGCGCTGTTGCTCGCACATCACCACCGAAAGCAAGGCGTGCTATGAACGGACCGATGGCGCGGCAACGCCGGGAGCGTGGCTTCTGCGTCGCTGAGTCGGATTGTATCTGCCAGCCGCCACGCTTAGTTTGATTGGCACCTGCTCACGTGTGTCCTGGTCAAAAGGACGGCGGCGACGGCGTAGGATGCGGACGGCGCGGTTCTCGATCAGCGCACCGCTGATGCTGGAGGGGACGAACGAAACCAGTCCGTCTCTAGGGTCATGACTTGGTCATAACCGGCGCGGAGGGTTTGTTGTGGATCTTAAAGACAAAACCATCGTTGTCACCGGTGCAGCGCGAGGGCTTGGCCAAAAGATGGCAGAGGTCGTGGCCCGCCACGGCGCCAAACTTGCCCTTGTGGACCTCAACGAGGCGGAGCTTCAAGAGACGACACGGCTTTGCGCCGATGCCGGCGGGAAAGCCAAGGGCTACGCCGCCAATGTGGCGCAAGAGGCGGCAGTGGAGGGCCTTTTCGCGACTGTGCGCAAGGATTTCGGCAGCGTCGACGGTTTGATCAACGCCGGCACCAATCGCGATGCTCTGTTGGTCAAAGTGAAAGACGGCAAGGTGCAGGGCAAAATGTCGCTCGCCGACTTCAACACGGTGATTGCCGTCGACCTTGTTGGCGTCTTTCTCTGCGGACGCGAGGCGGCCGTGCACATGATCGACAGCGGCCGTGGCGGTGTGATCATTAACATCTCCAGCATCTCGCGCGCGGGCAATGTCGGACAAACCAACTACTCCGCCGCCAAGGCAGGCGTGGCGGCCATGACTGTGACCTGGGCCAAAGAGCTTGCGCGTTACAAGATTCGCGTGGCCGGCATCGCACCAGGCTTCTGCGACACTCGCATGGTGGCCAACATACCTCCCAAAATTCGAGACAAGATCATCTCGACCATCCCGTTACGGCGATTGGCCGAGCCGGAGGAGATTGCCCGCACGGCACTCTTTATCCTGCAAAATGACTTCTACGACGGCCGCGTCCTAGAGATCGACGGAGGCTTACGGCTGTGAACACTCCAAAGCCATCCGCGGAGGGACGATAATAGCCATGACACGCGAGACAGTACTGTGCGCCCCGCTTCGCACACCAATAAGCGACTATGGCGGCAGTCTGAAAACCGTACCGGCAACCGAGCTCGGCGCCACCGTGGTCCGGGGTGTACTGGCTCGCTCGAAACTCGATCCAGCCAAAATCGGCACCGTGGTGATGGGCAATGTGATTGAGGCCGGCAACAAGATGAATCCGGCGCGTCAGTCAGCCGTCAATAGTGGAATCCCGGTAAGTGTGCCGGCTATGACGGTCAACCGCGTCTGCGGTTCAGGGGCACAGGCGATCGTCTCAGGCGCACAGGAGATCATGCTCGGCCTCTTGGATAGTGCCATGACCGGCGGAACCGAAAACATGGACATGGCTCCTTATCTCGTGGGCGGTGGACGATGGGGCTATCGCATGGGTGACGCGGAGATTTTCGACAGCATGCTGCGCGATGGGCTGAACGACGCATTCTCCGGCAAGCATTCCGGGTGGCACACTGAGGACCTGGCCAGCAAATTCCAGATTACGCGAGAGGAGCAAGACCGATGGGCCGAGCGCTCCCAGAAGCGATTTTCCGCCGCGCAAGCAGCCGGGGAGTTCAAGGACGAGATCGTGCCCGTCGAGGTGAAAACCCGCAAAGGAACTGAAGTCTTCGACAAGGACGAGCATAACCGGCCCGACGAGACGCTCAAAGATCTTGCCAAGCTTCATCCGGCCTTTCGCAAGGATGGCACCATAACCGCGGGGAATGCGCCGGGCCTCAATAGCGGCGCCTCCGCCATGATCGTAGCGGAGCGCGGTTGGGCGGAGCAGCAGGGCCTTCAGCCGATGGCGCGCCTTTTGTCCTATGGCATCGCCGCGGTCGAGCCCGGCATGTTTGGTCTTGGTCCGATCCCTGCCGTGCGTCAGGCTCTTGACCGCGCCGGCTGGAAGATCGGCGACATCGAACGCATAGAGATCAACGAGGCCTTTGCCGCCATCGTCATTGCGGTCATGCGCGAGCTTGGCCTGGCAGAGGACATCGTCAACGTGGAAGGCGGTGCCATCGCCCATGGTCATCCGATTGGAGCGACGGGCGCAGTCCTGACCACGCGTCTCCTTCATTCCATGCAACGCGATGGCATCAAACGGGGCGTTGTAACTCTATGTATCGGCGGCGGCCAAGGCATCGCCCTCACGCTCGAGAGCCTACATTAGGCCCTCCCTCACCTCTGGTAGGATCGCCGTAGTGTGGGCAACGCGCGCTCAGGCTCGGGATGCGTTGAAGCCGAGCCACGCGAGTACCGCGGCTACGACACAGGCAGCCCAACTCGCCCAGACTGGAATTGAGATCGTGGCGCCAAGGGTAATCGGCCAGCCACTGATGGCACGGGCGAACTGCAGCACTGCGACGATGGCGAAGATTACCGCGGCCAACAGCGAGAAATTCTTGGCGGTCATCGGACGTTCCACCTCTTATTGCGCCTTGATCCATTGGCCGATCCCCGGCCAGATTTCGGCGAGCGTCCGCCGCCCCATGAAGAGGCCGATATGCCCTCCCGGGGCGAGCTTCTTCACCACGGCGGATGACGGCGTGCCGATGAGCGTCTCGGCGTTGAACACCTGCTCTTTGGTGGTGATGTCGTCCGAATCCCCGGCGAGAAGGTAGGCCGGACTCTTGATGTCCTTGAGCGCAAGCTTGCGGCCAAGGCCGATAAAGGTGCCTTTGGCGAACCTATTTTCCTTGAACAGGAGCTTGATCGCCTGAAGGTAGTAGACGCCAGGCAAGTCGATCGGGTTTTCGTACCAGCGCTCGAACCGTTCAGTGCGCTTTATATAGGACTTGTCCTCGATATGGGCGAAGAGATCGAGATATTTGCCCATGAACTGTTTGCCGGGATGCATGTCCTTCCAACCGGCGAGCATGGTCTTGCCGAGCATGCGGCCATCGCCCATGTCGACCATCTCCTGATAGGTTTCGAGGGGGAGCGTATGGGCAAGTTTCTTGATAGGCCCATGGCCAGCGTCGGTGTCAATCGGCGCCCCGGCAAGGACTATACTCTTCACCTTCTCCGGAAAGCGGCTGGCGAACATCGCGCTCATCCAACCGCCCTGGCAAAGGCCGATCAAGTGCACCGTGCCGCCAAGATCGTCCACGACGACATTGATCTCGGCCAAGTATTTGTCGATGTCGAAATTCTTCATGGCCTCCGTGGCGGCCTTCCAATCGGCGGCGAACACGCGGGCGAGGCCGGCACCGATAAGAGTCTCTATAAGGCTCTGGCCCTTGGCGTAGTCGGCGATGGTGGAGTGGTGCCCGGCATAGGGTGGGTCGATGAGGACCGGTACGCCTGAGGCTCCGGGCTTTGAAAAATCCCTGAGCCGCATGGTGTCGAGATCGAGCGTGACGTGATTGGAGGTGGCCCATTCAGGCCGCGGCGGAGCACTGATGTCCGCTGCCTCGGCAACGAATTTGAGATTGTCGCTGAAAAGATCGAGACCTTTCTCGCCAAGCTCGATCGCCGCTGCGTAAGGCCAGAACCACGGGACCGAATGCTCCCGTTTTGGCTGAACAGCGGCTTTACGATGTTTGACCTCGTGGTGCTTCATTTCTGCCGCTCTCATCGGAGGATCTCCTTTTCAATTGATGGAGGATCGCCGAAGTATGGCGAGCGATCATGCGCTCCTCATCGGTGGGAATCACCCACACCGCGACTGAACTCGCTGCCGTGCTGATCCGTTCATCGCCGTGTGCATTTGCCGCGACATCGAGATCAATACCGAGCCACGCCGATCGGCGGCAGACGGCCTCGCGCACAGCGTCAGCGTTTTCGCCGATGCCTCCGGTGAACACTAAGGCGTCGAGACCTCCGGCCGCGGCGGCTAGCGCGCCGAGTTCCCAGCAGACGCGGTAGACAAAGAGCTCGATCGCGAGCTTCGCCTGCTGATCGTCGCTCGCCAACAGATCCCGCATGTCACCGCTCAGGCCCGATACGCCCTTGAGGCCGCATTCGTGATAAAGCATCGTCTCGACCTCCTTAAGCGTCATGCCCTTCGCTTGCATGAGCCAGAGCAGCAAGCCGGGGTCGAGCTCACCCGGACACGTCCCCATCA
>Ga0307428_1000973_pt1 | contig 15542 bp, 12 predicted proteins | sample SalMarWE160240MG_FD_202161 | JGI IMG/M metagenome (GOLD analysis project Ga0307428, IMG submission 202161) | Salt marsh sediment microbial communities from the Plum Island Ecosystem LTER, Massachusetts, United States - WE1603-240 | ecosystem: Environmental > Aquatic > Marine > Intertidal zone >...
GAAATTCATTGATAACCTTCCCAAAACCCTTATCAGATAAGGGTTTAAAAGGGTGGAGGTGAAGAATAAAATAGAGGTACTCTAAAAGCCTTGCAAGATAAGGGTTTCAGAGTTTTCTGAAAGGCACTTAGTACAAAATATTAAGGAGGTAAAATAATGAAAAGATTAATTTTGGTATTTTTAATTTGTTTGATGTTGGTAGTATTTTTCTTTGTAAGTATCGGTTTTGCTTCAACTACTTTTAAATTGGCACAGGCTAGTTCAGTTACTCACCCAAATCAAGCTGGTTATAGGTTAATGGCTGAATTAATGTCTGAAAAGACAGATGGTGAAATTTTAATAAAAGTTTTTGGTGGTGGGGTTCTCGGAGGAGAACGTGATGCAAACGAAGGCTGTCAGATGGGAACTATTGATATTACTGACACTTCTGCAGGGCCACTCGAGAATTTTGTTCCTATGATGGGAGTCTTAAGCTTACCCTTTCTATTCGAAGATACTGCACATTTTAAAAAATTTAAAGAAAGTAAAGTTGCAGAAGAACTACTAGCTAGTTGTGAAGAGTATGGGCTTAAAGGTTTAGGATTTAATAGCCCTGTTTTTAGAGAGCCTATAAATAGTGAGTGTCCAATTAACACACCAGAAGATTTTAAAGGTTTAAAAATTCGTTTAATGGAAGCTCCAATTCATCTGGATACCTATGCAGCGATGGGAGCCTCTCCTACTCCTATTGCTTATGCCGAAGTATATTCTTCATTACAATTAGGTGTTGTTGATGGTTGTGAAAATGCATTGGCTACGCTTATGGATATGAAATTTTATGAAGTATCAAAATATTTATCACGACTTCCAGTTTTTTCAAATGCTTGCGTATTAATAATGAATTTAGATAGATGGAATGAACTTTCAAATCAACAACAACAAGACTTACTCGATTCTGCCAAAAAGGGTTTAGATCTTATTGACGAACTTTATATAGCTAAAGGGGAAGAAACTTTAAAGGTTATGGAGGAATCCGGAATAATTATTAACACTCCTCCTTCGATAGATCCATTTATCGAGGCTACTAAATCAGTCTATGAGAAGAATGTTCCTAACCTCCCACCTGGGGCTCAAGAGATAATTGATGGAATCCGAGCACTTGCAAAATAGAAATTTTGGATAAGTTCCTTTTATTATTTTATTATAAATATTAAAGGAACTTATCCATATTTATTTTAAAAGATGAACTGGTTGTTGTTAACCTAGAGTAGGATATTTCATTATAAAATTTATAAAAAATAATTTATGTGAAATTTATGAAGTAAGAAAAATGATAGAATGTTTTGCATTAGAAAATACTATAAATCTGAATAATAAGATATTCAAAAAATATTATGAAAAAGCTTTAAAAATAAAGGATAAACTTTCAAAATTGTAAAATAATCGGAATCGAATCTTTAAAAAAGTACAATATAAAATAAAAATATACATATTTGAATTTATAATAAAAAGAAAGGAAGGGGTAAAAAATGAAAGAAGATTTCAAAGGAGTTTATTGTGTATCGGTTACTGCTTTTAAAGACGATGAGTCTATAGATGAAGAAAGAACGAAGGCCCATCTAGATAGAGTAATTGATGCTGGTGTTCATGGTGTTATTATTGGAGGAAGTACCGGTGAATTTGCTTCTCTTTCAGAAAAAGAAAGAGAACATCTTTTAGAATTTGGAATAGCTCATGTTAAAGGAAGAGTTCCAGTACTAGTAGGTGCTATGGCTCCTTCAACAAAAGAAACCATTCGTTGGTGTAAATTTGCTAAAAATGCAGGGGCAGATGGATTAATGATTGTAAACCCTTATTATGGAGCAATAACTGATGAATCATTATATCAGCATTTTAAAACGGTGGCAGAATCAATAGATTTACCCATTATGCCTTATAATAACAACGATACAAGCGGCAATGATTTAGTACCTGAAATAGCAATTAAATTAGCGGAAAATTGTAGTAATATAAGATACGTTAAAGCATGTGTAGATACAAGACGTATACAGACAATTATAAATGGGAGTAAAGGTAAAATAAAGGTATTTATGGGAGTTGATGACCTTTCATTTCAGGGATTTTTATTAGGTGCTACAGGAGTTGTCTCTGGTGGTTCTAATATTGCTCCAAAATCAGCTGTAAAAATATATAATTTAATTGTAAAGGATAAAGATATCGATTCTGCCAGAGACTTGTGGTATAAATATGTACCCCTCGCTGCTCTTGTCGAGGCTCCAAAAACATGGATTTCAACTATTAAGGCAGGCTGTGAGATTATGGGTGATCCTGTAGGTAATCCAAGGGAACCTTTGCTGCCAGCTACTAAAGGAATAAAACAAGAGCTTCGTAATATACTTGAAAATCTAGGGGAAATATAAATTCAATTTATTGATAAAGAAACAGTGTTAAGATTATTTTAAATGGTTTCTATAAAAATAAATTAAAATATAATTTACTAGAATCGATTATTTATAATAAAAATCAGGATCTATGATCTATCCGATAAGGGGAGGTGATTTGTTTAGATAATAAATTGAATTTTAGTACAAAATATTAAGGAGGGAAAGTAATGAAAAAGTCAATTTTGGTGTTTTTAATTTGTTTGATGTTGGTAGTATTTTTCTTTGTAAGTATCGGTTTTACTTCAACTACTTTTAAATGTGCTCATGTAGGCGCAGTTACTAGTCCGAATGAGCCAGGGTTGAAGTTGATGGCTGAATTGATGTCTGAAAAGACAGATGGTGAAATCGAGATAACAGTTTATGGCGGAGGTGTACTTGGTGGTGAACGTGATGTAAATGAAGGTGTTCAAATGGGTAGTATCGATATTACTCTAACTACTACTGGGGTTTTAGAAAATTTTGTTCCAACTATGGGTATTTTAAGTTTACCATTTTTATTTAATGACGCAGAACATTTTAAAAAATTCGAAGTAAGTAAAGTTGCAGAAGAACTGCTAGCTACTTGTGAAAATTATGGGTTTAAGGGTTTAGGATTTAGTACCCCAGTCTTTAGAGAACCTTTAAATAGTGAGCGTCCAATTAACACACCGGAAGATTTTAAAGGTTTAAAAATTCGTTTAATGGAAGTGCCAATTCATATGGATACCTATGCAGCGATGGGAGCCTCTCCTACTCCTATTGCTTATGCAGAAGTATATTCATCTCTGCAACTTGGGGTTGTCGATGGGTGTGAAAATGCTTTGTCATCTTTAATGGATATGAAATTTTATGAAGTATCAAAATATCTATCACGACTTCCAGTTTTTTCTAATGCTTTTGCATTAGTAATGAATTTAGACAAATGGAATAATCTTTCAAATAAACAACAACAAGACTTACTCGATTCTGCCAGAAAGGGTTTAGATCTTATAGATGAAGGATACATTGCTAAAGGGGAAGAAGCTATTACAGTAATGGAAAAAGCAGGTATTATAATCAATACTCCTTTCTCAATGGATCCATTTATTCAAGCTACTAAGTCAGTATATGAGAAGAATGTTCCTAACCTTCCACCTGGATCCCAAGAGATAATTGATGGAATACGAGCACTTGCAAAATAAATATTTTGGATAAGTTCCTTTTATTATTGTATTATAAATATTAAAGGAACTTATCCATATTTTTTTTAAGATATGATTTAACACAAGAATACTCATCTATTTACATCTTCTCTTCACCATATCAATAAAGGAGGATTTGATGAAATCTTCTAATAAGTATGATAGAAAAATAGATTTAGAGATTAAAAAAAACCAGGAGAATATTCTTACTTTTTTGCAAAAATTGATATCTGTCCCTAGTATTACGAGCTCGATAAATGAAGGAAAGGCTCAAAGTATAGTTCGGGAGGAATTAGCAGAAATCCCAAATATAAAATTGGATATTTGGGAACCTGATCCCAATGAATTTGAAATTTATCCACTAAAACCCATTTTTAAGAAACCAAATAGTTATAAGGGTCGTCCCAATGTAGTTGGATTATTAAAGGGAACCGGAGGAGGTAAGTCTCTAATTTTAAATGGACATATTGATGTAGTATCTGCCGAGCCGATTAATCAATGGAGGTTTAGTCCCTGGTCCGGAATAATAGAAGATGGTAAACTATTTGGGAGGGGATCTGCGGATATGAAGTCCGGGGTTGCAGTTATGATTTATGTTGCAAAGATTTTGTCAGCTCTTGACATACAATTAAAAGGAGATTTAATTATTGAAAGTGTAGTGGAAGAAGAGTTTGGTGGAGGTGGAGCTCTCTCCGCTCTTTTACATGGATATACAGCTGATGCAGTCATTATTACAGAGCCTACAGGTGCGAAAAATTTATGTATAGGATGGAATGGATCGAGATATTTTAAAATAAGAATTGAGGGTAAACCTGTAATTGCAAATAGAGCGCATGAAGGAAGCAATGCAATAGAATTAGCCTTTAAATGTTATAATGCTCTGTCTGAGCTTGGAAAAGTGAGATTAAATAAGCTTAAAGGAAAACATCCGCTATTCGAAAAAACAGGAAATGGCATCTTTTATGGTGGCGGTAATGTTACAAACTTGATGATGGGAATATTTAGAGCAGGAGATTGGCCAAATACTGTTGCAGGATGGGCAGAATTAATGGGACGCGTAGGATTTCCTCATAGTGAGACAGGTAGGGAAGTTAAAATACAAATAGAGGAATGTATTCAACAATTATCTGAAACAAGTGATTGGTTTCCAAATGAACCTCCTGAATTTACGTGGTATGGACCACAAAGAGAAGGAGATGAGATGAGCCAAGAAGAACCATTTATAGTGGAACTTAAAAAATCTATAAAACAAACAATTGGAACTTCACCAGATCTTTTTGGAGGACCGACTACAGGAGATATTACATATTTCGCTCACCGAGTAAATGGTTTTGGAGGCATACCTTCAGTCATGTATGGACCTGGTGGGGAAAACGCACATAGTATTGATGAATTTGTTTATATTAATGATATTTTTCTAACATTGAAGGCTATTTTGAAATTTGTTATTAAATGGTGTGATGTTTAATTTATTATTAAATTAAAATCCAAGAATGAAAAAAATTTTATTTTATCGATTATAGGTAAGTTAGATATGGATGAATTAAAAAAAGTATTAGATTGGATAGAAAAATATATTACAAATGCGCTTCCTATTTTATTCTTAATGTTGATGGTTGCTATTGTTTTTATGCAAGTCTTTACGCGTTCTGTATTCAGTTATTCTACTAGATGGGCTGAAGAATTAGGGAGATATTTAACCATTTGGATGGTTTTTCTTGCTGGATGTTCTGCTTTAAGGAAAGGACAACTTATCGGAATTAAATTTGTTGTAGAAAAAGTGCCAAAAAAATTTAAAGTTTTAATTGAATTAATTAGTAATAGCTTAATTTTGTTCTTTTTATTTATTATGACTTCATACGGAATAAAACTTGTATTATTTAATTTTGCTCGAAAACAGTTGAGTCCTGCACTACGAATTCCTATTGGTTGGATTTATTTAGCTATCCCAATCAGTGGTATTATTATGACAATATTTATTGGTTATGATCTATTATTTAAAATTCGTTCTGTTTATTATAAGTATTTAACAAAAAATAACTAAGGTTAAAAAAGTGATTATCTTTATTTTTATTATTTTACTTTTTATAGGGCTTCCGCTTGTTTTCGTTCTTGGATTAACCGGAATGATTTATATTATAATTCAAGATAATTCCCTCTTACTGGTGCCTCAAAGGATGTTTGTGCAGATAGATAGTTTTGTTCTAATGGCAGTTCCTTTATTTTTGTTGGCTGGAAATTTGCTATCAGAAGGTGGTTTTACTGTTAGAATTCTTAGATTCTGTAAAGCCTTTGTTGGTCATGTTCGTGGCGGTCTCGGGTATGTTAATGTTTTAGCAAGTATGCTTTTCGCCGGAATTAGCGGCTCTGCCTTAGCAGATGTTTTTGGTTTAGGCTCTATTGAAATACCTATGATGGTAAAAGATGGTTATGATAAGGATTTTGCTGCTGCAGTTACCGCTTCTTCTTCTATTATTGGACCAATTATTCCTCCCAGTATTGCATTTGTTGTTTTTGGTGCTATTGCAAATGTATCAATTGCTGCTCTTTTATTAGGCGGAATATTACCTGGAATACTCTTAGGAATTGCAATGATGGCAATTGTTGGTTGGATTTCGAAGATACGAAATTATCCTAAGAGCGAAGTTAGGGCATCATGGAAAGAAATTTTTTATGCAACTAAAGAATCAGTACTAGCAATTATTGCGCCAATTATTATTATAGGAGGAATTCTTTCTGGAATCTTTACCCCCACAGAGGCAGCTGTTATAGCAGATGTCTATGCTTTAATAATTGCTTTATTTATTTATAAAGAAATAAAATTTTCAGATTTACCCAGAATTTTTCTTAAAAGTGCAATCGCTACAGCAGCTTGTTTTCTAATAATTTCTACTGCTGGAATTTTTGGATGGATGCTAGCTGCAGAAGAGATTCCTGTTAAAATTATGATCTTTATTCAGTCAATTAGTACCAATCCGATTATTATATTAATCCTAATAAATATTTTACTTTTATTTATTGGAACATGGATGGATCTTACTGCAACATTAATTGTCCTTACTCCCGTTCTTTTACCCGTAGCAATTTCTATTGGTATGAATCCAGTACATTTTGGGGTTATGATGATTTTAAACCTTGAAATTGGTCACATTACACCCCCTATGGGGTTATGTTTATTCGGTGCAGCAACAGTTTCTAAATTACCGGTAGAAAAAGTTATTAAAGCTCTTATTCCATTTATTATAGCATGTATTTTTGTTCTGTTTTTAGTTGCTTATATTCCGGATCTTGTTTTATTAATTCCAAACTTTTTTCTTAAATAAATAAAAAAATTAATAATTTAGAAATATTAAGGGAGGAATAAAATGAATTATAGAATTTTAGGGAAAACTGGTTTAAAAGTAAGTGAAGTAGGAATAGGTACTTGGGCTTTTGGGGGACCTACAATTCTTGGAGGCACCCAAATAGGATGGGGAAAAGTAGATGATAGAGTATCTCTAAAAACAATGGCATACTGTTTCGAATTGGGTATTAATTTTATCGATACAGCCGACTCCTATGGAAAAGGTCACAGCGAAGAAATTGTTGGAAAAGCTATAAAAGGACGTAGAGACAGTGTTATTATTGCGACCAAGTGTGGAAATTTTGAAGATGAACAAGGAAGATGGGTGCAAAGTTGGCGCCCAGATTATGTTCGTCAGGCCTGCGAGGACAGTCTTCGACGACTCCAGACTGACTATATTGACCTCTATCAAATTCATACTCCACTTCCTGGGAAAAGTGAATTTAAATATGAACCAGAAACTTTTAATGTATTTGAAGATCTCAAAAAATCAGGAAAGATTTTATATTATGGTTATTCAAGTAAAAATACAGAAGATGCTTTAAAAATTATTGAATTGGGATATTGTGATACAATACAAATGGTTTATAATCTTTTTAATAGAGAAGCAGAGAAAAATATTTTTCAAATAGCCAAGAAAAAAAATATTGGAATTATTGTACGCGTACCATTGGCATCTGGATTTTTAACTGGTAAATTTAATAAAAACGTAAAATTTAATAAGGACGATCATCGGTCTAGGTTATCAAATAACGAGATTAGAAAAATGGTAGACAAAGTTGAAAAAATTAGACATATTGCGGAAGAAAAAAATCGTACATTATCACAATTTGCTCTTCAATTCTGTTTACAGAATGATGCTGTTTCCGTTGTTATACCTGGAGCAAAAACTTCTGAACAATTAGAGGAAAATGCCAAGGCAAGCAGCTGTGGAAAACTTTCTCCAAAAGAAGTAAATGAAATTAATCGTATATTCATTTGATATTTAATTTAATTTTAATTATGCCTAAATATCATTTTAAAGTTTCTTAAATTAGATGCTATTAAATAGGAGGAGATATTTTGTGAATAATTTTAGAGGTGGATATTGTGGAAAGCAACTAAGAGTTTCGCTCGATAGCAAAAAAATTGTTAAAGAGAACATTGATGCCAGTATTTTACGAAAGTATTTAGGCGGTGCAGGGTATGCGGTGAAGGTTCTTTATGATGAAATACCCAAAGGAATTGATCCTCTTTCATCAGGAAATAAATTAATGTTTGCAACTAGTCCTCTAACAGCTAATCACATTCCTGGAGGAGGGAGTATCATGCTTTGTTTTAAATCTCCTTTAACCAATGCCTGGGGTGAATCAAGATGTGGTGGTAATTTTGGTCCTGATTTAAAAAAGGCGGGATATGATTTCCTTATAATAGAAGGCAAATCAAAAGAACCGGTGTATTTAGTAATAAACGATGATAGTATTGAGTTTAGATCTGCAATAGGACTTATGGGTAAAACAGTGAGTGAAAAATCAAAGATTATTCGTGAAGAATTATCTGAACCAAAGATATCTGTGATGTGTATAGGGCCTGCAGGGGAAAAGTTAGTTAAAATTGCAACTGTAATGTTTGAGCACCGTGCGGCTGGCAGATGTGGTGCAGGAGCTGTTATGGGATCAAAGAACTTGCTAGGTATTGCAGTAAAAGGCTCTCACAAAACTCTGATTGCACAGCCAGAGAAATTAACAGAAGTAACAAAAACATGTTTGAAAATATTAAGGGAAAATGATTTTGCTACTAACTTAAAAAAGCATGGTACCACTGGAGATATGGCCGCAAACGATGCTGCAGGTGATTGGCCAACAAAAAACTGGCATTCTAATTCGTGGGGCAAAGCTGAACAACTTTACAATCAATTTTTTAAAAAGTACTTGGTGAAGAATCACGGATGTTATACAGGCTGCCCAATTGCATGTGGTAGAATTTCCGAAGTCAAGGAAGGAAGATTTAAAACCCCTGTTCATGAAGGTTCAGAATATGAATCTTTATCGGCCTTTACGGCTTTTGTTTTTAATGAGAATATAGAAGCGGCTATCTACGCAACCCATTTGTGTAATGAATTTGGTATCGATACTATTTCTGCAGGTGCCGTTATCGCCTTTGCCATGGAGTGTTATGAGAATGGTATACTTAAAAAGGAAGGGGTAGGTGGTATAGATTTGAGTTGGGGTAATCCCGAAGCACTTCCAGAATTAGTACGGAAGATATCACTTAGAGAAGGAATTGGTGATATGCTGGCAGAAGGTGTGAAAATTGCTTCTGAGAGATTAGGGAGAGGCTCTGAAAAATACGCAATTCATGGGAAAGGGCTTGAGGCCCCAGCACATGATCCAAGATCAGGAAAGGTCCTTGGCGTGGCCTATGGTACGGCAAATAGAGGAATGTGCCATATTCACCCTCTGGAAGGCATGGCTTATGATTCAGGGAAAATGGATTGGGGGCTGATTAAGTATGGTGTTCCTGATCCAAATACCGTAGATCGATGGGATGAGAAAGGCAAGGGGAAAATTGTTAAAATTCTTCAAGATGCATTAATATTACCAGACATATTGAATACTTGTAAATTCTTTATGTACTGTGGGATCTATATTGATCATCTTGCCGAATTTCTTTCGGCAGTTACTGGATGGAATATAGACGGCCAGGAACTGTTAAAGGTAGGAGAACGAGTGATAAATTTGCAACGATTGTTCAATGTACGGGAAGGATTTCGGCGTGATGATGATCTACTACCCGAAAGAATGAAACAAAAACCAGCTTTTGGTTTTTATGAAAATGAAGATCGATGCATAATCAAAGATTATGAAGGCATGCTTGATGAATATTATCAGGCACGGGGATGGAATACTGAAACAGGCATTCCAACAAAGGAAAAGCTATTGGATCTCGAATTAGAAGAGTAAATAATATAAATTTTTATAATTAAATTGTGTAAAAGTTTTTAGTTCTGAGATCATACCTCTTTGCATAAATGTTTCTTATAATGGATTCCCAATAATGAAAATAAAAGTTAAACTCTATACGATTTTGGAGAAGTATGCTAAAGGAAAAGTTTTGGAGAATGATACGATTATTTTACATAAAGATACCACACTGCAGGGGTTATCTCGTTGTCTCAACATACCGGATAATATTGGAATAGTATTTATGGTCAATGCTTCGGTCCATGATAAAAATTACAGATTACATGAAGGAGATGAAGTCAAGGTTTTTTCATTTATCGGTGGTGGTTGAAAATACGCAACTTTTTACATAAGTTAGGTTAGATAAAGTAACGAGTACCTAAAATCCCGAGATTTTATAGTTAAGTATTCTTTATGGGCATGACAGGCGATGGTTCTTAGTCATGCCTTTATTATACTTTAATGCCTTTTCGCTTCCTGTCTTTTTGTAATATAATTGAATTATTCTCGGTCAGCTTATTTTATTATTAACATATATTAGATAATTAATTTTTACTTTTAAATTAGATAAATAGGGTAGGTGCGCCAAGTAAATAATTCGGTAACTTTTAGTGGAAGAGCGCCAAGAAGCTCTATATTTCTTACAGGGTGAAAGTCCCTGTTGGGTAAGGTCTAGCCAACCACCCATACTGAGTGTTGCATCAAATGGGTAACCATTAGATGAAGCGTACACAGGGAAACAGATAGGCCATAGGGAAGACCGTACTTCCTGAAAGGATATCCAGCCTCGTAAATAAAGATTAATGCAGATGGCGACGTCGTTTCTGCAACGGAAGCCTACACAAAAGAATCGCATATGGCGAGATTCTAAGAGGGTCTGCCGGGGTCTTGGCACATGGCATGTCTGTCAAGAGATATAGGAGAACTTGGGAGACCCTATAAGCTCCTAAGGTAGGTAAGTCTACCCGATGAAAAGAGAGGATGACTGATGGCTTATAGGGATTCGGATCAGCCCATATTACTCATAAAAAATAGAGGAAGGGGCTGACAGAATACGTAGCCTGCAAAGGAAACATTTGCCGGGCAAGTAGGACTGGAGGAACAAATGCAAACCTCACTGCAGGGAATAGCAAAGATGGCAAAACTGAATAAGAAGCATCGATTCCGTGACCTCTATCGGCTTTTAAACGAAGAGAATCTACAGGATTCTTGGAAATACCTGAATAGCAAGGCAGCCTCAGGAGTAGACAGAATATCAATGAAAGAATTTGAGGACAATCTACTTACCAATATCCAGGGATTAGTTAAAAGCCTGAAAGAGAAACGGTATCGGGCAAAACTGGTAAGAAGGGTGAACATCCCCAAAGGAAAGGGCAAGTACCGTTCTTTAGGTATACCTACCATAGGTGACAGACTGATACAAAAGGCAGTAGCCAGAATACTTGAGGCGATATATGAACGAGATTTTCTTATCTGTAGTTATGGATATCGTCCCGCCATTGGAGCAAGAGATGCAGTAAAAGACCTATCTGCTACCTTGGCAAGAGGAAGATATGGCTACATACTGGACGCAGATTTACAAGGATTCTTTGACCATATCGACCACCGGTGGTTACTCAAGATGTTAGAAGAAAGGATTGATGATAAACCATTTATCCATCTAATTGCCAAATGGTTAAAAGCAGGAATACTCTCCACCGACGGCAAAGTATTGCACCCGGTAACCGGAACACCACAAGGAGGGATAGTAAGTCCGATACTGGCTAACATCTACCTGCATTACGTACTTGACCTCTGGTTTGAGAAGAAGGTGAAACCTAACTGTAAAGGAGAAGCCTATCTATGTAGATACGCGGATGACTTTATCTGTGCCTTTCGTTTTAAGGATGATGTAGAAGAATTCTACACCGTACTAATTAGAAGGCTTAATAAGTTCGGTCTTTCTCTATCACCTGATAAGACTAGAATCATAAGATTCAGTCGGTTTGAGAAAGGGACTAATTACTTTGAATTCTTGGGTTTTGAATTCCGGTGGGGTACCAGCCGCAAAGGTAAGGATATGATTAAACTGAGAACCTCAAGGAAGAAATTACTATCAAGCTTGATAAAATTTAGCCTCTGGTGTCGTAAATGCAGAAACCTTCGTCTCAGGAGAATCTTTAAACTGCTTAATGCTAAACTAAGAGGCTATTACAACTATTATGGGGTTATCGGCAATTTTGCAAGTTTGCAAGAGTTTTTCCGCCAAGCGATGAAAATCTTGTACAAGTGGTTGAATCGTCGTAGTCAGAAGCGCAGTTTCTGCTATAATATATTTAACCAGATTGCAAAATTTTATCATATTGAGAAGCCTAGAATTACAGAATTTTCTTATCAGTTTAAATCTTATTAGTTTTACTTTTACGGAAGCGAGTATTTCTGAAGAGCCCAGTGCGGTAATTCCGCACGCTGGGATCTGTGCGGGGGCAGTCGGGTAACTGGCTGTCCTACCGTGACGAGCGCCAAGAAGCTCTATATTTCTTACAGGGTGAAAGTCCCTGTCGGGTAAGGTCTAGCCAACCACCCATACCAAGTGTTGCATCAAAATGGGTAACCATTAGATGAAGCGTACACAGGGAAACAGATAGGCCATAGGGAAGACCGTACTTCCTGAAGTGAACTATACAGCCTCCTAAATAAAGATTAATGCAGATGGCGACGTCGTTTCCGCAACGGAAGCCTATACAAAAGAATCGCATATGGTGAGATTCTAAAGAGGGTCTGTCGGGGTCTTGGCACATGGCATGTCTGTCAAGAGATATAGGGAACTTGGGAGACCCTATAAGCTCCTTACCAAAAGGTAAGTCTACCCGATGAAAAGAGAGGGTGACTGATGGCTTATAGGGAGTCGGATCAGCCTATATTACTCTATCAAATAGAGGAAGGGGCTGACAGAATACGTAGCCTGCAAAGGAAACATTTGCCGGGCAAGTAGGACTGGAGGAACAAATGCAAACCTCACTGCAGGGAATAGCAAAGAAGTCAAAATTAATTTGTCTTTTACGGAAGCGAGTATCTCTGAAGAGCCCAGTGCGGTAGTTCCGCACGCTGGGATCTGTGCGGGGGCAGTCAGGTAACTAGCTGTCCTACCGTGACAACCTATAGTATCTGAGGAGTTTTTTAACTGGATGGCTGAAACTTTAGGTATTATTATTGATAGAAATCCTAAAGAAAGGCCTCGTAAAATGGAAAATTAAACCATAAAAAAAATAGGATGTGTTGTCCCATTTTGATTAAAAAAAATGAGGGGGAAGAGGAAAAGTGACATTGCAAGATCTGAACTTCCCATCTGAAAAATCAAGATAATTTTAAACCTTTTTATGCAACTTTCCTTAACGCTTTTCTAACAATATAATCTCTATCTTCAGTTAACATCTTATAGATCACTTTAATTAATTGCCGGGCCAGGCAGCGAAGAGTATGATTATGACTTTTTCCTTCTGCCCGTTTTTTTAGATAGTAAGTACTGCATTGAAAATTAAAACGGATACTGCATCCGGCCATGATAATTAAAGTCTGTTTACATATTTTATTGGCTTTATACACCGCTTTGGCTTTGGTCACTTTTCCCGAGTCATTATTTACACAGGCTATTCCACAGTAGATAGCCAACTGTTTTTCAGAAGGGAAACGATTAATGTTTCCGATCTCTCCGATTAACCTGCTGGCCAGTTTGGTAGCCACTCCGGGGATAGTCTTTAAATGTTTAACCTCTTTATTCTTTTCTCCTATTTCATCTAGCTTTTTATCTATATCCTTAATCTCTTCTTGTAGCTCTGAAATACGTTTGGCATAAGATAAGATGATTGTTTTGTATATGTCGGTTAAACCTATATATTCCATATTGTTTAACCTTTTAAGGAGAAAAGGAGCTTTTATTTTTCCTATTCCTTTTATCTTCAGTAAAGATTTAAGAGTAATCTTTTTATATTTAGAAAAATCAGCATATTTGGTTAAGATAGCTATGGTCTTTTTATTCTCTACTTTACCCAGTTTTAATATTTCAGGACATACTTCCAGTAATTTCTTGCATAATCGATTAGTAAGCCTTACTTTCTCATCAATTAGAGTCTGCTGGTGGCGAGAGAGGAGTTTCAGGCTTTCGGTGACAGGAGAGGGTTTCTCTATTTTAATAAATACCTTTTCCCTTTCACTGTTTATATAGTTTTTTAATTTTAACATCTTGGAGAGCATTAGAGAATCTCTTTCATCATCTCTCCATTCACCGGCAAAGGCCTCCCTGAATCTCTTTAATTTGAAGTTATCTACATTGTAAAGGGTAAATCCCTGATCAAGTAGTATCCGGTCAAATGGGGCACTATAGCCGTTCTTTCCTTCTAAGGCAAAGGATAGCTTTCCTCTTTCTTTTTTCTCTATCTGCTTAAATAGCTTTATACTTTCCGTAAATTCATTAAGTTTATGAGATACTTTCTGGTTATAAAGAAAATTATCTTCCTCATCTAAGATTATGATGTGGTGAGATTCGCTTCCCACATCGATTCCTCCGGATAGTCTTTTCATCTTCTTTCCTCCTATCTTTTATGGCCTTGCCTCTAGCCCGTATCCCGTCTATAATAGCCACTTGGTATAGGCCATCTTCCCATTAGACTACGAATTAGAGGTCAGAGGAACATCCGGCAGTTCAGGTCGAGTCACAAAGATCTAGTCTTTTGACAGACCCCGGAAGCCACAAATGTTCCTCCGGCCATATAGTTTATTCTTGCATAAAGAAAGTTATTTGACTATCCTCATCTTTCAGATTATTCTATAGTTATAAAATACTTTTTTAATTATAGACCCCTTATTAGTTCTAATTTATCTTATGGGCTCTAACAGGAGGCGAATAGGATGGAAGAAGAGGATAAGACAAAAGCAGAATTAATAAAAGAACTGAAAACATTACGGGAAGAGCGGGAAAAAGGTATGTTTGATGATATCACCGAGCGCAAACAGATGCAAAAGAAGATAAAAATATATCAAGAATATCTTGAAGAATTAGTAAAAGAACGCACCTTACAATTAAAAGAGGCGAACGAGCAATTTAAAAAAGAAATTACCATACATAAAGAATATGAAGAGGCTATACAGAAGAGTCAGCAGGAATTTGCCACCCTATTTAAAAACAGTCCCGAGGCCATGGTCTATATAGATGAGAAAGGCACTATATTAAAAATAAATCCCCGTTTTAGCGAACTTTTTGGATATACTTTAAAGGAGATAGAGGGCAGCAATATCGATGAAGGCATAATTCACCCCACGGATAAAATAGAGGAAGGTAAAATGTTAAAAAAAGGATTGTTAAATGCTCCTACTAATTTTGAGACTATCAGAAAGAAAAAAGACGGCACCTTGTTTCCGGTCTATTTATCTATTTCTCATATTGTAATCGGTGGGAAGAGAGAAGGAGGGATAAGAATTTATATTGATATTAGCGAAAAAAAGCAGATGGAAGAGCAACTAAAAAAACTCGCTCGCGTTGATTCATTGACCGGTTGTTATAGCCGGGGATATGCTCTGGAGCTACTCGACAGGCAGCTTAAATTATCCCATCGTAGTAAATCTCCCCTATTACTAGCTTTTCTAGATATAGATGGCTTTAAAGCAATAAATGATAATTTTGGTCACGACGAAGGAG
>Ga0307428_1000974_pt1 | contig 15525 bp, 9 predicted proteins | sample SalMarWE160240MG_FD_202161 | JGI IMG/M metagenome (GOLD analysis project Ga0307428, IMG submission 202161) | Salt marsh sediment microbial communities from the Plum Island Ecosystem LTER, Massachusetts, United States - WE1603-240 | ecosystem: Environmental > Aquatic > Marine > Intertidal zone >...
GGCCCTTCGCGGAGAGCTGCCCGGGCGGTCGTACCAGTAAAGAAATTGCCACGGACTGTAGAAACACACGCTCTTGGCCAATTGGTACGCATGGCTCGCGTTGTCGTCGACCCGGCGGTCGTAGTAGCAGATGGTATTATCACCGGCGCCGGCCAGCATTCGAGTAAATAAAATTGTCAGAGTCAGGCTGTTGGAAGGTCTGGTTTCGTCGCCGCGGATTCCTTCCTGCGTCATGAGATTCGGGTATGTTCGGCTGTAGCCGGTCGGGCGGTACTCATCGTGAATATCGACCATCAGGTGATGCCGGGCGGCCTTGCGAACGGCTTCGTGGAGCCATGCCGTCCAGCGCTGCGAGCCGACCTGGACGAAGCCGTACTTTACGCCTTTGATCCCCCATTTTTCGTAGAGCGGCAGAATCTCGTCGATCTGCCGTTCGAGCGCCTTGCGGTTGACATAAAGTATAATTCCGATGCCGCGATGTTTCGCGTAGTCGATGACCTGGTGCAGGTCCAGCGGGCCTTTCGAGCGTTTCGGGTCGACTGAGATGGTCTTGGCGTCGGATTCATCGCTGTTCTCTGCGCCGTACCAGCCGGCGTCAAATTCGACGTATTGCAGATTGTGCTCGACGGCGAAATCGACGCAGGCTTTGCCGCCGGTGGTGGTTAAAGTCACTTCGCGGATAACTTTGCCGGGCTTGATCCAGGAAGTATCGTCGATCGCGCAGGGCTCGTTCAGGTTCAGCAGCAGGTAATTGCGTTCGAGCAGCTCTCCGGGAGTCCGGCCGAGCATAATAACCCGCCAGGGCGTCGTCATCGGGGCAGCGGCGTCGACCTCGCCGTGCAGCGAGCTGACCAGCGTGAGCGGCCGGCCCTGCTCAGGCGAAAGACGCATGCGAGCGTAATCCACCAGCCGGGCCTCGGCCACCGATGCGAAAAGCCCTTCGTCGATCCGGACCGTCAGCGGCCTCTCACAATTGTTCTTAACACGGCTGAGCGGAATCTTGCTATACTCGCCCTGTGCGGAATAGGCCGCGTATGCTATGTGGTCGTGCGTGAAATGAAACTGTGTTTTCTCCGCCGAGATAACGAAGTTTTTGAGAGCATCCTGCTGCGGCAGGGTATAACAGAAGGCCGCCCCTTCGTTGTAAGCACGGAACGTCAGACGAAGCCGGCGATGGGGCGGGCGGTTTTCTCTGAGCTCGGCAACGAGCTGGTTGTAATGGTCGCGAATTGTCTTTCGCTCCGCGTAAACGGGCGAATAAGTGCTGTCGTGGCTGGCCCGGGAGACTTCGACGATTTCAAAGCCGGCTTCAAGCGGTGCGGCGTCCTTGATTGCCAATCCCAGGCGCGAGTCGGCAATAACGAGCCGATCATTATACGTTACGGTGTAAGTCGGGCAGCTTTGCCGCTCGCCAATGTCCTTGAGATCGAACGTTACGGCGACGTTTCCATCCGGGGATTCAAGCAGAAGCCCCGCCTGGGCGGTACGAACCGTACCGATGCAGGCAAGGACGAGAAAGACGCTGGAGATATGGCTGCATAGCGATGAGGTTTTCGAGTGGCGATGATTTATTTTGTTCTGCATAAGAATCTCCATATTGAGACAGCCGCCTTTTTATAAGGCAAGGCTATTGATATAAGGCTATTGCTACGCTGGATGCGTTAAAGAATAAGTGGATAAAAATAGGCCGAAACAAAGAGCCGCTCTTTTCATACGAATAGCCCAGGCATAAGCCTAAGACAAATAACGCCGGCCAGTGCCCGGGATCTTCGTGCATGATCGCGAAGAACACCGAGCTTGCCGCTATCGCCGGCCAGGCACTGTTTCTGATATTGAAAAAGGAGCGTATCGCCGTCTGAATGAATCCTCGAAACAACATCTCCTCGATCAGCGGCGCGATTACCACGGCGACAAACACAATCATAATACGAAGCGGCAACTGCGGATATTCCGTGATCAATTCGAGCTGCTGATGCTGCTGCATCTCGTAATCGGTGCCCCAAATTAATTCGGCAACAAACATTGTCATGGTAATTGCGGCCATCATAATCGGCCAGACCGCCAGCAGATTCACAATCGCCATGAAAAAATCTTTCACGATTGTCCTGATATTCAGGCCGAATCCCTTCAATCGCCGGGCGAAATGAAAGTGTGCCAGAAAAATCATTGCCGCTATTGTTACGACTGCCCCGATGCTCATTATCAAATGATCTCTGAATTTTGTTTCCCAGCCGTGCAGGCCCGGCGTCAGTTTTTGGACCAGGGCTACTACCAACGCGACCGCTCCGAACCAGAGCATCAGTGGAACGAGGGGCAAATAGGGGGGCATGCTGTTTCGACGGGGCGGCGAATCGGCCAAAGCTTTTGTGCCCAGAGATGTATCGAGCAGCCAGCAGGCGAATAATATCAGCCCTGCCAGCCAGATGAAGTCTGTTGCGGTTATGGTCTCAGCGAATTCCATTGACTATTTACTGTTGAATATTTACTATTCTTGAATTGTCCGTTTTGAACCTCTAATTGTCAAAGGAAAACAGAGCATGGATGTATTTCGCGTTGAAGGACCGGTTCAATTATCCGGCAGCGTTCGTATTAACGGCTCGAAAAATGCTTCGTTGCCGATCATGGCCGCAACGATTTTAGCACCCGGCCAATCGAGACTAAAAGCCGTACCGCATCTTTTAGACATTTCCGTGTGCGGCGAATTGCTTGGGCGACTGGGCTGTAAAATCACTCGCGGCGCCGAAGGCGATTTGTGCATAGATTCGACGGTCGTTGATAATCCGGTAGGTGAGTATGAAATTGTCTGCAGGATGCGAGCGGGGATTTGTATTCTCGGCCCGCTGCTGGCGAGGTGCGGCAGGGCGGAAGTTTCCATGCCGGGCGGCTGTGCAATTGGTGACAGGCCCGTCAACCTTCACCTCAAGGGCCTGAAGGCCCTCGGCGCACAAATTCATCTCAAGAACGGCTATATCGTCGCCGAAGCTCCGAATGGTTTGGAAGGCAAAGAGATTTTCATGGGCGGGCCGTTCGGCTCTACCGTGCTCGGCACCGCGAACGTGCTGATGGCCGCGACGCTGGCAAAGGGCCGAACCGTTATTGAGTCGGCCGCTTGTGAGCCGGAGATAGCGGACCTTGCGAACTGTCTGAATAAGATGGGCGCGAAGATAACAGGAATCGGCTCGCCTCGACTGACAATCGACGGGGTCGAAAAACTGGAGCCGGTAGAGTATGAAGTCGTTCCTGATCGGATCGAGGCAGGGACCTTTATCGTCGCCGCCGCGATAACCGCCAGCGAGTTGCGGCTGCAGAACTGCCGGCTCGGTGATATGATGGCTGTCGTCGACACGCTCAGACACATCGGGATTTCGATCGACGCCGAAGGTGACGGCTGTGTAGTCAGCCGCCGGGGCCCGATTAATCCCACCGAGATTACTACGCAGCCTTATCCGGGTTTTCCGACCGATTTGCAGGCCCAGTTTATGGTTTTGCTGTCGCTTGCCGAGGGCAATAGCGTAGTAATCGAGAAGGTCTTTCCCGACCGGTTTATGCACGTTGCCGAGCTGAATCGAATGGCGGCGAATTTACGCAAGGAAGGGCCGACCGTGATCGTAGCCGGTGTAAAAAAGCTCATAGCAGCCCAGGTCATGGCGTCGGACTTGCGGGCGTCGGCGGCGCTCGTGCTGGCAGGATTGGCCGCCGAAGGGACAACTACTATTAACAGGGTCTATCATATCGACCGGGGCTACGAAAGAATCGAAGAAAGATTGAATCCTCTCGGTGCGAAAATTATCCGGGAGAATGCTTAGAAGTGAGCTAAAGTGACTAAAGTGAACTAAAGTGCCTAAAATGATCTCCAAACTTTAGGCACTTTAGTCACTTTTAATTTTAGGCACTCTCCTTACTCAATCATTGTGGGACGCTGCCGCTCACCTACCTTTTTGAAGTGGGACAGCGCACTTTCGCTATCATCGAAGTCTTTTTCTGTGTATAAGAGTGTAGTCTGGCCGATACGGATTTGGTCGCCCTCTTTCAAGGTGGTTAGCTCGGTGATTTTCCGATCATTGATCAGCACTCCATGCTTGCTGTTCATATCTTCGGCATTGTGTTCGTTTGTATTTTCATCATACCGTATTCGCAGGTGCTTGCGAGAGACCATATCGTCCAGTATCTGCATTGGAAGGGCCTCGGCTCTTCCAATCACATTTGTTCGCCTGCCAAGCGGCAGATATTCGCCTTTATGCTCTCCTGATGTTACGATAATAGAAGCCATTGCAACTCCTTGTTATAAACCTTTGCGAATGTAAGCGTATCGGTAAAATCCAAAATCACCTTGTTGCGATAATAACAAGACGGTATACTATTAGCTATCTGCAGCACAGTCAAGCTCTTTTTAGGCTTTGTTTCAAAGTTTTGCCGTTTTGCGGAAGTCTTTTCCGGCAAAGCTGCTCCGCACGGGAGCCGCCGGAGAACAATGATCCGACTAATGAGCAGAGCGACTGCGTTTTTCCATTGACGGCCGGCTGTCAATCGTCGATGATATTCGGGATTGAGGCCCCCTCACTTAAAATTAAAGTAATGCCGGAAAAGGTTTTTATCGAAAATATTTGAAAGGGATTAAACCATGCGTCGTTTTTGTTTTATTTTGATGATCGTATTGTTGTTCTGCTCTCATCAGGCATTTTCGCAGAAGGCCCCAACGGGCAATCCGAAGGATTTCAAGGTCAAGACGTGTCTGCATTCGGTCAGCTACGCCGGTTTCTGGCGAGGGCAGGCCAGGCTTAACATCGATGATTTTCTGGACAAGGCAAAAGAGCTCGGATTCGACGGCGTGATGATTATGGCGAAAAGGCCTCATGTTTCTGTTTTGGATTACGATGCCGCCGCTCGAAGGGCGCTGCGGCGTAAAATAGAAGGCCTCGGTCTCGAACTGGTTTGCCTGGCGGGATATACGGATTTCACAGCAGGCGTCGATAAGGCGGGAATCCCCAACGTGGAAATTCAGGCGGCATACGTCGGTGAACTGGCCAAGCTCGCGAAAGATCTTGGAACTGACATGGTGCGAATCTTCACCGGCTACGAACGGCCCGGCGTGCCTTTTGACAAGCAGTATGCGCTGGTAGTCCAGGGATTGAAGCTTGCCGGACAGAAGGCGGCTGAGCATGGCGTGACGCTGGCCGTGCAGAATCATCACGACATCGCATCGCACCACGACACAATGTACTGGCTGCTCAAGGAAGTCAATATGCCGAACGTCAAGGCTGCATTCGACGCCTGGACTCCGACGCTGGAAGGTTTGAGTCCCGAGCAAATCAGGGCCGCCGTTTTGAAGATGAAGCCTTTTATCGTTCATACTACCGCCGCTCAATACGTGCGGCAGCAGCGGTTCCATTATGAACACACTTTTACGAATTTCATTCAGGATGAGACCATAATCCGGGCCGTGCCGATGGGTCGGGGCTTTATCGACTACAAGACTTTTATCAACGCCTTAAAGGAAATCGGCTACCAGGGATACATCGCGTACGAAATGTGCGAAGTGCTGGACGGCGGCGGTGACATTGAAAACCTGGACCGCACGGCTAAGAAATTTCTCGAATTCGTAAAGGATTTTTAAGAACATGAAAACTCTTACTCGAAGATCGTTTCTTAAACGTACTACACAACTGGCGGCATCGGCGGTTGCCGTGCCGTATTTTGTGCCGTCCTCGGCACTGGGCAAGGCTGGCTCGACCGCGCCGAGCGAGCGGCTCACGATGGGCGGTATCGGTATCGGCAACCAAGGCATGCACAACCTGCGAAATTTTCTTACCTGTGACGACCTGCGAGTTCTGGCTGTCTGCGATGTCGATACGAACCACCGGAGCAGGGCGAAGAACACGGTCGATTCGGCATACGGTAACAAAGACTGCTCGGCGTACAATGATTTCCGCGAGATACTCATTCGCGATGACCTTGATACGGTGCTGATAGCGACGCCGGACCACTGGCACGCGATTCTTGCAATCGAAGCCGCGAAGGCGGGCAAGGACATCTATTGCGAGAAACCGATTTCCCTGACTATCGCCGAAGGCAGGGCCGTGGCCGATACTATCAAGCGGATAGGGACCGTCTATCAGTCCGGCACGCAGCGGCGGAGCAACGCCTGTTTTCGTTTTGCCGTGGACATCGCCAGAAGCGGCATGCTCGGCCAACTCAAAACTCTGCACTGTTACTACCATAACGGCCCGACCTGTCCGCCGCAAAAGCCCGAACCCGTGCCGGAAGGCTTCGACTACGACAGGTGGCTCGGCCCGGCTCCCTTCGAGGCGTACACTCCGAGGCGATGTCACGGCTCTTTTCGATGGCTCTACGATTATTCCGGCGGACAATTGACCGATCTCGGAGCGCACTTTAACGACCTGGCCCAGTGGGCGAACGACAGCCAGCACACAGGCCCGGTAGAGTACGAAGGCCGGGCCGAATTTCCCAGGGACGGCCTGTTCAATACGCCCGTGCGTTTCGAGGTGGTCGCGACATACGCCGACGGCGTGAAGATGATCTATCACGACGAGACCGAGCCCGGCAGGGGCCCCAGGGGCAACAAATTCGTCGGCGACGAAGGCTGGGTCAGCGTCGATGACACCGGCAAAGTTACTGCCTCAAACGATGCGATTATGCAGAAGCTCAAAGTTGCCCAGAGGGGCTATGAATACATGATGGGCCATCATCGCAATTTTCTCGACTGTGTCAAAACACGCCGGGTACCTATATCCAGTGCCGAGATCTCGCACCGCACTGTCACAACATGTCACGCTGGCAATATCTGCCTGCGGCTGGGCCGCAAGCTGCGATGGGACCCCGTCACTGAGCAATTTATAAACGACGAGTCGGCCAACAGGATGCTCGAAAGAGCCAAGAGGTCACCCTGGTCTCTATAGCCCGGTTAAGCCTCTATTAAGTCCCACAGCCGGTTCAGCGATTCGCTCGTCTTCTTTACCGCTGCATCGGGTTCCATCCGGCGGAGTTCCTGGTTGAACGGCTCACATTCCACCGGGCCGTCGTAGCCGATTTTCACCATTGCGTTGATGAATCCCTTCAGATCGATCACGCCGGTTGTCGCCGGCAAAGCGCGCCGGTTATCGATCTGCTTATCGACTTCGATTCCCGCCGGGGCATCGTTGACGTGAACATGGACGATGTCGTTGTTCGACAGTTCGAGCAATTCGTCAACCGTCCCGTGCGAAGTGTACCAATGCCAGCTATCCATCAGGAGCCCCACGTTACCCGTGCCGATTGCCTCGACCAGCTCCATCATCTCGATCTGGGAGCTGATGAAAGGAAAACGATTTCGTGAGCGGGAGGTTCTCGGCCCGACGAATTCCAGGCCCAGCCTGATGTCGCTGTCTTTAAGCACCTTGGTGATTTCACGGAAGCGTTTTGTCAGCATATCGAATTGTTGGCGGTATGTAAGCTCTCTGCTGCCCGGCGTAATCCATGTCGCCATGCGCGTTACGCCCAACTGCTTGAGAATGCCCGCCTGTTTGGGTAGTTTCGCCAGGTCGCTTTTGAATCGCTCCTGGCCTCTGCGAAACTCGACGGACAAACCGCCGGCACCGTATCGAATGCCCTTTTCTTTCATCATCTGGAGCCATTCGCGGATTTCCGAGGCGGACTTGTTCTCGAATTCGCCCGTATTGGGGGTAATGCCTTCGAAACCGTATTTCACTGCATATTCCAATGATTGTTGCTGGTTGGCTCGAACGCCGATATGACCGGGCGCAAAGTTTTTATAGAACTTAACATTGCCCTTCGCCTGCGACGCCTGAGCGAACGGCCCGGCAAATTGCAGCGCCGCGGCCGCGGCTATCGCTGACCGGCAGAACGTACGTCTCGATATTGTCTTTGGTTGCATGATTTTTGGCTCGATCATTATCTTTTCTCCAATCCAGGATTTCCCGTATAGCTTTTTGCTCAACGGCGTCGCTGAGCCTGATAGACAACAGAATATCAGCTTTGCCCCGGACATTCAAGCTTTCCGGCTGCTACTCGGCTCCCAAAATTGGCTTTCAGCCACAAAGCCACTAAGACACAAAGGAGCAGAGATACTGATGTCATTGCGAGGCCCGAAGGGCCGTGGCAATCTCTTGAACCATTGGCAAAAAGGCCTCATCAGACTCGATATTGGCTTTGAATTGGCTTTGTTTTTTGGCCTATAGAACCACCAAAACACACCAAAACACTCATAAATCTTTGCTACCATTGAACTAACACCATTTTACCCATTTTAACATTGGCTTTGTTTTTTCAAACTACTCTTTCAAATATACCTTCGGAGTTGTCATTTGGCTCCTATTGTTTCGGATCCATTCGACTGCGCTCAGGACAGGTTTAGAGCTTAGTGCTTCGAATTTCCGGCCGAAGGTCGGCATATTGGGTTTGTTTGGCTTTGTTTTTTCGCCGCACAAAATCGCTAAAATCTCCATAACCCCTTTTCATATAGATATATACGTCCATTTTAGCCATCGGCAAATTGGGTTTGTTTTTTCAAATTAAGCTCAATTTTTCGTCGTTTTCTACTCTTTTTCACCTGTTTTTTTCATTATTCTGCCTTTTTTCGACCCGGCACCAGTGGTGCGGGCTAAAATTCGTATTGCGTCCTGCGCTCTCCGTAAGGAGTCCCGAGGACTGCGTGATTGGACCTATCATTTATCATTAATCAATAATCATTTAGTTTAGTATTATACTAAACTCAACTAAAAAAATCAAGAAAATTCCAAAAAAATCTCCGTGACTTACTCCTGTGTTCTCTTTTTTCCTTTGCTTAGCCTAATTTCAGTAGTAGAATGAATGGACAAATCGGATTGTTGTATTCATTGCAGACGAGGCGGTAAGAAGAAGTGGTCAAGAAGGATTCTTAGTCAGAAACTAGGTGCTCAGAAAATAGCATATCGAGATATGAAATGCGCCTATGTCCTGCAGTGCACTATCAACACACCGAACGGAATGTGTATAAGGTACTGGTACAGAGCAAGGAGATATTATATACTGTACTGAGTCAAAACTGTGGCATATCTACAAAAACAAGGTCAAGGAATCGTATGTAGTATTGCCGATATGGTATAAGAGGTTAAGGATAAAATTTGTTCCCCGGGAGCGTTGCTTTGACAGCCCAGAATGGAATGATTGGTAGGATCAAAAGAAATCTCGAACGGTGCGGGTATTCAGATCGACTGTTGCGAACGAACTACGTCTATTCTGACAACATGGGCTCGCATACTGTACGACTGGCAGGCTTTGCGCGCCCTGTCTATGACTCGCGTACCGCATGTGTCTCGGTCATTGTCAGTGAAAGCTTGATACAAGTGAGCGCCGAGCAAGTTAATGAATACCGGGGCCTCGGCGCTCCGATTGTTTTTGTCTGCTGCAACCGAACAACACAACTGTGGACTTTAAGCAGAGAAGGTGCAAAGCGGGAAGAAACCGTTGCAGATGACCAGCTTGACGACCTTTTCGCAAAGCGAAAAGAGGACTTCAAACCCGACAGACTCTGGCGGGCAAAGAATCGGGGGCGGTTGGAAAAAGATCAACAGTTAAGTTTTGTTGATATTGGTTTGATGCCGCTCCTCGAGGAAGAAATGGGAAAGAGCCTTGGCGACCTGATGAGGCGGGTGATTGTTTCTCTCGAAAGAGGCTTTCCTGAAGGACAACTGGAGGAGAACGAAAGCCAGCGATGGATTTTCCGAGCAGCCTTTTGGCTCCTGTGTGCGAAGATTCTTCAAGACAAGCGGGTAAAGAGCTTCAGGCAATTAAATTTGGCTGATGTTGAGGCTGTTTTCGAAGCTGTGACAACTCACTACGGGGCGCAGGACGCAGTAGTTGTCAAGACCGCAAAGCAACGGAGTGCGCTTGAAGTCGCAGCAAGCAAAATCAATGCATTTGCTAGCTTATCGAACCTGACGACCGAGGCTCTTGGCTACATGTACGAGAATGTGCTTGTGGACAAGAAATTAAGGTCTGCCCTTGGTATCCATGCGACACCTTCTTATCTTGTGGATTACATCGTATGGCAACTTTGGCCGTGGATCAGGCAGATTCCACAAGAGCACCGAGTGGTGCTTGAGCCTGCGTGCGGACATGCACCTTTTCTCACCGGGGCCATGAGACTGCTACGAGAACTTTTTGATGGTGACGAGACAGCATTTCACAAATATGCAAAGAGACACCTGATAGGAATCGAGATGGATCCTTTTGCACGTGAGATTGCCAGACTATCCCTGACAATGGCTGATATTCCCAAATCTAATGGATGGAAGATTGCAGAAGGTGACATCTATTGCGGCGATTTGCTAAGCAAGCAGGCAAAGAATTCGATGATTTTACTGTGTAATCCACCTTTCGAGAATTTCACTCCAGACGATCAGAATCGTTATTGTGTGGATAAGCAGCAACTCACGTGTTTCAACAAGGCTGCGGAAATGCTTTGGAGAACGCTGCCTTATATGCGAGACGGGGCTGTTTTCGGGGTAGTGCTTCCACGCGGTTTTATGAACAAAGACAACCTAGCCGATCTGCGAAAGATTATCTTACGCGATTTTGAGCTACAACAAATTTGTTTGTTGCCCAAGAAGGTATTTCGTCATGCAAATCACGAATCTGTGGTTTTAACGGGGCGGAAGAAAAGTGCACGGCGGGGAGGAGGAAGGGCCGGAGACGGCCGGATCCTTTACAGGCACGTTCCCAGAGACAGACTGGAAGAATTCCGACAGAAATATGCGGCCATAGATCAATCTGTGTCCCAGTCAATGTTCATGGAGGCCCCTCTTTCTGACCTCAAGCTCAGAGAACTCGATGATGTCTGGAGTTACTGCGAGAGGAACTTCCCAAAACTAGACTCGATAAGTGAGGGCGGACAGGGATTGATATACGAGGGAAAGGATCTTCCGCCGGAAACGAAGACATTTGAGAAGAAGAGATTTGCCGGTGCAGTCAAGGGATATGCCTTATTTGACGGCGACGTTAAGTTGCATAGACTGCCCACAGAATACTGGATGAATCTCGCGCCGGAGGCAATCCGTCGCCCAGTGTGGGGTACGGAAACAAACAACGCTCAAATTCTCATGAATTACGCGCCTGTCGGAGTGGAACCGTGGAGACTAAAAACTCTCATTGACAGGAAGGGTCGACCAGTTACTAGCAGATTCCTTGTGTTCAGGATCACAGACCAGAAATGGTCGCTCAATGCCCTTTGGGCTGTGTTGAACGCCCCATTGGCAAACGCGTTCATCTACGCACACACGACAGATAGAGATATACCCGCTGGAACCGCAAGGCGAATACCTGTCCCGCCTTGCTCCGGAGAATCTCTTAATAAGCTCGAAAGACTGGTTGCCGAGTATTTCACTTTGATGGAGGAGGGCGACACACCCTTTGGAGTCGAAGTCCAAAACAAAGCCAAACATTTGCTCTTGACAATTGATTCAGAAGTGATGCGGCTGTATGATTTGCCACCCAGGATGGAGAAGCGGGTGCTCGATCTGTTCCAGGGCGTTCAGAGAAAAGGTGTTGATTTCAGCTTCACCGGGTACTATCCGGAGGATTTTGAATCTGCAGTACCTCTGCATGAATACTTGCCTGAGGAATATCAACGTTCGACAGTATCTTTTGTGGAAAGGTGGGTGGAAAACAACAAATCACCAGAAATTATTAAAGCATTTGAACGGGCTTCAGAAGCATTTGACAAGGAGTGAGGGGATGCGTGATTTCCTTATCGACACAAACATATGGGAGTACTGGTTTAATCCGGCAAAAGAGCCGGAACACAGTCATGTTCTGAAGCGTGTCTCTGAACTTAAGAAACTACGTGAAAGAATGAAATCTCCTTTTCGAGTATGGATATCATCCGTGACCTGGGGAGAACTCGAATAAGGCTACCAGGCGCAGGCAAACAAGGAACATTCTCTGGAAACTCCATTCAGACAATTCATCCACAAGATTAGTCCCAAGGAATTCTTCGTTGATAAGCATGTAGCGTGCGACTACGGCAGAATACGTGCAAGGCTGTTTGAGAAATATAGGCCGACAGAGAAAAAGAAGAAAGGGCTCAGGCCCGAACAGCTCATTGATCCCGTCACGTCTCTTCAACTCAGAATCCAGGAAAATGACCTGTGGATTGTATCTCAGGCTATCACGAGAGATTTTATTCTCGTGACAAATGACAGGAAGTCTTTGCAGTCTCTTTTGGTAGTGGCAGGTGATGAACTTCACATTGAGAACTGGGCGGCAGAGAACATATGAGAAACTAAGGGACTTTGGACAGAAAGGGGCTGATGTAAATGCAGAAGATGACAAAGATTGGCCCCCATTACGCTGGGCAAAGAATAACAGAAATAATGAAATGATAGAATTGCTGCATAAGCTTGGGGCTAAGGAATATACACCCAGATAAAACTCGGTTGACTGTAATGGCCTATGCACCTGCGTATTATTTGTAAGAACCAAAAAAATTTATGTTTTTCGCTTGACCTGTGCCGGGTGGTCTGGTAGTTATTTGGTGAGATTGCAGGATTATCATGTTTGTCCTGTCTAAACATAGTTCTTTGAAAAGGTGATATTTCAATTGCAGGTCCCGGGGCATTTTGCTTTGGGATACTTCAAACGGGAACGCGGTTAAAATCCGCGGCGGTCGCGCCGCTGTGAGCGCCTGCTCCGATAGCTGAATCGGAAATCCGAGAGGCAATTATCCACTGTCCACGGCAGAAAATTCTGCCGGACGGGAAGGAGCTTCGAGGTAAGACGCAAGCCAGAAAACCTGCCTGTAATTGGTTATACATTTGTTGTGTTCTCGCGAACTGGAACGCATGTGTGGCTCTATGGCCTTTTACGCTGGCTGTGGTTCTATTTGTGCAGGGCGATTTAAAACCGCTGTTTCTCTCGTGAGGACGGCGGTTTTTTTTATTGGCACGCCCTCGCGAAAAGGGCCAGATACCGAAGGAGAATGCTACAGGCAATTCTCCGGATGGGAGGTACAAAAATGATTAGGTTAAGAAAAGTGTATTGTTTGGTTTCTATTTTATTAACGGCAGGCGCTGCAAATGCCGCCACAGCCACGTTTGACGATCTGGCTCTGCCGGCCGAGTCCTATTGGAATGGCTCGGACAGCTCGGGAGGATTTACCAGCGGCGGCGCGCACTTCGGCAATAATTACAACGCCGACTTTGCCTCATGGGACGGCTTTTCGTATTCCAATCTCACCGATACCGCGGCCGAAGGGATAGCGGCACAATATAACGCCATCACGGGCTCGGGCCAGGGCGGTTCGGCAAACTACACCGTGGGTTATATCGGTTTCGCTGCACCGCCGACTGTGACGCTGGAGGAGCCGGGCTTTGTCAGGGGCTTTTATGTGACCAACAGCAACTATGCTTATTATTCGATGCTTTACGGCGATGGCTTTGCGAAAAAGTTCGGCGGCGCCGACGGCGGCGATCCGGACTTCTTTCTGCTCACTATAACGGGCAAAGACATTGACGGCAATGTGATCGGAACGGTTGAATTCTACTTAGCCGATTACCGCTTTGAGGATAATAGCGAAGATTATATCGTCGATACGTGGCGATATGTCGATTTAACTTCGCTGGGCGAGGTTGTGAGCCTGGAGTTTGCGCTCAGTTCGAGCGACGTCGGCGATTGGGGCATGAATACGCCGGGCAGCTTCACCATCGATACGATTGTGTTCGAATCGGCATTTTCTACCGGGCCTTATACCGAAGTCGGGATAAGCGGATATATCAATCCGAACAATCGCGGGCAGTACGCTGATCCGCTGAACGACCCGAACGCGGTTGTGAATCCGATATTCAAAGGCTGGGCCACGGCCGTGGCGGATTATGAGCCCGCCCCTGGCGTCGATGCTCAGTGGGCGGACCCAGGCAATGCCCTTGGGCCGGCTGCCGGCGATAAGCTCGACATAGTCAGCCTGGGCGACCTGAACCGGCAGCAAATCGACGATGGATTACCGCCCGGGCGAATCACTCTGTCGTTCGACGAGCCGATCCGGCAGCAGGACGGCTACGAATTTGTTGTTTTCGAGAACGGTTTTACATCCGATGTGAGTCTGGAGACCGGCTCGGTTGAGGGGCTAATGTTTGCCGAATTGGGATACGTGGAGGTCTCGACCAATGGCGTCGATTTTGCCCGATTTGCCGCTGTGTCACTGACTACCGAACCGGTTGGGTCTTATGGAACGATGGAGATAAGCAACGTGTATAATCTGGCGGGAAAGCATCCCAACGGTACCGGCACACCGTTCGATTTACAGGAAATTGCGGGCGATCCGATGGTTGTATCGGGGCTCGTGGATATAAACGATATAAGATACGTGCGGATTGTCGATATCCCGGGCAGCGGCGATTTTTACGATCAGGCCTCAGCGCATATCGACCCTGCGAGCGGGGCTGTGCGGGAGTATTATTCGGATGACCATCCGATTTATGACGCCTGGGTGACATTCGGCTCGGGCGGCGTGGACGTCGAAGCGGTTGGCGTGCTCGAAGAACAAAAGTACAGCGCCGATATCGATTTGAACGGCGTTGTCGATATGTACGATTTCGCGCTGCTGGCCTCGGCCTGGCACAGTCGTTTCGGCCGGCCCGGATGGATCGGCAGGTGCGATTTAGCCGAGCCGAAAGATTTGTTCATTGACGACGCCGACTTTGATGTCTTTGTTGCTCAATGGCTCGAAGTTGAAGAATGGAGAATTGAGAATGGAGAATGAAAAAAGGCTAATTCTAAATTCTAAATTCTACATTCGGAATTATAGCGAAGCGTTCACTTTGATTGAGCTGCTGATAGTCATCTCGATCATTGCCCTGCTGATGGCCATATTGATGCCGGCATTGGGAGCGGCCAGGTCCGGGAGCCGGGCTTTGGCCTGCAAGTCGAATCTTCGGCAGCTTGTCATAGCAAACATCGGATACGCGACGGAGAGCGATGGTTTTTATGTGCCGGCCGCCAGTGACATGTGGGACAACGCCGGACTGCACCGCTGGCACGGACAAAGAGACGCTCTCGGCGAGGCGTTCGATCCGCTCAGAGGCCCGTTGATAGGATATCTCGCCGACGGCCGGGCAAAGGAATGTCCCCTGAAGGTGGAATTTGTCAAAGGGCTGGACTGGAACACGAATTTCGAGCAGGGTTGCGGCGGCTACGGCTATAATATGACGTACATCGGCAGCCGGACCTCGCAGGGCGCTGCCGGCAGTGTGCAGGCCTGGAAAGACAGCTACGCGATGACGGCGCGCATGACGGAAATTGCCGCTCCGGCCCTGACGCTGATGTTCGCCGATACGGCAATGGCCAATGACCAAAAATCGCTCATCGAATATTCGTTCGCCGAGCCGCCTTTCACCGTTTACAGCGGTCGGCCCGTCAGGGAGTTTTACATGTCACCGTCTATTCATTTCCGCCACAGGGACCAGGCGAATGTCGGCTGGGCGGACGGCCACATCGAACCGCGGCAAAGGGCCGGCTCGGGCGATAAAAATGCCT
>Ga0307428_1000975_pt1 | contig 15522 bp, 34 predicted proteins | sample SalMarWE160240MG_FD_202161 | JGI IMG/M metagenome (GOLD analysis project Ga0307428, IMG submission 202161) | Salt marsh sediment microbial communities from the Plum Island Ecosystem LTER, Massachusetts, United States - WE1603-240 | ecosystem: Environmental > Aquatic > Marine > Intertidal zone >...
CGGGGACTACCCCCGGTACTGTAATGTTTAGAGCTTCACACAACGCAGAAAGCATTTGGTGATTCTCCCAAATAGTCGTATTCAAACCCATCACATCCACGCCGGATACATCTTCTGTTAGGCTTGCCAATTCGTCTTCTATGGAATCAAGTTGTGCCAACACCTCAACTTGGAATGAATCAAATTGCGCCAAAATGTCAGCGTTAGAATCCTCAATCTCCGAAACATCAGTCACAGAATCCGTTGTAGGAATATTGCCTATCGCCGTTGCCTGGTTGATTAGCGTGGCCTGGACATTCTGTAATTGATTGCTTAGAGAAGTTAAGGTTATGGACTCAGCCGAACTGGAATTGACCTTTATCCCAACTCCAATAAGAACAAGAACCACAACTACCCCTCCAATGAGTATCAAGTTCCGGTATTTACCCCACACCCCCTGCTTTTTCTTTTGACCCTCTTCTTCTTCTGGTGGCATTAAAACCCTCCTTGTATAAAATAATAAACACTTTTTTTTGTTATGTCAAGGTTTTTTGGAGGAAAATGTGATTTTGTAGCTAAAATTTTCTCGGTTTTTATAAGTTTATTGTAAACCACCCTCTTGGTGGTATAGTAAAAGGGGGTGTAAAATTAGAGTATAGTTTAATTGCTCTTTAACAACTGAATACTGGGCGGGTAGGAAAGGAGATGCAAGATGAAGGTTATGGAGATACGCTTAGAAGATGACGGAGACCGAATAGCCGTTATGACCCAAACCCCCCATACTTATTTAGACTTCGGCATTATATGGGGAAGGAGTTGTAGTGAAGTCGAAACCAATTCAGAAGCAGCGGATGCAATCCGCAACCACCTACTTGGAGTAATTGCCGATGTTGATTGGCAAAAACAGCTTGAACGAACTCAAGCCATAGGAAGGGTAAGCTAAATAAAACTTTACCCACTCAGTATTCAGAGGTTAAAGGAAAGGAAAATATGGAAAACACTAGATGTCCAGATTGTAGGGTAAAACTCAAGAAAGAGTTTACCTGCCGAGCTAACTTAGAGAATGTCCCGATGGGGAATCTCTGCCCTTCTGACTGGTATGATGCTATCTGGACAGGAAACTTTATCTGTCCTAAATGTAAAAAGATAATCCTCAATTCTAAACTCTACGATCCGCACAAATACGATTATCCCAAGGAGGAGAAATGACACCATTTATAATCGGTTTACTACTGGGAATGTTTCTAGGGGCTTATTTAGCCAATAAAGCCTTCCGTGAAAAGGTTAAACAAGAAGGCAAAAAACTCGCCAAAGAGATTGATAAGCTCGCTAGCACAAGCAACACGAAAAAGAAGGAGGGAAAATGAATTTTACAAAGGGAGAATGGTGGGCAGAGTTTATTCAGCTCCCCAATAAACAACAATGGGAGATAAGGGCTACAACCGAACATCCCCTAATCCAGCATATAGCTGACATAGGCAAGCCCACAGATGGCAGCGAGGCAGTAGCCAACGCCCACCTAATCGCAGCAGCACCAGAAAATTTCGAGGCCAATTCTGAGACATTACGAACATTCAGGGATTTGAGAGATAACCACGAGGCTTTATGGAATCACATAATAGACGAATACCCCGGCATCGTAAATCATTGGGATAGAGTCAAGAAAGCCCTTGCCAAAGCCGAAGGGGGGGGCAATGAAAACACACCTAGAAGTTGATTGTTTTGAAGTGGATATGGAGAAATTAGGCATTGCCTTAGATGTTACCCATAGAATGCCACATAAACGGCTAGAGGCGGCACAGGATGTCTTAGAGGAATTGATAAAAGCACTTACGATTGAAAGCAAGAAGGAGTGGGAGGACTATAAGAGCCAAAACACACCCACTTATTACAAAGGAGAGGATATTGCCAATGCTACTCCACCTTCTAACCTAAAAGAGCCGATAATAGTATTTGAGTGCCAAGCCTGTTTTACGAAATTTACCCGGGATGACCAAAACTCAGATGAGCAACAAAATGGGCTTTGCCCTTCCTGCTGGCATCATGACTTGAAAATAATCAAACTCACCACAAGGAGTGAACAGGATAGAATTAACGCAGTATTGGAGGCTTAAATGGATGGGGAAGAATTAGAGGAAGAAAAAGAAGAACCGCATTGTCACCTTGGCGTTGTAGGATATGTAGACTTATAAGTTGGAAGGCTAAAAGGAGGGAAAAGATGGAATATACAAAGGGAGAATGGAGAGTTATCCCATTAACTCAACCTGGTTGGAGGCATTTGGTTGCTAGTGACGAATCCTTGATTGAAGTTGCTAAAATATATTTAAGGGGTAAAAATCCCGATGTGGAATCTCTAGCCAATGCCCACCTAATCGCAGCAGCACCAGATATGCACCAATCAGGAACAGGACTTGATATAGCTATTGGGGAGGCAATAATTAAAATCGCCCAAGCGACAAAACTCAGTAATGCCTTAATCCAAATAATACAAGAGACTGTTCTACCCGCTCAACAAAACTGGAGAAAGGCAAAAGCCAAAGCCGAAGGGGAATAAGGACAACTATGATAATCACAAGAACAATCCCCCAAGATTCTAGTTGGCTTCTACCGCGAACCCCTAAACAGAGTAGTAGCATAGGCAAGTTAGCAATGATTCTTGGCATTAAGGAATATATAGAGGATAGCCCTTCTACCAGATATGAGGCTAGGGGGTTAATCTACTACTTGCTTATGCAAACAAGATTGAGGAGGCAAAATGAAAAGCTCCCTAATAATAAAAGTGGAAATTTTAGCAGGAACTCACCTACGGGAAGCTGCTCAAGAGATGATAACTCTTAGACAAAAATTAGGAGTTAATATAGAAGGCAGCTTTAATGGGGTTAATTTATACGTAGGCCACAACACTAAGAATGTTGATGAAATTGAACAGGAATATGACCGAGAAATCAAAGAGAAACATAAGGAGACGGAGTGAAAGTCATAAACATAGAACCGTACAAAGCCAAAGACAAAACTGACCGCTGGAAGGTCATATTTGAGGGCGATCCTAACCCCCTAATAATGGGGACAGAGCCTAGTTTTGTCATAGGCACAGACCTTCCCAAAGACCAACTTAAACTCACTAGTAAAAACCACGCTTATTTCTATACCTTAGTAGCTCAAGAGAAATCCTACTCAAGAACGCCCGAACAGGCAGCTTCTATTGAATTACAAACCGTTTGGAAAGGACTTGTTGAGATTTTCATTGCAGGGAAGTTAGAAGAGTTTGAAACATCGGAAAGCCCTTTTGTTAAGGGGATGCGTAGATACGCTGAAAGAAGATTAGTTCAAGATCACCCTATGGTAGAAGAAGCCCTAAGAGAATATAAGGAGGCAAAATGAAAAAGGAACAAATAGAGCAGATTCTAGGACACCCACTACCGAAACTACTTGCTGTGAGCCAGAACCTTGATGGGTTAGAAACGGTTTTAAGTGTCGCTATTCAAGAAGGCGAACTAAGAGGCCGCCGATTCGCCCATGAAGAACTGAACTCAAGTATCCATGCCGGCTACAACAAGGTTTCTGCTGGAAATTAAATTAGAGGAGGAAGATATGATTGATAAGCAAATGAGCTTACTACTAGGGGAGTGTGCCGACTGTGGCTTTAACCTCCAAAAGAATGGGCACCAAACCATTAGACTCTACTTCAAGGAGGCTTTTGTAGAGGAATTTCCATTTGACGTATTACCTGAAGCCGTAGAAGACAGGTGCCTCGACTACTTGAACGAACTAAATACGGAGGCTCCTGAAAAAGACTACACGATTTTCCTCCTTTTTGAAAACGGTGGTGGGGGTTTGCAATGCCTCCACCACCACCTAAAGGGAGAAAAGAATGCGGATTGTTGAGCAGATACCAAAGGGGTTAAGGCTTCTAAGGGGACCCAAGAGAAGCTATGCTGTTACAGTTTCAGTTATTGACGCTTGCTGCAGTAATAACGGTGGATGTGATAAGTGTAAGTATGGCAAGGAGTGTGGAAAACTCTTTGATAGAAGATGTGATAGTGGCAACCACGCAAGGAAAGAAGAAACGCAGTAACTCGGTACACCTATACCGGAGCAGAAAGGTATTGCGATTGGATACCAACTATAAACCTGAAGGAGGTTATACGAAATGCTGGAGCGAACAGACTTTATTGAGGTGAAATTATGAACGAAGAACAACGGATAAGAGAAGAGGCTATATTTCGTTGCTGTAGTGAGATAAATGGAGTTGTTTCTAGTTGTAAGAAGGAAGATTGCCCTAATTGTGGTTTCAGAATCCCTGGGGTAGAACAAGCCATAGACCAAATCCTCTCACTTAAAGGCATCAGAATAGAGGCAGAGAATCAAGACTTGCCTGAACCCGACATGGATACTCATATTTGGAGAGATTACTCCCCCGATATGGCTTACGAGAAAGCTCAACAAGATATGCTCACCCCCAAAGATGGGAAGGTTTGGGTTAAATGCTGTAAGAAGGAGGAGCAATGAGGACTTTTATTGAGCAGAAGGGCGACCTCAAAAGACGGATTGAAGATTTGGAGATACGAAACGCACGGCTATATGATGAGATAGACGATAACGAACTGGAAATTTCCAAACTCCAAAAGACCTTAACTGAGGTTGGAACACTAAGGGAGGAACATGGAAGCTAAAGATAGGATGATTCAAAAGGTATTTGAGTTTACAGATAGATACATTTCGGATAAGGAAGCAGAGCAATTGCTACAAGAGGGAAGAAAGGAAGTGGTGGACTTTGTAGAAGAACATATGTGTAACCTAGAAGAATGGACTGGATGGCAAGAGCAGAAAGAGGAATGGGGAATAAAGCCCTCTTAAAAACAATGATAGATGGAGGCTAGAAATGACGCAGATTGAATGGGTCAAGAATCCCGACAACACTACTCAAGGAATCACTGTAAATAGTAAGACCGGCTGCAAGAACCATACGCCAGAGGGATTATGCTTGGGGGGGCTATTCCCCTGCTATGCCTGGAGACTAGCCTACACAAGATTGAAGCAGAGGTATTTGGAACATGCGAATCTAGCGATACCTGATGGGGAAACTCATAAACATCTATATCTAAAGAATGAGCATTACCGTGACCCCTTCTATCCTCGCTTTTGGGAAGATAGGCTAAAACAGCCTTATCAGGTTAAGAGGCCGACTGGCATCTTCCTGGATGATATGAGTGATTGGATGGGAGATTACTGGCCTGAAGAATGGACACAGGCTGAACTCCAAATGATGAGGGATAATCCTCAACACCGAATCTATACCTTAACCAAGCAACCTCAGAACCTAATCAAGTTCTCGCCGTTCCCGCCGAATTGTTATGTCGGGGTTAGTGTTACACGAAATAATCAACTGGAAAATGCCCTGAAATATCTCAAGCAGATAGAAGCTACTGTAAAGTTTATCAGTTTTGAGCCACTGTTGGAGAGGATAAACCTTGATGTTTAAGGGTAAGGCGTGATATACTGTTACTAGGAGGTGCATCATGCCAACAATAGGAGAAATTAAAAGTGAACGGATACTGGGATACAAAGGGAATCGCAATAGGATATGGACTATTTGCCCGCAATGCCAAAAGGGAAGATGGGTTGTTCTATCAGTTACTAAGCGACCAAACTATAGTGGGCTTTGCCATCAATGCAATGCCTCAGTTCGAGGTGGTAAGCGAATTAAAAGAGGTTATCGTTGGATGAACAGTAATGGCTATGTCTTAGTAAAACTCCAACCCGATGATTTCTTTTTCCCAATGGTAGGCAAAGATGGTTATGTCTTAGAGCATCGCCTAGTTATGGCTAAGCACATTGGGCGTTGCCTTCAATCCTGGGAGATTGTCCACCATAAAAATAGCATCAGGGGTGATAACCGAACAGAGAATCTACAGCTAGTTACGGATGATAGGCATAAGCAAATCAGTATCCTTGAAGCTAAGATAGCCAGGCTTCAAAAAGAGAATGAGCAACTAAGGAAGAGATTAAATGGCAAAAGAAATACTGCCTAATAAAAATCCTGAATATTGGAAACATACTGTAGAGTGCCCTCATTGCTTTGGCCGGGGAAGGGTTGCCAGAGAGCCTTACGTATTAGAACCTGATACCTATAAAGAAGTCTACGAAGAAGAGATGGCTCTTATGGAAGCAGGGCACATTTTGAAAATAGAGGGAGGTAATAATAATGAATAAATTAGAGGGTTCGGGTATCAACTGGCTCATTATTGGTGCTCAAACCAAGCCCTACAAGCCACCTGAGATTTCTTGGGCTCAGGAGATAGTAGAGGCTGCGGACAAGGCGGGAGTCAAGGTGTTCTTGAAGGATAACTTGAAGCCTCTATTGATACCAGAAGATTGTAGCAAGCCAAACTATCTTACAGAAGATGTATTTTGGGCTTCTGAGAAAGCTCAATTACGACAGGAGATGCCGTCTATACCTTCAGAATGAAGAAATGATAGATATTCCTGAAAGAATGGATGGGAGACGATAAGTTGATATGGAAGCAAAAGTATATGGGGGGAATTTATTTGCATTGGGAGAGCAAGTCAGGGTAGTGATGGCAGCAAGAAGCATGAATCAAATCGCCAAGAGACTGGGTGAGACTTATTACACAATCTCTCGTATGTGGGGGGAAACCGGGAATGAGGAAGAGATATTGAAAGCTGAAAAGCATCTAGGGAATCCAGTTGTAGTGTCATGTTTAACGCGAAACGAGAGGGGAAGCTCAATAAAAGAATTCCAAGATGATATAGATAGAGCATATCAGCCCAAGGTCTATAAACGCCCATACATCAGAAAATAAAGCTGACATTCTATGCAGAACGGATGAGTTATGACCCTAGAGGAAATACAAGAGAAAACATGAAGAGAAAGTTCGAGTTTGAAGTGCTTGGAATGGGATTTAATAATTCTTCTTATCCCGGAGCCTTCACTAAGCCTGTCGAATATATTATTCAATCCCACATTGAGGGGCGGATACTTCACTTGTTTAGTGGGAATAGTTTAATAGGCAACGAAAGGATTGATATTAACAATAGCAATGCCACATTGAATTGTGATGTCAGGGACTTCATTAAGACAGATAAGAGACATTGGGATTGGGTAATTTTAGACCCGCCATATAACATCACCAAGGTAGGCACAAAATTGAAGGGTTATGGGCTATCAGGTTGTGTTGCCTCAGATGTGGTATTCCGCAGAGCCTTAAAATATTACTTCCAAAGACATGTGGATAATATCCTTTGGTTGGATATTTGTGCTCCTATGGTAAAAGGCTTTTGCAGGAAGGAATTGTGGCTATTACTACCCGGCGGATTTCACACGGTGCGGGTTTTATCCTGGCTCAAAAGAGAAATGAAACCACTAATTTGAGGAAATACAAGAGAGAGATAACGGCTAGAATGAACTGTCAAGAATGCAAAGAAAGATTAGACTTGAATGACATCAACCTATTGACAAAGGCTTTATAGTATAGTATAATCTTGTTACATGGATAATATAATAACCCTCAAGACTACTGACTTGCTTACGGTTGAACAGTTCGCCCAACAAATAAAGCGGCCACGTATAACCATATACCGTTGGATTGAGAAGGGCAAAATCACTGCTGTTGAGATTGGTAAGACAATTTATATTCCAACTACCGAACTCGACAAAGTTAAGGAATAATTATATGATATTGTCTACACCGACCTTAAATACAAAGGCAGGTACTCCAGATAGACAGTTCATATCACCTAAAAACCGCAGGCAATTCTTTCACAAAGCAAATAATACCTGTGCCCGATGTCATCTACGGTTCCCAGATAAAGATTTAGCGATTGATCACATATACCCGCTAATCAAAGGCGGCCAAGATACGCCCAATAATTACCAAGTCCTATGTAAATCGTGCAATATCAAGAAAGTATCAGAAGACAAGAAGCAGCCACAAAGAGGCATACAGGCTAGATTTGTTGCCCCAAATACCGTACAGATAACAGACTTAGCCAAGATGCACACCATAAGCGAATCAGCGAAAATACTAGGTGTTTCAAGAGTTACCCTACATCGCTGGATCAGACAGGGGAAGCTAAAGCCTGAATCGGCATGGGGGCGTTCTTTTTTTACCATTGAGCAGTTAAGGCTCCATGTAATCCAAAAATGCTCCACCTGTTATCACCAGAGGGATAGTAAATGTGCTTGCAGAGAACCGGCAGATATAGAAAAACGCCCATTTGAATGTGGCGATTGGAGTTGGAAGTGGAGTTAGGGATACTGCTCGACAAACTCCAAAATGTCAAAGGTAGTGGTAAGAAATACACAGCACTATGCCCTGCCCATGAGGACAAGAATAATTCCCTTTCAGTCGCAACCGATACCTCAAAAATAATGGTCCATTGCTTTGCGGGGTGTTCCCCTGAAGCGATCGTTAAATCTTTAGGGCTTAATATGTCGGACCTCTTCCTTGATAGGAAATCCCCACAAGTAAAACCTAAAATAGTCAAAACTTACAACTACACTGATGAGACAGGCAAATCATTATTCCAAGTATGCCGGTTAGAGCCAAAGTCTTTTAGGCAACGCCATAAGAACGACAAAGACGAATGGGCTTGGGATATGAAGGGGGTAAGGCGCGTTCTTTACCATCTGCATGACATTATTAAAGCAGATGAAGTTTATTTTGTAGAAGGCGAAAAGGACTGTGACAACCTATGGGATTGTGGGCTTGTTTCGACAACCTCGCCTGGGGGTGCTAAGGCATGGAAGGATGAGTATATTGAACCTTTAATCGGGAAGAAGGTTATCTTGATACCCGACAGTGATGATGCTGGGTTAGCTTATATGAGAGAGATTGCCTATTCTTTAATGGGCAAAGCTCAATTATCCTGTATTACTTTGCCGGATAAAGATGTGTCTGATTGGCTCGCTAAGGGGCATCACCCTGACGAACTTATGGAGTTAAAGCAGGATATATCTGTCCTTTTAGGGGGGAAACGACCATCATACGAAATAGTTGACGAATCAATTTTGTGGCAACATGATCCCATTCAATTCAAGGCTGAAAATATCCGTAGGGAACGCACAGGCTTGCATGGAAAGGCAACGATTTTATTCAAATACAGCATCCTCGCATGGAGTACATTCAACCTTGAAAGGAGTGAAGAACGCAAAAAGCTGGCAAAGTCAGCTTTCCTTTCATTAAAGCCCGAAGTCAAAAAGGAATATACTGAAGATCGCCTAAAGCAGGACTTTGACCTTTTCTGCGCTCATTTATGGCAGTTTTATCTATCTCACTTTACTCCCGAGTTAGTCTATGGCGACGAAGAAATAGCCCCACTTACATTTTATCTCAAGCCTTACATAATGGAGGGTGGGGGGACCATAATGTTTGCTCCACCAGGGCGGGGTAAGTCCAACACTGGACTTCTGTGGGCGCAGTCAGTCAACTCAGGAGTGGATAAATTCTGGCCAGTCCAGCAGACACCAGTTCTTTTTATAAATCTTGAAAGGTCAAAGAAAACGCTACAGCGTCGGTTATCCTGTGTGAATAAACTTTTGGATTTGCCCGCAGTAACCCCGCTCAGAATACTCAATGCACGTGGGCAATCATTAAGCGACATCATAGATTCCTGCCGGAAGGCCATTAAGCAATATGGCATTCGGATAATCATGCTCGATTCAATAAGCAGGGCAGGGTTCGGGGATTTAACTGAAAACCGTCCAGTGAATGCTATCATAGATGCCTTATCGGGGTTGTGTGATACATGGGTGGCACTGGCCCATACTCCCCGTTCCGATGAGACTCATATATATGGTGGCGTAATGTTTGAAGCAGGAGCCGACATCGTGGTTATGCTGAGTTCTGCAATCTCAACAAATGGAACTTTGGGAATAGGTTATCAGATAACAAAAGCTAATGATATTAGTCATGGGGGGTTACACACTTATGCTATGGAATTTAACGAGTCAGGCTTATATAACTTCCGGAAGGCTCGCCCGTATGAGTTCCCTGAAATAGAAGGAAAGGAGAAAAAGCCGATGCTCCAAGCCATCAAGGACTACATTTTGGAACAGGATAGTGCTGAGGCAACGGCTAGTGAAATTGCGGGTGGCACAGGTCTCAATAGAGGTAATATCGCCAATGTTCTTCGCCAATCCGGGCATTTTGTCAGTATAAGGAAAGATGGTCGAAATGTCTACTATGGAGTTAAGGATACCACCAATTAAGCACATTAGGAGATTTTGTATTTGCAGGGTTTTATAGCTAATAAGCACATTATTAAGTGCTTACCAAAGTGCTTATTAAAAACAAATGGGGGTCTAATAGCTATAAATAATGTGTTTAATGAAGTGCTTAACCCTTATAAAGAAGAAATGTGTTTAATTTACATTTCTTTATAGGGTAAGCACATTTTTAGGGATAGTTTGACAAATAAACAGGCAAAAGTATATGATATGTTTAGAAGGGGCAACAATATGAACGGCAACTGGTATGCTTTAAGGTGGCAAGTATTACAGAGGGATAATTTTACCTGTGTATATTGTGGGCAATCTGCTCCATCAGTTATATTGCATATCGACCATAAAATACCACGAGCGGCCGGTGGGGATGATGATATGGCTAATTTGGTTACAGCTTGTGAAGCTTGCAACATAGGAAGAAATCTTGACCATTTTGTAATTCCTGAAAGAGTGAACAGGCATAAGCATAAAGTTCCTTTATTTGATTGTATGGTTGATTATTTGAAGGTGAATGAGGAAGCGACAGCAACCGAAATTAGTAAGGCTCTTGGTAGGCAGAAAAGCCGGTGCAATATAGCTCATCTATTGGCTAACAGCAATGAATTTAGGGTTTCACGGCGTGAAGGTAAATGCGTTTATTATACAATGCTAAATAAGGGAGAACGGGGATGAGTATTTTCAAGGTCACACTGCGCGCCGCGGATTTATTGTGGACCAAGTATCTCCGTATTAAATATAAATATACCTGTCAATGGTGTGGTAGAGTTTATACACCGGATAATTGCCGCAATTTTGGGACCAGCCATTACTTTAGCAGGAACCATGAAAATGTGCGATTCGATGAGGATAACACTTTCCCGATGTGTAATATCCCCTGTCATAACTTGGAAGCAAAAGGGAAAGGAAATCCGGCGTATGATGAATTTGTGCTTAAACGATTAGGGAAAGAAAGATATGATGCACTGGTATTAAGGGCGCACTTGTACAAAAAGCGTGATGATACAGCGGACAAGATAATTTTAAGAGAGTTATTAAAGGAGGTATAGGAAATGGCTTTGAAAATAAGACGACATAACAGATACTTGCAAAGGCGTAATGATGGGTTTTTGCCTTTTGAAGCGCGACCTTTATCCCGAGTTCCTTCTTATGTGCCTTACTTAAAAGCATTAGCACAAGAGCGTCGAGATATGGTAAAGAAAGCCAAATCTCTAGGGACTACTCAGACTAAATTTGAGGCACAGATTAAGGAATTATACAAGGTAAATAATTGGCTTAAACGAAACAAATCAGGGAAGACAGTCGCTGATCCTTGGGAAATGCTAAGAGACTTCGGCGAGAGGTTTCGCCAAAAGAACCCTGAGTATGATTCACCTTGGGAAAAGCGCCAAAGGAACTGGAGAGACTTTCAGGCAAGGATTGAAAGAACACTTGAACGGCAAAAAATGAGGGCATAAAAGGAGGATTGAAATGAAAGAGAAGCCAGATGTATTGAATGATAGGGCATTATTGGTTGCTTATGAAAATGCCATCTCTCCGTCAAAACAATGGAAGGGTGACTTGGATAGGGTAAGACGAAAAGCAATAGCCCAAGCCCAGCGAGATGCCGATGTAGCTCTTTATGAGCCTCTTATCCAGCAGGCAAAGTTTGAGGAGATTAAAGGTCTTTTTGAGACAATCGAAGCTATGTATCCTGAACTCCAGCAAGTATATTGGAAGAGCAAAGGCTGGCAATCCCTCAAAGGCGAATATGCCAAAGGAGGCAGCGTGAACGGGTTTCCCTATTCCTTCAAAAGAGTAGAGGAATGAAATACTGTGAAGATGTAGATTGCCCCAATTTAGGGGGTGAAATAGGTGATGCTACTGATTGCAAATTGGGTTTTCGGAATCCCATACGCACTCCTCGAACTATGCACAATGCGGTATACAGCAAATATGGTCATGTAATGCCTAAAGCGTGTAGGGCTAAATTCAAAAGAGTAGAGGCTGAGAAATGAAAGTATCACAAGGAACAATGAGTGTTTTGTTAGGTTGTCATTCTCCCATCCATTCAATGTTGGTGCTTATAGCTTGGTGTAAATTATATGGGAAACCGCCAAAGTTGTGGCAGGTTTGCTGTATATTCCTACATGATATAGGGCATTGGGGGAAAAACTACCTCGACAACTATGAGGAAAAGGCACATCACGCCGAATTAGGGGCAAAGGTAGCAGGCAAGTTATTCGGAAAGAAAGGTTATGACTTAATCATCGGGCATTGTTCTTACAATGGATCGGCAAGAAGCGAGTTATATGAACCCGATAAATACTCTTGGATAATCGCTCCCCTATGGTGGATGATTACGAATACTTGGTTTGAGCCGAAACTTCAAAGAAGGGGAAACACTCGCAAGGAGTCCGCTGTAATGTTTAAAGAAGCTATGAGAGGAAATCAAAAAACAGGTTGGCAAAAACATGGACATGATATTTACATTGAGCAATGGTGAGGCTGAGAAATGAAGCAAGCAATCAAAAAGTATAAGGAGGCACTTGAAGAGATGGTATGGCAGTTTGGGTATAGGGGTACAAAGAATAATCAGCCGATAATCTGGACAGGGGGGTTGAGTGCCTTAGAAAGTGCTTTTGAAGTACTAGGTTGGGATGATCCTCACTATTTGCCCGATGCCGAAGGTTATTGTTGTGAAATACAAGGATGTGTTGAGCCTGACACTTCAGGGTTACATTGGGACGGATTATATTTAAGGCTTTGTAGTAAACACGCTGCAGATTGCTTCAAAGATAGACCTTGCCCATCCGTAAAGCAATGGGCTATTGATAGAGAGGCGAAACGAGACCCAGTAACAAGAAGGCTACCAGGCAGTCATTCTTGAATATAGATAAGGAGGAAATATGGATGAATTAAGAGAGAAGCTAGCGGCATTAGATTGTAAAAGCTGCTATTCCCGTAGTGGTATTAAATATAAACCATGCTCATTGGGTTATATTCTAGGTAAATGTCCAGGTTATTATAACTTTACTGACCAAATCCTAGCTCTTATCAAAAAAGCTGGCTATGTGAAACTAGCAGAGAATCAAGAAATAGATATTCCCGATATGGTGTTTTCCTCTGCTGAAGCAAAAGCGTGTGGATTTACAAAGCGTAGCTTTTCGGAGGCACGTTGGCGAAAGGTTGAGTTATGAAAGCTCCAAAGCCAAAGCATAAAGATTTTTAATACTCAAGAAGTTATGGAGTTAAATTGCGAATCATAGCATACCAAACCAGCACCAGAGAAGATAAAGTCCTCATAGAAGAGAGCGGCGGTGAATTTGTCGTGTCCAAAGACATTGACGAACTTTTTGCCTTTCTTTTAGAGCCTTATGAGGACACGATTAAAGTAAGCTGGGACCTTGATTCTACTGTGTCTATTATTCTCAGGTTATTAGGCGAAACGAAATGCCGGCGGCTCCGTTCTACTAAGAGATTATTCTATCCGCCGTTTCACCTGTTCTACATCCCCGATAAGATTCTGAGCATAAGGCACACCCCGACCAGGTGCAAAATGTCTTTGTACGGATTAAGGCAATATTACCCCGACCTCGATGTTAACAACGTGGAGGAGGTTCAGATGCTTGGGGTGAAGTTACTTAAAGAGCTTGAGAAGATGGGGATGAAACCCACGAAGTTAACAAGCCCGGTAGCGATTTATGACGAATGTGTTTTATCTAAATTAGACTTACCGGGGGTTAAGGATATTCCTGTGGAAGTCTTGGAATACGCTTATAGAGCCTCGGGGCGACTTTGGATAGAATCTCATCAGATAGGATATTATGAATGAAGCACTTAGATTTATTCTCAGGCATAGGTGGTTTCTCCCTGGCTTGCGAGTGGGCGGGGATAGAAACAATAGGCTTTGTGGAGATAGACAAGTATTGCCAGAAGGTATTAAAGAAACACTGGCCGAGTGTTCAGATAGTGGAGGATATTAGAAATGTCGAGAAAATCAAGGAAATTGTTGCTAACGCCACAGGCGAGGGATGCGGAGCGAAGCGATATAAAGTTGGAATCTCTGAGCAAGCGTTACAAGAAACACCCGCAAGGCAATCTCGCCGAGCAGATAGCATATCAGGAATTGGAGAGCGAACAGATACAGCAACCCTCGAATCTCCAGCCATCCTTGTTACCGCCGGATTCCCTTGCCAGCCTTTCAGTGTTGCCGGGAAGCGAGGAGGCGAGAAAGATGACCGCTACCTCTGGCCTGAAACTATCGCAGTTATTAAAGCCATCAAGCCCACTTGGGTACTGCTTGAAAATGTTACTGGAATCATCAACCTGGCACTCGACACTGTGCTATCTGACCTGGAAGGTGCGGGCTACTCCTATGAAACGCTTATTATTCCAGCTTGTGCCGTCAACGCCTGGCATAGACGAGACAGAGTTTGGATTGTGGGCTACTCCACAAGCGATGGACAGCCTAACCCCGAAACAAGAGAAGGGGCTGAACCACGAAATCAACGAGGCACGGAAGGGAAGGACAAAGTTTGCCAATCTCAAGGAGCAAGCAGTCTATGGTCAAAAGATGTGGCCGAGTCCAAGAGCAGGGAATCCCGGCAGCAGGCCGAACAAGAAGGGGGGCAAGGTTCTGGCAGAGGAAGTCAAGAAGATGTTGCCGAGTCCCGATTGCTCAGACAGACGGAGCGAGAATTGCAAGCAACAAGGATTGCACAATGTGATTGGTGGGCAGTTGAACCCGAATTGGGCGGAATGGTTGATGGGATTTCCCCCTTCGTGGACGGATATTTCGACACCGAGCCTGACATACGACGAGTTACTAAAGGGGGCAAGAACCGAGTGGACAGACTTAAATGTTTAGGAAACGCCATAGTGCCACAGGTGGCTTATGAGATTATTAAGGTGATAAAGGAAATAAACGATGGTTTATGACTATGATTTATCAAGCGCCTTTCCCTCCGTAGCAAAAGAACTTATTGACACCCGGGATTGCCACTGGATAGAAAGCGCCGAATACCAACCCAAAGCGATTTACGGCTTCGTAAGATGTGAAGTAACGATTTTCGATTGGGTACAAGTTTCTCCCATTATCCAGGAAACAGAAGCGGGTTTAATTTCCCCGACAGGAACTTGGGAGGAATATCTTACTAAAGCTGAATTAGACTTTATAACGAAATGGAAAATAGGGGAGTTTAAGATACTGGAGGGTAATTGGGCGTTAACCAATAGAAAAGCCCTGAGAAAGCCCTTAAAAGTGGCAATGGAGCGACTTTTGGAGTATAAGCAGGGTTCGGAACTTCAGAAACTTTTGG
>Ga0307428_1000976_pt1 | contig 15517 bp, 13 predicted proteins | sample SalMarWE160240MG_FD_202161 | JGI IMG/M metagenome (GOLD analysis project Ga0307428, IMG submission 202161) | Salt marsh sediment microbial communities from the Plum Island Ecosystem LTER, Massachusetts, United States - WE1603-240 | ecosystem: Environmental > Aquatic > Marine > Intertidal zone >...
CTGAGGATCCTTGAGAAAGTCAATGATCTCCTCCAGCTCCTCCTTCGCCTCTTCCACCCCTGCCACGTCAGAAAAGGTGACCCGGTTCTGTTTTTCGGTGAGCAACCGAGCCCTTGCCTTTCCAAATGAGAGGGCCTTTGCCCCCCCGCCTTGCATCTGCCGCATGAAGAAGATCCAGACCCCGATGAACAGGAGCATCGGCAGCCAGGAGAGGAGCACGTTGTACCACGGATTCTGTTCCACCGGCTTGGCGGCGATCCGCACCCCCTTCTTTCGCAGGGAGGGAACCAACTCGGGATCGTCAGCGGCGTAGCTCCGAAACTGGGTGCCGTCCGTCAGCTGGCCTCGGATGTCCGACCCTTTCAGGGTCACCTCGGCGACCTCGCCCCGATCGACCATGGCGATAAAGTCGCTAAAGATGAGTTCCTTCTCAACGGGTTGACCCTGGTTGAAGATGTTAAAAAGGAGGATCATACTCAGGCCGATCACCAGCCAGAGTGCAAGATTCTTCATGAACGGACTCAAACCCCAACCCCCCTTTAGATTCATATCTCCTTACTCCAGAAGAGACACTCCAACATTATAACAAATAGCATATTGCTCTAAAGAAGCCAATACCCAATGGGGACCCTACCCGGACGCGGTCCCTTCCCCCCGGTGGATGGTGAGGAATAATACGTGTTCCGCCCCGCGCCCCACCCGTCCCCGTTCATCGATTCGAAATCCTGGTACCCATAGGATGCCTCGCTGATCCGAAACGACGGGGACCTTGCCCCGTTCCTCCCGAGGGACCTTCGCATCGACAAAGAGGTCCTGGAGCTTCTTGTGCCCTTCAAGCCCCAACGGGCGAAAACGATCACCGGGTCTCCAACCCCGAACCTCAAGCGGAAGAACCACCTGCTCCCAGTCGATATACGCCTGATCTGGACTGTTTCCCGGGACATCTGCCATCGATCGAGGGAGGATCGCGGCCTCCATCCTCACCCCCCACTCTTGAATGACGATCTCCCCGGGCACCCGCAATTCTTCTTGAACCAGAGGGCGCCGCTGTCCTGCGCGACGCCCCAGATAGAGAAAGCCCGCAGACCTCCAAGCCTTCTGGCCCCGGGGCAGGCTGACCGCCGACTGGCCCCCGGGAACCGTCAGCCTCTCGACGGCCCGCAAGTGGGCAGCGGTGAGATACGCCCCAGGGGCGAGGCTCCGAATCGCCCGCTCGAGGATCCGACGTCGAATCGGGGGGGCCACGGCCCGAAGCGACGTGAGGCTCATGCAAATTCTGGTCCCCTGAAACTCCACCAGGTCACCGAAGGTCTCGCCTGCACGTGCCTCAAGATAGCCCTCGTCGTCCGCGACAGACGCCGCCATGCGCGCCAACGCCTTCGTCATCGCAGGATTATATTCCCGTTCCAGCAACGGAAGGAGGTTCCAGCGGATCCGGTTGCGCAGATACCGAAGGTTCTGATTCGAAGGGTCCTCCACGAAAGAGAGCTGATGCCTTTTGACATAGTCCTCGATCTCCTCCCGCCCCACTTCCAGAAGCGGCCGAATGAGGCGCCCCTCTCTGACGGCCAACATTCCCCGCAGTCCCCGCAGCCCCGAGCCCCTGAGCAAATGAAGGAGGACCGTCTCGGCTTGATCGTCCCGGTGATGTCCCAAAGCAACCTTTGTCGCCCCAACTTGGGACGCCACCGCCGCGAGAAAACGGTACCGCGCCCGGCGAGCTTCCGCCTGAAGCGATCGGCCTCGACGCGCCTCTCCCCCCCAAGACCCCGTGGTCGCAGAGAGCCCCCAGGCACCCGCCAACCCCTCAACAAAGAGGGCATCCTGTCGAGAATTCTCGCGGAGACCGTGATCGAAATGTGCCACGTGAAGGCTCAGGGACGATTCGGCGTGAAGTCGGAGCAGGCAGTGAAGCAATACGACGGAATCCGCCCCCCCGGACACCGCAACGACCACCACTTCTCCAGGCTGGACAAGCCGATGGGTTTGGATCGCCCGCCGAACAGCGGAAAAAACCTTGTCTCGCACGCCCCCTCGCCTCCTTTAGCTCGATCATAGGGGCTCACCGCAATGCTGTCAACTTCCATGGGACCCGAGAAAAGGTACATTTCTATTGAAAAATCGGGACCCTCCTGCTACCGTTACCAGGATAGGTGGGGAGAGGAAAACTATGGCCATGGCCTCTCCAGAGATAGCAAAACCAAAAGTCCTCGTGGTGGACGATGAACGCCTCATCCGCGAGCACTGTGCAGATACCCTCGCCCAGGCAGGCTTTCAGGTCCTTACGGCCGCCGATGCCCAGGCGGCTCTCCGGGTGACCGAAACGGATCGTCCGGCCGCGATCCTGCTCGACCTCGTCCTTCCCGGCATGGGTGGGATCGAGGCCCTGAGCCACTTGGCCAGGCTCGCCCCCCACACTCCGGTGATCATGATCACCGCACATGCGTCCCTCCAGAATGCCGTGGAGTCCCTGAAACATGGCGCGTACGACTATATCCCGAAACCGCTTCAACCCGAGGCGCTCGTCGCGGCGGTGAAGCGGGCTGAAGAGCGCCACCGGCTCCTGGTCGAGAACAGCCAACTCGTCTATACCCTGCAAGAAAAAGTCGGTGAGCTCAGCCGTCTTCACCAGTTGGCGAGCGAAATGGCAGGAGAACTCCGCCAGCGGATGGAGGCACGCACCGCAGAACTCCACCGGAGTGAACGCCTCACCGAAAGCATCATCACCCATTTGGCAAGCGGATTAATGGTTGCCGATCCGGGCGGCGCCATCACAGTGATCAACCCCCAGGGAGCCATGACCCTCCGCTGCGACGCCGCGGAGCTGATCGGGTACAAACTGACCGACCTCTTTCCCAATGCAGGCGAGTTGCTGGAGGTCCGAGGTGAGTCCAGTCACAGAGAGCTCGAACTGACCCTGCGAGACCACACTACCATCCCCCTCGGCTTCAGCAATTCCTACCTCACGGATGTCCGAGGCAATCGGGAGGGGGTCATTGTCGTCTTCCGCGAACTGAGTGAGATCAAACAGCTCCAGGCGGAGCTCCACCGCAAAGACCGTCTTGCTGCCATCGGACAGGTCGTGGCGGGCGTGGCCCATGAGATTCGGAACCCCCTCTTCGGCATCACCTCCGTGGCCCAAATCTTGACGCGCGAGGTAAATCTCACATCAGCGCATCGAGAGCTCGTTGAGGCGATGCTCTCTGAGACCCAGCGCCTGAATGCCTTGATAGGCGACCTCCTCGTCTTCGGGCGACCAGCCGCTCTGGAACGGAGACCGACCGATCTCCACCAGCTCCTAGACGGGTGCTTTCACCTCTATGCCGGAGAGATTCGCGAGCGTTCCATTGCGCTGCGAAAGGCCTATCATGCCCACCTGCCGACTCTCTTTGTGGATCAAGATAAGCTGATACAGGTCATTCTGAATCTATTAAAGAACGCCCTGGAAGCCACCTCCTCCGGAGGAACCCTGACCGTGGAGACCCGACTCCACAAGAGCGGGGGGGGGCGTGAGCTGGACGACGTAGAGGTGTCCATCAGCGACACCGGGTGCGGGATCCTCCCCGAGGATCGGGACCGCATCTTCGATCTCTTCTTTACGACCAAGCCCAGGGGATCAGGCCTCGGTCTCCCGATATGCCGGCGGATTATAGAGGACCATGGAGGGAAACTTGCATTAGAGAGTCGCCAAGAACAGGGGACGACCTTTACGATAACGCTTCCCCTGAAGCCCGGCAATGGGTGACCGGCGACGCCGAGACGCACAATATGCAGCATACGCTCGTGATCATCGATGATGAGCCCCTGATCCAGAAGACCCTGCGGCACCACTTCGAGCGCCAGGGATACCGGGTCCTGGGGGCCTCCACAGCCTCCGAGGGGATCGGTCTCGTGCGCGACGAGGCCCCTGATGTCACCCTCTTAGACCTCAAACTGCCGGACATGGATGGCCTGACCGCTCTCGACCGCATCAAGGAGAGCCACCCCGACGGGGCGGTTATCGTACTCACCGCCCACGGGACCTACGAAAGTGCGGTGGAGGCGGTCAAGCGCGGGGCGGAAGATTTTTTGATTAAGGAGCCCGGGGAAGGAAACCTGGCCGCCATGGAACTGCGGGTCTCGAAGGCGGTGGAGCGACTGCGGAAAGACCGGATCCGCTCGTATTACAGTCAACATGTTCGGCGACGCGCCTCAGACCGAGAAACGGCCATCCCCGGCGAGCACGCCTCCATTCGTGCTATCGAGGGACTCATCGATCTCATCGCTCAAAATCCCAATACGACTGTCCTCCTCTTAGGAGAAAGTGGGACGGGAAAAGAGCTGATAGCCAAGGCAATCCATCAGAAGTCACCCCGACGAGAGAAGCCCTTTATCGAGATTAATTGTGCGGGCCTGTCCGAGAATCTCTTGGACTCGGAACTCTTCGGCCACGAACGAGGGGCGTTCACCGATGCCAAAGCGATGAAGCGGGGACTTCTGGAGGTGGCCGACGGCGGATCGGTCCTGCTGGATGAGATCGGGGATATGCCACCGGCAGTTCAGCCGAAGCTCCTCCGGGTCTTGGAAACTCGAACCTTCCGGCGGGTCGGGGGCCTTCGAGACATCTCCGTTGATGTGCGCACCATTACGGCAACCAACAGGGACCTGAAAAAGCTCGTGGAAGCCGGGACCTTCCGAGAAGACCTCTACTACCGGCTGAAGGTAATGCCCGTGGAGATTCCCCCCCTGCGAGAGCGGGGCCAGGACGTGCTCTACCTGGCCCAACTTTTTGTCCAAGAGTTCAACACACTCCTCAAGAAACGCATTCGGGGATTTTCCGAACAGGCTCAAGACATCCTCATGGCCTATTCCTGGCCCGGCAATGTCCGCGAACTGAAGAACGTAACGGAGCGGGCGATGATCCTGTGCGGGGGCGACGAGATCCTTCCCGAGCATCTCCCGGCAGATCTTCAAGGACTTGCCGGCACGGCGGTCCGTGTGGGCCCGGAAGAGTCGGTGACGGCGCGACCTCGCCGCAGAGGTTCGGACCGGTTCACCTCCCTTGCCGAACTCGAGAAAAACTACATCCGCGAGGCCCTCGAGGCGACTGAAGGGAATCGAACCCAGACAGCAAAACTCTTGGGAATCTCTCGCTCGACCCTCCTCGACAAGATCAAGCGGTATCGTTTGAAAGGATGACCCGGCGGCCGTCACCCTGCACGCTTCGGGCTGCAGGTTTTTCAGACAGGCCATCCCTCTCTCACCTCGTTTAGCCGTAACCCCGCATCAGATAAGCATCGAAACCGGGGGAGTCGCGCTTCCGTCTTGGTATGTCGCTTGCACCGCGACGAGAAGGGAAGAACCCCCTGTTGATGGGAGATGTCTCGATGGGTGCGCCCCTACATGTTCTCATTATGGAGCATGATCTCACCAGTTGTTTGGCGATAGCCCACGCTTTGAAAGGTCGTGGAGCGGACGTCCGTACCTGTACCAGTCTCAAGTACGCTCTTGAAGCCATACAGAAGCATCCTTTTGATGTCATCCTCGCCGATCTCCAGATGCGCGGGCACGACAGCAAGGACGGCTTGAATCTTCTGAAAGTGGTTCGAGGGGTACACCCCATGACTCACGTCATCATCATGACTGCATGCGGAGCCGAAGACGTCGAGGCCGAGGTGGAACAGTACGGGGGAACGTACTGGGCCAAATCTTGGGACTTCGAGGAGCTCCTCTTGTCGGTGATGTCCATCACGCCAGCGCCCCAGCCACTTTAGCAAAGGAAGTTTGCCTCAATATTTTCTGCACTTTCCATCGAGTGGCGTCGCGGCGCAATGTTTTGCAGAGCCGAGTTGGAAAAAAATGCTCTTTGCCCTCAAAAAGGACTTGACTCGAATATGAAGCTCGGTTAAAAGAAGGAGCATTCGCGTTCAATCAGTCCTCATGTTTAACATGTTCGACCGATTTTAAAACTTCTCACCCGCAGGCAAGATCGATGATTTTCTGGGGATAAGTCGCGAACAGCTCACCTCTCGATGACTTACGATGTCATTTACCTTGTGGAAAAGATGTGGATAGCTTTCTTCTTCTTGGAGGAAAGCGACCCGGCAGTACCGGTTTTAGATCTCCAGAGAAGTGCAAATAGGGTTGCGGGAGGCTGATGGGATGCCCGGACAGTCCCGTTTGTCCCAGGATGTATGGCAGGCGGCCATCTCCAACATCCAGCGGCAACTCGTTTCCCACAGTTTTGCAACTTGGTTCCGTCCCCTGACCCTCGGAAATATCAACGGCAACCATCTCCAGGTCCTGCTCCCGAATCGGTTTTTCAAAGAATGGTTTGAAGAACATTACCTTGAACTCCTCCGATCCGCCCTTGAGGATCTCCTGTTCACTCGCGTGGAAATCGAGCTTGCCGTTCCTAACCAGGATTCCCTTCCCCCGCCTCCCCCCCGGGAGGCCCCGCCGAAACGGCCTGCGCGCCGGCCCGGTCGCGCGACGTCCCCGCTGAATACGAAATACACGTTTGATAGCTTCGTCGTCGGGGCGGGGAATCAGCTTGCGCACGCCGCATCGCTGGCGGTCGGTGAACACATCTCGAAGGTCTACAATCCCCTCTTTATCTATGGCGGGGTCGGCCTGGGCAAGACGCATCTCCTCCACGCGATTGGCCACTTCGTTTTGGAGCGGGACAGCCTGGCCCACGTTTCCTACATCTCCTCGGAACGATTTACCAATGACCTGATCAACGCGATCCGCTTCGATGCGACGATCGATTTCCGAAATCGCTATCGGAGTGTGGATGTCCTGCTCATCGACGACATCCAGTTCATTGCGGGGAAGGAGCGGACCCAGGAGGAGTTTTTCCACACCTTCAACGACCTGTACAACGCCTCCAAACAGATCGTCCTGACCAGCGACAGTATTCCCAAGGAGATCCCAGGCCTGGAAGAACGCCTGCGTTCCCGGTTCGAGTGGGGCCTGATCGCCGATATCCAGCCGCCCGATCTGGAGACCAAAGCGGCCATCCTTCGGAAAAAGGCCCAGGCGGAAGGCGTGCAGATCCCGGATGAGGTGTCTTTGTTCATCGCGACGAACGTGAAAACCAACGTCCGGGAGCTGGAGGGCTACCTCGTCCGGATCGTCGCCTATGCCTCTCTGACGAACCAGGCCATTACGCTGGATCTGGCCCGCGAGGTCCTCAAGGAGCTCGTGGACGGGGACAGGGCGATCACGATGCCGCGGATCGTGGAAATCGTCGCAGATTTTTACCGGCTCAAGGAAAAGGAACTCCTGTCGAAAAGCCGGCACAAGTCTATCGTCCTGCCGCGGCAGGTGGCCATGTATCTCTGCCGAACCAACACGAACGCGTCCCTCCCGGACATTGGGGCGGAGTTTGGCGGCAAGGATCACTCCACGGTGATCCACGCCTGTGCCAAAATCCGGGAACTGATGGCCAGGGACGATAAGTTCCGCAGGCAGCTCCACGACTTGACCAATCTCCTCACCCACTGACCTTATCTTCTTCCCGTCGCAAAACTCAAGGAGCCGCCCTGAGCTCATGCGTGACCCGAGGGCGTTTTTCCGGAAGCGTCTCGTACATGCGGAGGGCGACGACGAGTCCGGAGAGGAGCGACAGGACGGCGACGACGTGGATGGAGGCTGCCATGCCGAACAGGTCGGCCACCACGCCGGCCAGCAAGGCCCCCACGGCGTACCCCAAGTCTCGCCAGAGGCGGTATACCCCGAGCGAGGTCGCGCGCCAATTCGGGTGTGCCACATCGCTGATGGCCGCCAGCAGGACCGGGTAAACCATCGCCGTCCCCAGGCCCTGAAGCACCGCCGCGGCGATCCACCACGAATAGGTGGGCAAGAGGACCGTCATCCAAATCGCAACGGCCTGAATGGTCATCCCCCCGACGATGAGCCTTTTTCGCCCAATCCGGTCGCTCAGGGGACCGGTGATGGGCTGCAGCAGTCCCCAGATGGCGGGATACAGGCCCCTGAGGACGCCGATGGCCGCGACGCCCAACCCGTACGAGGAAAAGAAGAGAGGATAGATGCCCCAGGACATCCCGACATTGTGATTGTTCACCAGCCCGGCTAGACTGCAAGAGGACAGGGCCGGCTCCTTCCACGTGGTCAGGGAAAAGATCTCCTTCACTGAAGCTTTCTCTTTGGCCTGAGGTTCGGGATTACCTATCCCAGGGTTACTCGGCGCCGCCTGCAGGCGGGCCTCGTAGCGGGCGTGGCCCAGGGTCTCCCGGACAAAGAAAAACGACACCAAGAGCCCTGCCACGGCGGTGCCAATGCCCAGGTAAAAGGGCTCGGGCCGAAGACCGTAGCGAGCGGCAATCTCGCCGGTGAGCCAGGCCATGATCCCCACGGAGAAGTAGCCGGCGAACTCATTGAGCCCCATGGCCAGGCCCCGCTGCCGCGGGCCGACGAGATCGATCTTCATGGTGACGGTCATCGACCAGGTCATAGCCTGGTTGATGCCGAGAAGCACGTTGGCCACGCCGACCCAAAACCATGCATTGGCATAAATGATGATAAAGGGTACGGGTAGGCCGATGAGCCAGCCGATGACAAGCACTCCCCTGCGCCCCCATTTCTCCGAGAGATAGCCTGCGAAGAAGTTGCACAGGGACTTCACCACCCCGAACGTGATGATGAACGAGACGATGGCGGTCTTCGAGGCCAGGCCGAACTCCTGCTCGCCGATGAGGGGGACAACGGTGGTCTCCAAACCGACTAGGGAGCCGACGAAGGCCACCGTCAGGACTAGCAGCGAAAACTGGCCGAGATTTTCCCAGAGCCCAAGACGGATTTCTGATGGAGATGACTTCACTCGGGTCCTCTCGGACATGCCCTACGCGATACCCTGGTTCCTCCGACGAATCTCGGCAAACTCCGGGGGCTGGGGGGGAAGATTCTCCAGCATGAAGTGGACGAACTCTTGCTTTGACCGAGGCTGGAGGGCTGGATTGAAGCGCCGCTCGAATCCGAGGGTCGAGCTGGGATTGCCGCTCATCGCGCGACCGCAGACCGAACCGGCGAAGTGGGCGGGATAGACGGCTAATGCATCATCCAGGGAAAGCAGCTTTCCAAAGAGGCTCTCATATAGCTCTTCGGCCAAACGGTGAGATTCTTCCGGACCGTGAAGGTCTGGCCGACCCGCGTCTCCCACAAAGAGCGTGTCCCCGGTAAACAGGAGCCACGGCTCGGGCCCACGCGTCTTATCGGTAACGAGCAAACAGATGCTGTCGAGAGAATGGCCCGGGGTATGGATGACGCGGATCCGGATGTTACCAAGTTCCAGCTCATCGCCATCGCTCAGAGGGCGGAAATCAAAATGTGCCTGAGCCGCCTCGTGGAGATAGATGGGCGCACCGGTCTTGGCCGACAATTCGAGGCACCCCGAGAGATGGTCTGCCTGGATGTGGGTTTCGATGATGTGCGTGATCCGCATCTTGGCTCCCTCGCTCGCCTCGAGATACGGATCAATCTCCTGCTGTGGATCCACCACAGCGGCCCTCGCCTTCCCCCCTCACCCGAAGAGGTACGACGCACACCCGGTCTCTGGCTTCAGAAATTGGCGCAGAATCATCTTTTCTCCCTCCCTCCGTTATGTCTCCGACCTTGAAAAATCAGGGGACTTGATCTTCAATAACCCCTTGACATACCATAGGTCAAATCAATAATAATTATTTTAGCAATCGGTTATATCAATATATATGGCACCTGCCTTCAAGGGGACCCCACCTTGACAGCTCGTTCTCCACTCCCTAGGATGAAGCGGTGATGGACCATTGCTTCCCTTCCACACAGGGACAGGCGGTGTTCGGTGTCGCACTTCTACGGCCGCTGATACTTGCAGGTTTGGTCGCCCTCGTTGCGGCACCGGCTTTCGCAGGTACCGATGATAAGGGGACGAATCCTCCGACGCCCGACGTGAGGACGCTAGGAGTGGGCCGCCTTGTCTTCGAACAGAATTGTGCCATCTGCCACGGGACGTGGGGTGACGGGCGGGGAACGGCGACTCACATGCTCGGAACGCAACCCCGTGATTTCCGGACTGGCGTGTACAAGTTCCGCTCGACCCCCTCGGGATCTCTCCCCACTGACCAAGACCTCTTTGAGACCGTCTCGCGGGGACTCCGTGGGACCGGGATGATCGGCCAGGATTTTCTCCCGGAAAGCGAGCGCTGGGCCGTAGTCGCCTATCTGAAGACCTTCTCTCAACGGTTTACAGGTGAGAAACGCCAACAGCCGATTCCCATTCCCGAGCCACCCCGACGCACGCCCGAGCTGATTGCCAAAGGAAAAGAGCTGTACCAAATGGCCGAATGTTTCAAGTGCCACGAAACAGAGGGACGAGGCAACGGACCGTCAGCCACAAACCTGAAGGATGACTGGGGATTTCCGATCCAACCGGCCGACCTGACGCGCCCCCTGAAGCGCGGCTCGAGCGCGGAGGCAATATACAAGACCCTCGTGACTGGCCTGGACGGCACCCCAATGCCTTCTTACGAGGGTGCGCTAAGCGACGAGGAATTCTGGGCCCTGTCTTTTTATGTCGTCTCGCTCAATACTGGCATCCTTTCGGACCGACAGCGGGGCGAGGAGGCGGCCGCCCAAATGGTCATTCACATGCATGGCGGCCACGGTCCCGGCATGATGCGGCGGATGCCGATGATGCGATAACGCGGAGGATGGGAACATGAGAAAAGCAAAAACGGAGCGGAAGCAAAGGCGCCACCAGTGGACTATCCTTACCGTTGCAACGCTGGTGGCCGGGGGTCTAGGAGCTGCGCTTCTTTTCTCGGGCCCTGGTGCCTCTCGGGAAAGGACCGTGGAGATCACCCCCTGGGGTGACCGCCTCGAGACCGTTGCGGCAGGCGAGCTCCCCTCTTTCGCAGAACACGCCAGCGTGAAGGTCCAAGAGACCTATCGGTATGCGGCAGCCCACCCCGAAGTGCTCCAATACATCCCGTGTACCTGCGGGTGTCGCGACATCGGCCATCGCCACAACGGCGATTGCTACGTGACGGAGCGACATGAGGACGGCCGGATCACCTTCACCAGTCACGCCGCCACCTGAGAAATCTGCCTCAACATCACGCGGGACGTGATGCACCTCAGGGCACAGGGAAAATCGCTCAAGGAGATTCGCGCGTACATCGATGAGAAGTACGGCGAATACGGCCCGAGCACGCCGACCCCGTCACCACCGGCGTAAGATGAGTGTCTATCTCGCGGAGGGGAAGGGGCAGCGCCCCTGTTCCATCTCTGAACGATAGTCAGCATTGTCGGACCTGGATCACCTTTCCGAAGGGGGGAAGTCGTCATGGCAAAGGACCCCGTGTGCGGCATGGACGTTGAGGAAACCAAGGCGGCGGCCACGTCGGATTACCAGGGCACTACCTACTACTTTTGCGCCCACGCCTGCAAAAAGGCCTTCGACAAAGACCCCGAGAAGTACCTAGAACAGGCCACTTAGGCCCTCCCCAAGAAAAAACTTGACACCCCGATGAGGGGGATTTATAATTACTTCGTAATCGAAGTATTCGACTTCAAAGCATATGGCGAAACGCACGGCTCGCGACAAGTTGATGATGCTCGATACGCACATCCGGGCCTTGGCCAAGCGCCTCTACTTGCGGCCGGCGGGGAAGGAGCTGCCCGCCGATCTATCCAACAGTGAGATTTTCTCGTGTGAGGCCCTGGGACGAAAAGGACGGTGCATGATGACGGAGCTCGCCAAGGAATGCGGCTTCGCCTTGAGTAGCATGACCGGCATTGTGGACCGTCTCGTCGCCAAGGGATACGTCAACCGATTCCGCGGTGAGGAGGATCGCCGCTCGGTCTTCGTCGAAGTGACGAGTAAGGGGGAGCAGGTGTGCCAGGAATGTCTCGAGGCCGAGATGGAGCTAATCATCGCCATGATGGATGCGCTGGGGCCGGATGAGCAGGATGCCTTGGTCGACCTCTTGGGTAAGGCCGTCGGCGGACTGGACGGGTAATTTTTTTGGCAATATACTTCGAATGTAAATAATTCATTTTCGTATTAGACGCGGGGGGTAGCGATGAAGCTGATTGAATTGCCGATTCAAGGGATGTCCTGCACCTCATGCGCGGCCCACATCGAAAAGGCCTTGCAGGGGCTCCCCGGCGTACAGCAGGCCACGGTCAATTTCGCGACCGAGCGCGCCACGGTGAAATACGAGCCGACTGGGACAGCTCCGAAAGCCCTCGTCGAAACCGTGCGTGATGCGGGATACGAGGTCTCGTTGGAGGAGGCTTCCCTGCCCATTGAGGGCATGACGTGCGCGAGTTGTGTGTCCCACATCGAGCGCGCCCTCAAAGACGTGGAGGGCGTGATAACCGCCAACGTGAACCTGGCGACCTCCAAGGCGTCTGTGACATTCATCCCCGGGATGGCCAGCCTGGCCGACTTGACACACGCGGTGACCGACGCGGGCTACGACGTGCCGGATCCTTCCGAGGAGGCTGTTGAACCGGACGAGGCAAAGGGGGATCCGGAACAACAGAAAATGGAGGCCGCGCGGTTCCGCATGCGGGTGGCGTGGGGCTTTACGGGACCCATCATCCTGTGGATGCTTGCCGAGATGTTGTTCGGCGTCATCTGGCCGAGCCAGACGGTATACGATCTGGGAATGACCATCCTGGCTATTCCCGTGCTCCTCTGGGTCGGCCGGAAGACCTACACCGGCGCCTGGGCGGCCCTGCGGCACGGCTACGCCAACATGGACACGCTCATCGCGCTGGGTACCGGCGCTTCCTTCCTGACCGGACCGGCCACCTTCTTTTTCCCCGTGGCCAACTATGCCGGTGTCGCGGCCATGATCATGGCCTTCCACCTCACCGGACGATACGTGGAAGAGAGCGCCAAGGGCCGCGCCTCCCAAGCGATCCGAAAGCTGTTGGAGCTCGGCGCAAAGACGGCACGCATCCTCGTCGAGGGCCGAGAGGTCGAGGTCCCGATCGAAAAGGTAGCGGTCGATGATGTGATGGTCGTCCGTCCCGGTGAAAAGATCCCCACCGACGGTGTGATTCGAGAAGGGGAAAGCGCGGTGGACGAGTCCATGGCCACCGGTGAATCGATGCCGGTCAACAAGGGCCCCGGTGACGGGGTGATTGGGGCCACCGTCAACCAGGAAGGGCTGTTACACGTGCAGGCCACCAAGGTAGGTAAGGATACCTTTCTCTCGCAGGTGATCAAGCTGGTGGAAGAATGCCAGGGGTCCAAAGTGCCCATCCAGGAGTTTGCCGACCGGGTGACCGGAGTGTTTGTCCCGGTGGTCATCGGAATCGCCCTGCTCACCTTGTCGGCCTGGCTCGTCTTTCCCGATCTCATGAAGCCACTGGTCAACCTCGGCGCATTCCTGCCGTGGGTCAACCCTTTACTCGGGATGGTGACTCTCGCCATCGTTTCCACCGTCGCCGTGTTGGTTATCGCATGCCCCTGTGCGCTGGGGCTTGCCACACCGACAGCCCTGATGGTCGGAACCGGCATGGGGGCCGAGACCGGCATCCTCATCCGTTCTGGCGAAGCCATCCAGACCCTCAAGGACGTCAAGATGATTGTTTTGGACAAGACGGGGACGATCACCAAGGGAAAGCCGGAGGTGACGGATGTTGTCGCGGTGAATGGCTTCACCCAAGAAGACGTCCTCCGCCTGGCCGGATCGGCAGAACGCGGAAGCGAGCATCCGTTGGGTCGGGCTGTGGTGCACTCCGCCGAGGCCAAGGAGGTGACGCTGGTCGGGCCCGAGAGCTTCCAAGCCGTCCGCGGGAAGGGAATCACGGCCTCCGTCAATGGCAACCGTGTGCTCGTTGGCTCCCGGAGATTGATGCGAGAGCATGGTCTCGACCCGACCTCATTGGAATCGGAAATGGCGCGCCTCGAGAAAGATGCCAAGACGGCGATGCTGGTGGCCTCCAACGCCTCCCTGGCGGGCGTGGTGGCGGTGGCCGATACGCTCAAGGATGACTCGGTGGCCGCCATTCGGGAACTGCACGAGATGGGCGTACAGACGGCGATGATGACCGGCGATAACCAGCGCACCGCCGAAGCGATCGCCAGACTCGTTGGCGTTGACCAGGTATTGGCCGAAGTATTGCCGGAGGGCAAGGTCGCCCAAATCCAGAAACTGCAGGATCGCTTCGGCCTCGTGGCCATGGTCGGTGACGGGATCAACGACGCCCCTGCCCTCACCCAGGCCAACGTGGGCATCGCCATCGGGACGGGGACAGACATCGCCATCGAAGCGTCGGATGTGACACTGGTGAGCGGCCATCTCTCGGGAGTGGCGAGCGCGATCAAGCTGAGCCGGGCCACCTTCCGTAAGATCAAACAGAATCTGTTCTGGGCGTTTTTCTACAACGTCGTGATGATTCCGCTGGCCATCATTGGCTGGATGCATCCGGTCCTCGCGGAAATTGCCATGGCGACCTCGTCCGTTTCGGTGGTGACCAATGCCAATCGTCTACGCCGAGTGGACATCCGGCCCGGACACTAGCGAGATGCCCCGCTGACGCAGGGGAACTCCCGCCGACATCGAACGGCGGCGAGAAACACAAGGGGGGGCAATCATGGAGTGGATCACGCACAACTGGCCGTGGATTCTCATCGGAATTGGGCTCGTGTGGTTTATGTCCCGAGGACGCGCGGGTGTAGGGTGCTGCGGCGGTGGGCCCTCCCATCACACGCGCAGTGAAGCTGCGGAGTTGGAAGGACAAGACAAGCCGGCACCGACCAAGAGCTGCTGCCACTGATTCGAAAGGAGAGGATGGCATGGCACGACAAGACAAACAACGGAGGCAATTGAGAACGCGAGGCACCGGTGGGAGGTCGAATTCCCGACTAGGGAAGCTCCTCATGTTCGCCGGGGTGCTCGTCGCGGCGCTGGGGGCCGGCTTTTACTTCGTCCAGGACCGCAGCCCGGAACCCCGCGTGATCGACGCATCCGACATCGGGATCGCGTCTCTACCTCCTCTCTCCACACAGGGCAAGTCCATCCGTGGGTGGCACGATATGGCGAACATCCCTCAGAACGTCAGGGGGTATCCTCTCTCCAAGGACGCGCCGCAGCCGGATGTGGCCGTGGAGCCGGCGAACCGGTATCTCGGGGCGTTGGGCCGCAAGGATGTCGTTAACCTCAAATACGTCGTGGTGAACACCGGTAACAAGGACTTGGTGATTGATAACGTGGTGACGTCCTGCGGGTGCACCACCGCAGACCTCAGCCACAGCATCATCCCACCGGGACACCGGGCTGATCTCGCGGTACGCTTCGACGCCGGCTACCACAAGGTCGAGCTGGGCGAGCAGGTCGTGCGCGTGGTGTGGCTGACGACCAATGACCCGGACACCCCAGTGGCCGAAGCACGCCTCACTGCGACAATTAGATAAGGACACGTGGAGCACCGATGCGTCGTTGGCTCATGGTGATCCCTGTCGCGAGTGTCCTGCTGATCCCGGCGGGAGCCCCAACCCTGGTCCCGGCACAATCAGCGC
>Ga0307428_1000977_pt1 | contig 15513 bp, 22 predicted proteins | sample SalMarWE160240MG_FD_202161 | JGI IMG/M metagenome (GOLD analysis project Ga0307428, IMG submission 202161) | Salt marsh sediment microbial communities from the Plum Island Ecosystem LTER, Massachusetts, United States - WE1603-240 | ecosystem: Environmental > Aquatic > Marine > Intertidal zone >...
CCTTGAATCTGTCATTTCGACTGCAAGGAGAAATCTTGTATTTTCAGCATGTTATATTGATAAGATTTCTCGCTTCGCTCGAAATGACATGCTGTTGAGACTTTTTACGAAACTATCAAGGTTGATAAACTCATATTTATCCTTTGTGCCTGCCCGCCATTGCTCTCGCGCAGGCGAGGCAGGCGGGTCTTGGTGCCTTTGTGGCTACCTGAGCAGTTACGAAATATATTGGAAAGGGCGATGTGTGTCAATGGGAAAGGGATTAGGTGATTGCGATGTTGTTCTAATGAGATATATCTACATGAATACATACTGGCTGATTATGAGTTGACTTTTTGACTGGAGTACAAGATATTCTCCCTCACACCTGATCAGCAAAGATAGTTTAACCAAAGGGAATCTGCCGATGAATGAGGAGTCTTTATGAAACGCAGAACCATAGCCATCATTTTCGTACTTGTTGGTATTTTTCTGCTCTCCAATGCGAACGATGGGATCTCAGGTGGTACTGAGAACACGGTAAAGTTAATGGTTCCCAACCTTCCCACCGGGGGATGAGGTGATTCGCAGGACAGGATAAGGTCTATCCTGGGGAGTATTGATGGATTGACAAAATACAGCCTCAATCCCTTGTCTTTTTCGGTAGAGGTGAGCTTTGATGCTAAGAAGGTGAGCGTTGAGGAGATTGTGGAGAAGCTCACAGAGGGTGGGTATCCCGTTTCAAGAGAACCCCAGATGCTCGAGTGATGGCGCAGAGCAGCAGGAAATCAGCCTTCACACGTTCTCTGTCAGCACCATGCTCACCCACCGGCGATAAAGATGACCACAGTTCCATCATGATCCATCTAATTGCACCCTCTTGGTATGGGTGTAAAGGTTCATCCGCCCTTTCCTGACGAAACCGATAAGGGTGATACCCAGGCTTGCTGCGAGCTCGACCCCTTTGTTGGTGGGGGCGGATTTGGAGGTAAGTATGGGAATATTCCTTATAGCCGCCTTGCTCATAATCTCGGAGGACACCCTGCCGCTGGTGACCAGGATGCGGTCATCGGTGGGTATTCCCTTGAGCATGCATTCACCAAAGACCTTATCGATCGCGTTGTGCCTGCCGATATCCTCGCTGAACACAAGTAGTTGGCGTGTATCACACAATGCGGCGCTATGAACCCCTCCTGTGGCCTCGAATACCTCAGATCGATGAATAAACTCCTCGATGAGGCTGAAGATCTCATCGGGTGTTATAGTCAGCATGGATTCTACTGATTGGCGGTCAAAGGAGGGCGCTGAGATTCCCCGGCCCCCGCTTGAGCCGATGAGTCGCTTGGATGCCGGGTCCTTAGCTGTCTTCCCGGGTTCTGCGGTCGTTATTTCTATGACGCCCATGTCTTCATCGAGCACTATCTCCTTGATGTCCTCTCTCCCCTTTATAAGCCCCTCGGAGCAGAGAAAACCAACCGCGAGATATTCCAGTTTTTCAGGGGAGCAAAGGAGCGTTACCAGATCTTTCTTGTCCAGATGGATGGTAAGGGCATGCTCGGCAGCCACCGTGTCCTTCATGCTCTTTGGCCTTCCTATGTCATCCTTGTATATGCGCACTATGGGTACGTTATCCAGCATCATTTATCCTTACAGTGTCTCCGGCATTGATGCGTCCACCACGGATTACCCTGGCAAATACCCCTTCTCTGGGCATGATGCACGTTGCCACTTGAACGGAGCCGCGTTTTAGAGATCTTCTCGAATTGACGCCCTTCTGCGCAATGATCTTGCCATGAATGTAAAATGATACGAACTCGCTTTTTGTTGTCCGATGTCTAGAAAGGTGAGACGAAACACGCCGTTACCATTGCAGGACGCTTCCTCCATATCTGCGGTTTTGGCGATCAGGTTGAACCAATTGCCAGCGGATTCTATATTTCTTGATCTAATAATCTTTTCAATAAGATATCTTCAATATTTCTTCGAGCATCCAATACAGATAAAATATAAACGTTATTTTCTGAGATTCTATAAATGATACGCCACGGGGAATGGATTATTTCGCGATACTGGAGGATTCCTTGGTCCTTCAGTTCTGGGACCAAGCGGCCGCGATTTGGGAAGAGATATAAGCTCGAAGCTTTTTCTTTAATGTTTTGAAATATCTTTTGTGCGTCCAATAAATTTTCATCGGCAATATATTCAATAATGCTCTTTAAATCATTTTCGGCTATATTTGACCAAATTATCCTGTATTTGTTATTCATCAACGCTTCATTTCAAGCATTTCTTCAATATTTTTAAATACCTGTTCCTGGGTGTTGGTTTTACCCTTTTTTATATCCTCTTCGCCTTGGGAGATAAGCTTGAGAATTCCAATTGCTTTATGCATACTTTCATAGCTTTTAGGGTCTTGCAATATGGCTCTGGGCTCACCATTTTGGGTTATAATCACAGGGCGATGGGTTTCGTTGATTTGTTCTAAAAGGTCTGCTGCTCGTGACTTAAGGTAGCTCACGGATTTTATATCTGTTGAAATATTCATGACTCATACCTCCAGTCTTTTTAAGATATCATATTCAGACCGCATGTCAAGTTTCATTTTTTACTGGTGAAGCTGCCTTCTATCAAATCGCAACTCGATTTTATGATTCGAAGGATTTGTTGGTGAGCATTCCCTCACCCGACGCTGCATCGTTAAGCCGCGTATCAAAACTTAAAAGCAATAGTTCGGGTAGTTGCTTCTGAAGGCTTTTTGCTGTTGCCAGATGCCAGAGATCGGCACCGCGAAGAGGCCATTTGAGCGAGAGCGGCTGGATAATCTTCCACTCCGGCCAGGTATTTAAATGGCGCCACGGACCACCTTCCAAGGTCTCAAGAGCCGCCTTTATAAGGATATCAGATAAAAGTCGTTCTCTCTGCATTCTTGCGATTACCGCACATGTTTCGGCATATGCTAAGCCTGATATGATATGAATGTCCTTTTGATGGCGTGCCCATCTTTGGGCCTCATCACTGTGCAGGTCCGTAAACAACGTAGAGAGGATAGCGGAGGCATCCCAATAAACAACGTGATGATCATCTGTTGACATCGTCTCTATCCTCTTGAAGCAATTGTTGCGCCATACCGTTTTGAAGGGGGATAGGAGGGGGAATTTCTTCTCGCATTTTTTCTACCCCTGTCCCTATTACCCCCTGTTCTTCCAAACGCTTGATCCGCACCTCCAGAGGGAGGGACTCTTCTTCAAGGGGAACTATTTTACCCACCGGCCTCCCGCGATCGGTCAAAATAATTTCGTTTCCGTTCTTGACCATCTTGAGCAGCTTGCTTAGGCTGATCTTGGCCTCCCGGACCCCTACATGGATAGATTGCATGATATGCTCCTTATGTGATTCTTCAAATCATCTTTATGATGTAACTATTGTAACTACAAATCTATCCCTGTCAAGCAGAAGTATCCCTGAATAAATGTAGAAAAAGCTATAATGACTGAATCTAGGTTAATCATGGAGAGAGCATAGAGGAAGTTTTCTCTGGAAAAAAGCTGAGGAATTATCCGGCGGATAAAACCGTAAATCAGAATATTCATACTATAGTCTGTAGACTTATAGTATGCATTTGAACATAATCCAACCTTAATGAAAAAGAACACTCCAGGAATCCCCGAATACAGGCTCATTGAGAAGCTTTTTGGTCAGGTATTGCAGCAACTCCGCAAAGAATGTGGGGTATCTCAAGAAGAACTTGGCTTCGAAAGCGGATATCACCGCACATATATAAGTCAGCTTGAGCGAGGAAAGAAAAGCCCTTCGCTTCAAACGATCTTTCAATTAGCAAAGGCATTAAAGGTGGAGCCCTCTCAGATAGTTGAACGTATTCAGACTCTTGTGGCTCCTCGTTCGAAATAATAGCGATAATTCTGTCACCATTAGCCATGAAAATTGTAGAACTTCATGATGTTTTTTCAGTGGGTCCTTTTCCTGAATCAGAGGAATGGCAGACCGCATGTGAACACGTGCAAGAGGCAATTTATGCAACAGATTGGCCCCATGGATCCGGGTATTTCAAAATCTATCCTGAGAGCGGTAAGAAACGAAGAGAAGGGAACGGGGTGGTACCTATCAAGAAACCTTGCATTAGGCGTCTTAGCAAATTGGGGTGGTTAACCGAGAAGCTGCCGCCTCTTAAAAAGGGGGTTATCAAGCCAGGCGACTTGGATGCCCTCTTCAAATGCAGTGCTGGATTCATAGGGTTTGAATGGGAAACAGGCAATATTTCTTCAAGCCATAGGGCGATTAATAAGCTACTCTTGACTACTCAAGCTGGTGGGCTTATCGGTGGTTTTCTGGTCGTTCCAAGTGACCAGCTGAAGGTATTCTTGACAGACCGCATTGGCAATATAGGTGAGCTCAGGCCGTACTTACCTCTTTGGAGTTCAATGCCAATTAAGGAAGGTGTATTGCGCATCGTGGTTGTTGAGCATGATGCAATAAGTTTCGATGTACCAAGAATCCCAAAGGGCATTGATGGAAGGGCTATCGAGTAATGTTCAGATCCCGCCGGAGCATTAGAATGTATTCCCGCCGCATTGTATTAGAAATACCCGTGATGGGTCGGCTCATCACTTTAGCCAGGCTGAAACCATGGTTTGAAGCCAGATCGGCAAGTATTTCATGAAGGCCGCGGACCTTTTCTGGGGATACTCCCAAGGCTTTTCCTAATTGGTTGTTGTTTGTCCCTACAATGATAGTACATAGGTGACCTGGACGTAAAACGCGTGCACATTCTGAGAGTACTTTGTCCATGTCCTCCTGATAAAGCTCAAACTTCTCAGACAGCTTTCTCCCACGAAGACCTATCATGTCCTCTCGAAGTTTATCCGTTTCCACACCGAGGAAATTCAAGTGAAAGGAATCATTGCTGATGTAATCAATGGCGAAACTATATGGTGGAGAGAAAATAATGCCATCGACACTTGCATCCTCCAGCATAAGCGTCCTTGCGTCGCCTTCCAGGACTTCCGCGTGAGCGAGGTCCGATTCGACCCCCTCCAGAGCATTCTGGATCTTTTCTGCAACAAACAGGTAGCGTTCAAGAATGGCCTTGAACTGATCTAGCACTGACTTTCGGCCACTCCTCTCGGAATACCCAGCACTGTCCAGGTAGGCGAGTAAAAGAAAATTATAAGTATCTGAGGTTTCTCGGTCCTTACCTGTCAGCTGACTTCTATGCTTCTTTGCTGCATACTCGGCGGCTGGCTCCATGACCGCCATAAAGTGCGTGGATGCTGTGGTTTTATGGGCTTTGGCACCACGATTTGGTTTTCCAACCTGTTTTTGAAAATAAGCAAAAACCTCCTTATAATTGGCAAGCGCCTTTCGGGCCCGAGACAAAGACATGGTAAGTGTGTCAATTTTCGTCTGACTCATAAACCTGCAAAACGGACTTGCGTCTACTCCAATCGATTGGACTCCCATCAAACATGCCTCGACCAGTACAGTGCCAGAGCCCACCATAGGGTCTAACACCATATCGCCCGGCTTGAGCCCCATAATATTCATTAGGCCTTTGATCATTTGAGGGTGGAATTTTCCACGGTATGGAAAGAGGCCATGAGTTGCATAGCCGGTTCTGAATTGGTTTTTTTCGAAAAAAGACTTCAGCCTGGCAGACGAATGCGAAGGCAATCTCAAGGATTTACCCGTGCACATAAGGAAGTGGCGGGTATAGGTGTTGTCTATGCGGGCAAAATATGCTGCGTTTCGTACAAGTTCTTTATCGGAAAGGAGCTGGTTCTCATGGAAGGCGATTGTTAATTCGTAGACATCATCTAAATTGGGCAGGAGTTGTCGTTCAGGAGGAAATAGCTGGCCTGTTAGATCTTTTGAGAGGGCATCAGCAACGTCCGAGAAGGTCACATTGTCCCTCATTTCAACCTTCGACGTAATCTTCGGACTTGTGGGGGCGAAGATCTCCGTTTTGCAGCCTCTCAACAATTACATCGCAGCTTTCCAGCTCAATGCCAATCCAGTGTCGGCCAATGCGTTCGCATACATCGTAAGTTGTTCCGCTACCACCAAGAGGATCCAGCACAACATCGCATTCTTGGGTAGACATTTGAACAATACGTTCAAGTAGCTTTGTAGATAATTGGTTCACAGTTCTCTTCCGGCTCTTGAATTTCCAGTGCCTCACGGGGGTAATGTCATTCCAGACATCTGTCAGGTTCACTCCACTTGGGTTCATAGCCCCCCTGTGCCCACCATAGTCCTTGAGTTCTCTACCACAATGGCGACAGACCTCTATTGGAGTCCGAATCTTCCTGAAAATCCTTGGTTTTCCCTTTGTAAAATACAGCAAGCTATAGTGCGAAGGATAGAGCCGCCCGGGAATAGGCAAAGACAGTTTAACGTTTACGGCGATCCAATGCCGAAAGGTTAAACCGGATTCTGTCAAATAAGAGCCCAGAATGATGTTCCACCTCGGAAGATTGTAAAGGAAAAGAGCTCCACCAGGTTTCAGTACTCGAATGCAGTGGTTCAGCCATTCCTTGCACCACGCAATGTAATCATCATCGGGACGGTCATCATTTATTTGGGATCCGTATTCTTTCGATAGATTAAATGGCGGATCAGCAAATACCGTATCGATGGTCTCCCTGCGGACATATGGGAGAAGCTGCAAACAGTCCCCTTCATAAAGGGTGCCCAATCGCGTCGAGTACACCAGACTCTTCTCCATTCCAGGTTCAACAATGTCGCCTGCTGTCCATATTTCTGGCTTATTGGGGACGTGCAATGTCATTACATTAAATTGATTGATTAGAACTCATTTTTTGTAAAAAAAGTATAGGGAAATGACCGTTATGTGTCAAGGTGATAAGATGAGAGGTGATAAGATGAGATGCCCTTTTTTTGTGTCGAAATAGAGGCAATTTGGCCTTATATGTCAATGACGAATACAGTCCATGATATGGTGGGTGCTCATCTTCCATCGGTATGGATCTGTGAAGGGCAGCACAAAAAGTGTGATTATTCATGACCGCCATCTCTTAGGGTATGTGCCTTATGGGCATTGAGCTAACGATTGCTATAGGGCAGAGAGAGCGGAACGAGATCTTTTTCACTTATAGTCTCCACTTCGGAATCAGGGCCGTCAGGGGTTGTCGTGCCTTTCGAGTTCGGACCTGAGGGATCGTGCCATCATCCGTTCGTAGAGACGGGGCGCTATCTTCATCATGAGGTACGTGATCCTTCCGATCGTGGAGTGGATGACAAGGGGGCGATTGTTCATAGCTCCGGTTATAATGACGCCCGCTGTTTCCCAGGGGTCAGCCACCTTTCCCAACGTGGACTGGGGATGGAGCGTTTTGGAGCCGTCCCAGTCAAGGGCGTTTTTGTTGATGCCTGTTTTGGTGAAGCCCGGGCACGCGATAGTGATGGTTATGCCGTAAGGGGAGAGCTCCGGTCTCAGGGAGGAGAAGAACCCCTGGAGGGCATGCTTGCTTGCCGCATACCCCGGCCTGCCCAAAAGGGGCGCGAATCCCGCAATGGAGCTTATCACGATAATCTGGCCCTTTGAGGCGATGAGATAGGGAAGGGCCGCTCCGGTAAGATAGAGAGATCCGAAGAAGTTGACGTCCATGACCCTGCGGAAAACCTGCGGCCTGGTCTTTACAAAGGCAGAGCGGTGGGTGATGCCTGCGTTGTTCACGAGGGCGTATAGGCCGCCAAGCTTTCCGGAAATGGAATCCAGGGCGCGCCCGCAGGCCTTCTCTTTGGTGATGTCCAGGGTCACCGGCGCATTGTTTATCCCTCTGGCGGTAAGCTCTCGCGAGAGCCGTGCAAGGGCGTCCTTTTCCAGATCGATGATGCCCACGTTGGCGCCTAAAAGCCCGAAGCGGAGACTCAAGGCCCTACCCAGGCCCCCTGCGGCCCCGGATATCACGACCGTCCTGTCACGATAGTCCCGCCGGTTAGGGGCCAAGGCAGTTCTCCTGGAGGTAGTATTCAAAGACCTGCCTGCTGCTCTTTTGGGGCGTGTACCCGAATTCCTCCTTGAGCCGCCTGTTTGAGAGCACCGGCCTGTATCTCAGGAAGTCTACCTGTTCCGGCCCGTATTGGGTGAGGCCGAATCTCCTAAGGACGAACAGGCCGGAACGGAGGATCCAGACAGGCAGACGCATGAGGGGTTTGTTAAGGATGCCGGCGATCTCCTGCAATCCCATGGCGCCGTCACCCGCAAGGTTATAGATGCCGGTTTTCTCCTCCAGGATGCCCTTGATGATAATGGCTATCACATCCTGATCCCAGATAAAGACAAAAGGGGTTTTGCTTCCCCTCACGCCGAGCATAACCCTTTTTTGAAAGAGATCGGTTATCTGGTTGCTGGTGGAGGTCCCCAGGATAGTTCCGGGCCTGAGTATCAACTGCTTGAGCTCCGGGTGCTCCTTTCGAGCCTGCAAGAGCATCTCCTCCACCTGTCTCTTGTGGTCAGCATAGGCGAATTCCGGGTTGCCCCGAAGAGGATCTCCCTCGTCGAGCCAATCGGGATTATCGGCATGGTAGCCGTAAGCCGCACCGCTGCTCGTTACGATCAGGTGACGGACGCCTGCCTTCAGGCAGGATTCAAGCACGTTTTTTGTTCCCAGCACATCCACCTGATAGGCCGATTCACGGTCATGCCTTTTCCCGGGGGTAACGATGCCGGCAAGGTGGACCACGGTGGCAATAGCATTCTGCCTGAGGATGCGTTCCATCTCCCCTGAGCGCACGTCCAGGACCAGGCGGGTTATGGATTGACCTTCATCAACCTTGACCTCCCTGATGTCCGAGGCGAGTATCGGCCCGAACCTGTCTCGCATGGAAACCATTGTTTCGACCAGGAGGCTTCCTATATAGCCGGAGGTCCCGGTAATAAATATTGCGGGTTTTCCTGTTCGGCCTTCCATGTCAGGCAGCCTGTTCCACCTGAAGGGGTCTCAGGGACCAGAACGAGGCCACGGCAAGCCCGGCTATAATATGCCATATCCCCCACCATCCTGCGATAATGGCCATGCCGCCCAATCCTCCGAAGAAGTTGAATATCAGTATGAGTCCGAGGGCCGAGTTCTGGATGCCCACCTCTATGGCGACCGCCCGGACATCCCTGGGAGGCAGTTTCATGATCCTGGCACTGGCGTAACCCAGGGTGAGGGCCAGGGCGTTGTGGAGAAATACGACAAAGACCACGATTCCTATGGCCTGGAGAAACACGCTCCAGTTGGCCAACAAGGCCATGGCCACCACGCCCACGAATACCAAAAAGGAGAAAACCTTAAAGGGTTTTCTGACGCGATCCGCCAGCCTGGGGAAGAGCCTTGAGAGTATCATGCCCAGGGCCATGGGGATGCCGAGGATGATGAAGATGGTGGTGAAGACATCCAGAGGGCTCAGGCTCACGGCCTTCAAGATGGGCCTGGTGGCGGGATGCAAGCCTCCCCATAGGCTGAGGTTCAAGGGCGTCATGAAGATGGCCGCCGCTGTGGACACGGCGGTCATGCTCACGCTGATGGCCACGTTCCCCCGTGCCAGATAGGTTATAATGTTCGAAAGGTTGCCGCCCGGGCAGGACGCGATGAGCATCATTCCCAGGGCCATGGAGGGCGCGGGCTTTATGATTAGGGTGAGCAGGAAGGTGAAGGCGGGCAGGAGGATAAATTGGGCTGCCAGCCCGATTCCGGGCGCCTTGGGGGAGATGACGATCCTCTTGAAATCCTCCAGCTTCAGGTCCAAGGACACCCCGAGCATCATGAGCCCTATGACCGCGTTGAGGGTAAAGAGGCTCTGGGAGCTGAAGTTCAGTCGCATCTGATCAATGAGTTCCGGGCTCATGCTCTCTTCCTCCTCTGAATGGATGTGGTGTGCCTTACCGGATGTGACCTTTATGTAGGTTTTTACCATATAGCCTACTTGCTGCCAAAAGAAAAGGCCCGGACGGATTTCAAAATAAAACGGAATCCTCCTCAATCAACCGGCAAGTATTTCACCGCAAAGGCGCAAAGAGCGCAGAGATGATTCATTCTCTATAGAAAGAGCATACGCGAAGCGTGAGGTCTTTCCCTTTTCTGTCGTCCCTGTCCCGTGGAATGTTTATCCCGTGAAATGCAAGGCCTATTTCTCTGGGACCAAGCCTATTCCACTGGGATCGGCAGAAAAGGGAAATAACATATTCCTCTGCGATCTCCTTGCCCTGTTAAATATTGTATAAAGCAGATCCGAGAACATATTCTAAGCATTAATTTTAAAGGATTTATATACCCCTAAACATAACTCTTTATTTAACAGGGTGAACCTCTAGCGAAGCGGGCGGTGAGATAGAACTTAGTTCACGCAATGAAAAACTTGACGCAAATTTTTAAATTTGGCTTATATAGACGGCTAGTTCACCACCGTATATATCCAAAAAGCTCGCAATTCAATTCCCATTTTGTTACTAGGAAAGCTGTGCTTTTCCCTGGACGCAAACCCTAACCGAGGGAAGGCTATCAACTGAACACAGACACCCTGCTTCTCAATAAGAGAGGTGGGGTTTTGTTTTTGGAAAAGAGAGATGAAAAAAATCGTTATTCCTTCAATCATACTCATAATTGTAATCATGGTATATTTGATATTTCCATATTACTGCATTTACAAGCTAGCTATATCCTTGAAGGAGGCGGATAGATATGCACTGGAGAATTATATTAACTTTGGAAGTGTAAGGGCCTCTTTAAAGGAACAAATAAATGCGAAGATGATGGCTGAATTAATAAAAGAAAAGGAATTGAAAGATAATCCGTTTGCAGGATTAGCTATGCTTATAGGGCCAAAATTGGTCGATTATGCACTTGAAACTTACCTTACACCTTCAGGGCTAGCTGCATTAATAGGAAGTGGAAATCTCGAAAATAATATCAATAAATTGCAAGAACAAGGGTTTCCCATGATAGAAACTGCAGAGGATATTGATTTTTGGAATTTATTATCTAAGGCAGAATATGCTTTCTTTGCTAATCCGTCCACGTTTTTAATTGAGATCGAAGGTACAAAATTTAGATTTAAACTACAAGATTGGTCTTGGAAGCTAGTAGGTATCTATTTCCCAGATAAATCAAATGCTAAGCAAAAGATTGCTAAACTAAACTCTCTTGGTAAATTAAGGGGTGAGAAGTCTTTTGATGAACATAGTTTGGCTGAAGGGGAAGAGAGTTATTGGATAAAAAGTAGCACAGCAAATGTGCGTGCAGGTCCTTCCACAACTTATTCAATAATAATGACTTTAAAACAAGGTGACAAAGTTTATCTAGTTGATCGATTAGAAAAATGGGTCAAAGTCAAGTTAACAGAAAAGGAAGATAATATCGGTTGGATTCATTCATCTCTTCTCTCGGAATACTATGTAGCACCACCCCCTTCATTTAAGATTATCGATGTCGAGATAAAAGTGACAGAAAAAAACGATGTCTGGTGGAAATACGCTTGGCGATTGAGAGTACAGAATTCTGATATTTCCGCCGTATCTTTGACAGCAATTATAGAATTTCAGGATAAGGATGGATTTATTATTGAGCAAGATACCGAATATGATTTAAATGTTCCTGCCGGGAAAGAGCGTACATTTACTGGTTATGCGCTTATCAATGCAAAAGTAGCAAAGAATGTTGCTCAAGTTGACGCAAAAGTGCATCGATGAGAAGGGCCACAACGAAAAGAAGGACGACCTTACATAATTAAATTTTTACACTCTTAAATAAAGATATTTATGAAATTAAGGTCCCCTAAATCCCAAGCTCTTCCTAGCCTTCGGAAACCATACGCGGCTGTCGTTTCTTTTGACGGGATAACAGGATTGATGGTTTGGTAAAAATGCCTCTAATATGTCACAAAGGTGTTACGAGCGGGCTTGGATATTAAACGGTAAACCCTGAACCTTTACCCCCTGAAATTTTTGCCCCGTTGAACTCAAGGACCGTTCAACTGGGGCATGATAGTGATAGCGAAGCTTGCCATGCTTGCCCCGTTGAACCGTGCCCGTATAAAGGGGGACGACCGTAAATAATAAAAATGACTTTGCATGAATCTTAACTCGAAATATACAAGAGTACATGCCCAGGATAGCCCGATTAGATACACCCGGTCTTTTGCATCATGTCATGATCAGAGGAATAGAACGCCGAAAGATATTCAAGGATGATAAGGATCGTGAAAACTTAATTGAACGTCTATCAATCCTCCTTCCGGAAACTCAAACCCAATGCTACGCATGGTCATTGTTATCAAATCACTCTCATCTTCTATTAAAAAGCGGACCTGCTGGTATCGCCGCTTTAATGAGAAGGCTACTTACAGGTTACGCGGTGTCTTATAACCGCAGGCACAAGCGTCACGGGCACCTGTTCCAGAATAGATATACGTCCCTTGTATGCCAGGAAGATGCGTATCTGCTGGAGCTGGTCCGCTACATCCACCTGAATTTGCTGCGAGCAGGCCTCGTAACAACTATCGACCAGTTGAACAAATCACCGTGGTCAGGCCATGCTGCCTTGGCAGGCTCTGTACACAGGGACTGGCAGGACACCCAGTATGTGTTGTCGCTTTTTGGAAGCGGTTCTGTGGTTTGAGGTGTTGGCCCTAAGGAGCATGGGAATCAAGGAGGCATCAGATCAGAGGATATTGGGCGACGGTACCTTCGTAGGCCAGCTCTTGGAGGAGATAGACGATATGGGCAGAGAGAATCTGAAGCTGACAACCCGACAGATGTATTGTAATTGGGGACATTACTAATTCTACTAACTCCTCATAACATCTCTCTGATGTAATGCTATTGTAGTCGCTGATAGATAAACACGTACTTGACGCCCCAGCTCTGCGAGTGGAAGCCCCCATTTCTCGACAAGGTTACGAATAATCGAGCCTTACTATTGATACTTCCTTTACCTCCGACTATGAGGTGGTGCAATTTCCCAGGCGAATCTAGTCTTGCTTGTCGTGTCATCAGTTCTATCGGTTTCGGGAGTTTGAAGAAAGGGTATGATAAGTGTAAATAGCAACGGGCGTCCCCAACTATTATAGATATATTTTGACAAAATAATAGGGGGATCGTAGAAGGGGACCGGGAAATGGGGGTAGAAAAAAGGGATAAAGACAACGCTTATTCAGGCGAGGTTGGCTGCACGCCTGTCTCGCTTGAGGCTCACTATGGCGGACAAGCACCCGGTATACGTTTTAACCACAAACAGTAGAAAAGATCGGTGCGGTAAGCGTAATGCTGATACCGGAGTACCTGTCGTACCTGGTCCATAAGCTTGAGGCTAGGATCGGGTCTGAATTTTGCCTTGTTTTCCATGATACGAAGCAAGTGGCATCATGTCATGGAAATTTCATTTTTACATTCTTTTATATTAGATAGTAATATATATGGAAAATAATCCATGAGATAAGGCCCATAGGTTTTGGGATTTTACGTTTACCTATCAATAACTAAAGGAGAATGTATGTCATTAGATATTAAAACAATTGAATACTACAACATAACAGTTGAGGGTCATGTCGGAGAAGGATCTAAACTGCTTTCTGTGTTTGCCGATGTTGGGGTTAACTTGCTTGCTTTCAAATCAGTTGCTCTGGAACCTATGCGTACCCAGTTCACTCTTTTTCCTGATGACGGTTTAAAGATGAGCGATGGAGCGAAAAAAGAAGGACTGAATTTAGATGGACCTCACTCTGCTCTGTTAATTAAAGGTGATAATGATGAGTCAGGGGAATTGGCTGATAGCTTTCTCAGGCAGATATTAATGTTCACGAATCTAGTGGAATAGCCGATATAAAGGGAAATTATGGCGTCATTCTCTACCTTAAGCAGGAAGACTGCGAAAAAGCTGTAGCGGCTTTAGAGAAGTGATTTCATCCTAATGCAATTGGGGGCACATCAAATTATAAGTTAAGATTGTAAATACTGGGTAAGGGGAAATAGGCGTTAGATCACGACATTCATCGGACAAACAAACGCTCGCTGCATCAACTGAAAGGGTCCATGATAGCCATGGAGAAAAAGGAGTTACAAATTTTGATGGTGCAGCAAAAAGTCACCATGATCGTCACTCCGGCGGAAGCCGGAGTCTATAACCTATTGAAAATACTGGATTCCGGCTTTCGCCGGAATGACGGAAAAATGAAAAGAATGACTTTTTACGAATTTGTCAAAATTTGAATCATCAGATGAAGCCCATGCAACATCCAATGATGGGAATAGCCTTCACTATGATGCGAGTGGTGATGTCGCTCAGAAAATATTTCCGCAATATTGACGAAGAAATCCGACTGTCTGGACTCAAATCAGGAGATGTAGTACTTGATTTCGGATGCGGACCAGGATTTAACACAATCCCTGCTGCACAAAAAGTCGGCGTGCAGGGGAAAGTGTATGCCCTTGATGCCAGTCCCAATGCTATTGCCATTGCCGAAAAGGAGATGCGAAAGCATGATCTCAACAACATTGAAACTCTTTTGTCTGATTGCGATATCCCGCTTGAAGACCAGTCCGTTGATATTGTCTATTTGCATAATACATTGCCCCTCATCACTCGTAAAAAAGAGGTGTTACGAGAAATACAACGGGTTCTGAAAGTTGCCGGCAAACTGTCGTATATGAGTCGAAAGGGATCTCGAGTGGGTGGGCACACGACGATGAATCATGAGGAGGTTCGAGAATATCTGGAAACCGAACTCCATTTTCAACTTGTCCGGGAGAACAACGGTCAGTTCATCTTTGAGCGCAAATAATAATACAAGTCACATCACGATAGAGGCAAGTAATTGTAATTGGGGATATATATTCCCCCTGTTTCTCCAAAAGCACGGCGGGCAAGCAAGAGAAAGAGTGACTAATTAATAATTGTAGTAATATCAATAATATAGAATATATTAGCTTACGTTGAATACAGCTCTCCTTTGCCCACATCTGGGTTTTTCATTCGGCGAGTCTCTCGCCCCTGATGAACCCTCCATCATGTGATCATTCGGAGAATAGAAAAGAGGCCCCTCTGGGTTATCGAAATTTATGAGAAGATTTTCTTGCTCTATCCTGCATTGACATGGCCCATACAATATATTACTATTACCAGTAATACATAGTACTGGAGGATATATTATGAGAGTAACCACAAAAGGTCAGGTCACCATTCCCCAGCACATTCGCGAAAAATTGGGAATTAGCCCAACAACAGAGGTTGATTTTATCGAGGAAGAAGGCCGTATTGTTTTAGTGAAACAAAAAGGGGGAAAAGCAGCCACCCGAAGATTTGCAAAATTGCGTGGTGCTGCCACTGTTACCATGACGACGGATGAAATTATGGCCTTAACGAGGTCAGATAGATGAAGGGCCTTCTTGTTGACTCAAATGTCATTTTGGACATTTTCCTTGATGATCCTCATTGGGCTGATTGGTCTGAATCTGCATTGGCAACTTATTGCGACCACACAACGCTTTATATTAACTCGATAATTTATACAGAA
>Ga0307428_1000979_pt1 | contig 15504 bp, 6 predicted proteins | sample SalMarWE160240MG_FD_202161 | JGI IMG/M metagenome (GOLD analysis project Ga0307428, IMG submission 202161) | Salt marsh sediment microbial communities from the Plum Island Ecosystem LTER, Massachusetts, United States - WE1603-240 | ecosystem: Environmental > Aquatic > Marine > Intertidal zone >...
CGTTTCGAGCAATCAACACGCTTGACGGGATGGTGGGATTTAAAGACCCTGAGCACCTTCACATTGGATGGTTTTCCGCAGTCTCTGACACCATAGTCAACTATATTCCAGCTCGATTAACTACCCTTCTAATAATTTTAGCCTCAGCTATTCTGGGCGAAGACTATAAGAGCGCGTGGAAAATTGCTCGTCGAGACCAAGCTAAGATTCCCAGCATAAATCACGGATGGCAGATGGCGTCCATGGCTGGAGCCCTATGCATGCAATTAGAAAAACCGGGGCAATACGCCGTTGGCGACCAAATCGAAGAGTTGACCTCAAGCAAAATAATTCGTGCATTAAGAATCCGAAACGTTGCAATAATCTTAGCTATACTCTTTATGCTGCCAGTACTTTTGCTAACGAATCTCTACTTGTTTCCCCTTTTAGGATATTAACGTCTCGCTTGGATGCCTTTTCATCAGTTAATCCTTATTTTCGCATGTGTGAACCCCTTTTATGCAAAACATATTAAGCATACGGCTTGCTGTATTTGTGAAAGTAATAACGCTCAGGGAAGAAATATGCCGCCACATGTAACCCTTGTGAACCCACCCTACCCGAAGGGCGCACACCAGCATCCCCCATTTACCCCTTTAGGTTTGGGGTATTTAGCTGCTGTTTTAGAGAAAAATCGTTATGAAGTTGATGTAATCGATTGCCAAGCCCTAAACATATCATTTGAAGAAGTAAAAAACGAACTTCACAAACGTCAACCCGACGTGGTTGGATTAACCTCTACCACCCTCACCTACAAGTCTGCGTTGCGTATAATAAAAACTGCTAAAAAAGTCTGTCCAAACTGTTTAACCCTTCTTGGTGGTGTTCACGTTACGTTCTGGGATGATAAAGCACTGCAGGAATGTCCACAACTAGACATTGTTGTGAGGAAGGAGGGCGAAATCACGCTTCTGGAGTTGGTGCAAAGGCTAGAAGCAGGTAAGAATTTCAGTGATGTGTTGGGTATAACCTACAGAAAAGACGGAAAGATCGTGAAGAATGCAGATCGACCCTACATAGAAGATCTTGACAGCTTGCCCTTTCCAGCTCATCATCTCTGGCCTCTTGACCGTCTTCGAAAATACGGAAATGTAATGTTCCCCTTAATGACGAGCCGAGGCTGCATATTTTGGTGCGAGTTCTGCTCGGCGGTCAGGATGTTCGGTCGAAGATTTCGGATGAGAAGCCCAAAAAACGTCGTGGACGAGCTTGAATATCTTCATAACACTTACGGCACTGACACTTTCACTTTTTATGACGACGCGTTCACTGTAGATCAATCTAGAGTTGAGGAGATATGCAGAGAAATTCATGATCGAAAACTTAGGATAACGTGGGATTGCGGGACCCGTGTTGACATGGTTACAAAGGATTTGCTTCAGAAAATGAAAGAAGCCGGATGCATTGCCGTATGGTTAGGTGTCGAATCGGGTTCACAGCGGGTTATAGATGCCATGGGAAAGGGATTTACTGCAAATAAGACAAAGAAGGCGTTTAAGCTGGCAAAAGAAGTTGGATTAATAACCATTGCAAGTGTGGTTTTCGGGTTTCCAGGTGAAACGCGAGAATCCGCGATGGAAACCATTAAACTTGTTGAAGAAATAGATCCCGATGACATAGGTTATTATATTGCAACGCCTTATCCTGGAACTCCGATGGCTGATAATGTGATAAAGATGGGTTGGCTAAGGGTAACTGACTTCGACAAGTATGATACAGCGACTCCCATCTTTGAGCTTCCAACATTGAGCATGCAAGAGTTGAGGGAAATCCGCGAGCATGCTTTTCACAGGTTTTATCTTCGTCCCCGTTATGTTCTCCGCATGTTCTCTAAAGGTGGAACGTATGGTTTTTCAGCAACACGAACGGCTTTTGCGCATCTGCTTAGAGCCACCAAATCTAAGCTTCATCGTTCATGATTTGAGAAAGATAGGTTTCTTAATTCAGATGCGTGTGTTAACAAGCATAAGAAAAACTTGGATAATTAGCGCTTAGTTGTGTCTGAGCTTTTTGTTGTGTCTTATTGTTTGGCAACTTGTTTTGGTTTGAATTTGCTGCATTTTGTGTGTTTTTGTTGGTTTCAAGTTTGGGTGGTTGGATTCGAGGATAATTATGGAGCAGTTGGTAGCTTATACGCGATTTCTTTTGTGTCTACCTTGTCCTTTTGAGTTGTTTTCTGTATGATTCTTCTTTTGGCTATTTTGTAGTTTACACCTGCTTTTTAGCCCTTGCCCATAACAGGGAAATGCTTAATTACCGTGAACAACAAAGGGGGGGCTGTTCAAAAAAATTTGGAATGAAAAAACATGAAAATTGATAGAAATAAATCTACTAAGTTATCTACTATCACTTTGATTCTAGTACTTGCCGTATCTGCTACAATTGTTTCTTTGCCAATTGTAGCTGCACAGGGCCAATCAAAGGGGACTGTTTGTTTTCTTGGTGTTATGCCTAATCCAATAGGTGTTGGTCAAATGGTGTTGATGCATGTTGGTATCACGGATCAACTGTGGGATGTGTCAATGGGTTATGAGGGCTTAACTGTAACTATTGAGAGACCCGACGGCGTAACTGATACTATTGATAATATCAGGACTGACTCGACTGGTGGAACAGGTGTAGTATATACGCCTAGCATGACTGGCAAACACATTGTGCAGGCTCACTTCCCTACACAAACGATACTAATGATGCCCTTCTTCTTTGGATCTCCCTACAACTTGACGTATTTAGCCAGCGACAGTGACGTAGTAGAACTTGAAGTACAGCAGGATCCAATACAATATTATCCAGATGAACCGCTTCCGAGCCAATACTGGACTCGTCCAATTGACTCGCAGCTCAGATCATGGACCGCTATCTCAGGAAGTTGGGGAACCATTCCTGAAGGTTTGTATGCTCCCCACAATGATGGACCAGAAACTGCTCACATATTGTGGGCAAAGCCTATGACCTCAGGGGGACTCGTTGGAGGAGAGGTGGGTCCGTATGGTTGGGGCTCGTTTGAAATCGGAGATGCATATGAAGGCAAATGGCAAAGCTCAAGTAGTGGATACAGTTGGCATTCAACTTCCATAATAATGAATGGAAAGCTTTACTATCAGGAGAGTGGCACTGAAGAACCTAATGTATTTCACTGTGTAGATCTACATACTGGAGAAGAATTGTGGGCTAAAACTTTTCTAGACAACCGAACTATTGCTTTTGGTCAAAATTTCTATTGGGCTGGCTTTAACATGCATGGCGCCTTCCCATACTTGTGGGTAACTGTTGGCGGCGGTGGCGGTTGGTTCGGACCACCTACACCTGAAAATTGGTATGCATTTGACGCCTTCACTGGAGATTGGGTGTATACAATGGAGGGTGTGCCTTCGGGCACCAACCTATGGGGTCCAAATAACGAAATCTGCAGGTACACATTTAATACAATGGCAGGCACTGTTAGTCTGTGGAGCTCAACTGAAGTTGTCCTTCACGGCTTGACTGGATCGGATGCAGGTAGCTGGGGCAGTAACGCGCATGGAAAAACCTTTAATGCGTCACGCGGAATAATGTGGACAGAAACAATACCAACAGGACTGCAAGGATCAGTACTAAAAACATTTCTTAATGATAGAGCAATCGGTGGCAGCCCAAGCCAAGCTGGAGTGACATTGTGGGGCATAAACTTAGACCCAACAAAGGGTGAAATAGGGGCAGAGCTGTTCAATAACTACTGGGAAGCACCTGATTACTGGTCTGACATGAACCTGACTGTAAGCGGCTTCCAAGGTGGTTTCTGCGCTTGGAGCCAAGAAGATAAAGTTGGGGTTCTTTGGATAAAAGAGACCCGAGAACATTATGGCTTCAGCCTAGAAACAGGAAAAAAGATTTGGGGTCCAACGCCGAGGCAGTACTATTTGGATTACGCTGAAGACTCGATCGCCGAATCTAAAGTCATCGCTTACGGCAGATTATACCACTCCAGCGTTGGTGGAATAATGTATTGTTACGACATTAAGACCGGAGAACTCTTGTGGAAATACGAAGCAACTGACCCCTACTCTGAATTCTTATTCGCCAATACGTGGTGGATTAAACCGCTGTTTATTACTGACGGAAAAATCTATGCGGCTCATCTGGAGCACTCTCCTATTGACCCAAGACCGCGTGGTGGACCATTCGTTTGCCTTAACGCAACAACTGACAACCCAAACGGAGAAGTAATATTTAGAATCGATGGTGCCTTCCGTTCAACCCGTTGGGGAGGACGTGCAATTATCGGCGACAGCATAATAGCGACTATGGATACATACGACCTACGTGTATACGCTATAGGTAAAGGACCAAGCACCACAACAGTAACAGCTTCACCAAAAGTTGCAACACAGGGAACCAGCGTACTAATAGAAGGTACAGTCATGGATGTATCTCCAGGAACAGATGACACCGACATGAAACTGCGCTTCCCGAATGGAGTTCCAGCAGTATCTGACGAAAGCATGAGCGATTGGATGCTATACGTATACAAACAATTCGAAATCCCCGGAGACGCAACTGGCGTTAAACTAGTGCTTAATTGGGTTGATTCAGACGGCGGATGGCATGATCTGGGCAGAACAACAACCGACATGAGCGGCGCGTTCAGCTTCGCATGGACTCCCGACACTGAAGGCAAATGCACAATCGTAGCCACTTTCATGGGATCCGAAGGATACTATGCGTCATACGCAGAAACTGCCATAGTAGTGGGTGCAGCAGAAGAAGGGTTCCCGGATGTTCCAACTGCGGATGAGATTGCTGATAAGACCGTAAGCAAACTTCCGGCATACCCAGATGTTCCATCAGCTTCAGAAGTGGCGCAAGAGACTGTAAACCAGATGCCAGCATACCCAGAAATGCCAGACGTACCAGAAATACCAGCATACCTAACAATAGACCTAGTTATCCTGGTAATCGCAGCCATCGGTGTGGTCATCGGCTTAATAGCCTACATGGCACTCAGAAAACAAAAATAAACCCAAATTTTCCCTTCCCTTTTTTTATTGGGAAGTAAAAACATCAGAAGAACAGAGAAGGGCTGAAAAGGCTCAAGCACAAAAAAATGAAAATAAGCAAAGCGCTCTGAGCCTAGGAAGTTTCATTTTTTATGACGACGCATTCACTGTAGATCAATCTAGAGTTGAGGAAATCTGCAGAGAAATTCATGATCGAAAACTTAGGATAACGTGGGATTGTGGGACCCGTGTGGACATGGTTACAAAGGATTTGCTTCAGAAGATGAAGGATGCTGGATGTATTGCCGTATGGTTCGGTGTCGAGGCGGGTTCACAGCGGGTTATAGATGCCATGGGAAAGGGATTTACTGCAAATAAGACAAAGAAAGCCTTTAAGCTGGCAAAAGAAGTTGGATTAATAACCATTGCAAGTGTGGTTTTCGGGTTTCCAGATGAAACGCGGGAATCCGCGATGGAAACCATTAAACTTGTTGAAGAAATAGATCCCGATGATATAGGTTATTATATTGCAACGCCTTATCCTGGAACTCCGATGGCTGATAATGTGATAAAGATGGGTTGGCTAAGGGTAGCTGATTTCGACAAGTATGATACAGCGACTCCCATCTTTGAGCTTCCAAACTTGAGCATGCAAGAGTTGAGGGAAATCCGCGAGCAGGCTTTTCACCGGTTTTATCTTCGTTCCCGTTATGTTCTCCGCATGTTCGCTAAAGGTGGAACGTATGGTTTTTCGGCAACACGAACGGCTTTTGCGCATCTGCTTAGAGCCACCAAATCTAAGCTTCATCGTCCATAATTTGGGAAGATGGGCTTCTTAATCCAAATGGTTACGGTTAACATGTGAAAGAGAACCTTGCATAATTAGTGCATAGTTGTGTCTTGTTTTTACGGAACTTGTTTTGGTTTGAATTTGATGCATTTCATGTATCTTTGTTGATTTCAAGTTTGGGTAGCTAAATTATAAGATACCATATGCTTTTCATGTCTACTTTTCCATGCCTTACCGAGATAGTATCGCAATGCTTAAATTGTTCAAACTAACAACAATGTAAGTGTTAAAAAAATGGGAAAGAACATATATGAAAATTGATAACGGTAAATCTAAACTATTTGCTATTACTTTGACTATGATTTTGACTATATCTGCAATTCTTGTTGTTTTGCCAGCTGCCACTGCGCAGGAGCCTATTCACGATGAAACCGCTGTATTCCTCGGTGCTATCCCTAACCCAGCAGGTAAAGGCCAAACAGTGCTGCTTCACCTTGGAATATTCCAAGCATTAGGACATGTTTCTATGTATTGGGAGGGTCTGACTGTAACCATTGAAAAGCCTGATGGAACCACTGACACTTTGGGACCAGTTAACACCGACTCAACAGGAGGAACAGGCCTCATATATACGCCTGACCAAACGGGAAGCTATCTTCTGCAGTCACACTTCCCCGAACAGGAGCTCAAATGGACTTACTACAGTTTTGATACTGGCGAGATGTACATGGTAGGTACTATAATGGACGCCAGCGACAGCGAAGTACTCAAACTTGTCGTCCAAGAGGAAGCAATACCCTACTATCCTGGTCACTCGCTTCCCAGCGAATACTGGACTCGTCCAATAGACGCTCAGCTTAGAGAATGGTACACGATTGCAGGGCAATGGCACGCCATGGGTAACCCCAATCTTTTAGCTCCTTACAATGACGCACCAGAAGCTCCCCATATACTATGGGCTAAACAATTAACAACAGGAGGTCTGATGGGAGGAGATACGGGTGTTGTAGGCGCAGAAACAGGAGACGCGTACGAAGGCAAATGGCCGGAACCAGTAATCCTCAACGGAATACTCTATTACAATAGATACGAGAGCATTCCTCCCCTATTTGAACAGCGTGGAATTGTTGCAGTTGATCTGCATACCGGGGAAGAGCTGTGGTTCAGAAACAACACTATACTATCTTTCGGCCAAACATTCGCTTTCCAATCATTCAACTATCACGGCGGTTACAGCTATCTATGGGACACATCATCAACTAGTGGCAGGTGGGATGCATATGATCCATTCAATGGAGAGTGGGCGTACGGCATCGAGAACATTTCGGGCAGCTTCGGAATGTTTGGAGGAGTAGCTGGTTTCGGACCAAGCGGTGAAATACTCATGCCTGTAATAGGTACCGGTTGGTTGGCTATGTGGAACTCAACTGCATGTGGACAACAAAGATCGCTAGATATCGGCAGTTGGGAGGAGGAAATAGTCAGTAATGTGCTTGACGGAAACCAAGGATACGACTGGAATGTATCAATTCCAAGTTTACCTGGCGCGGTTGGTATGTTTGGAGGACCGCCTGTACCGACTATATCACATATGGCTGATGATAGGCTAATGGGCTATAGCATATCCTCCGACAAAACCGAATTGACAGTGTGGGCTTTAAGTATAAAGAAAGGAGAAGAAGGAACGCTGCTGTTTAATAGAACTTGGAACACACCCTCTAGTTGGTCAGATGGCAAGCTCGCCATACAATGGGCCGGTGGCACTGATTATGGTGAAGGCGGCGTTGTCGCATTGTGGGCAAAAGAACAAAGAAAATTCTATGGTTTCAGCCTCGACAACGGCGAACATCTATGGGCCACTGACTCAGAAATTTACTTAGACGCTTACGGCTGGGGCAACATGGAGCACGAATGGCTCTTCACTGATAAATACCTCTACTCAACCGGTGTTGGCGGAATAATATACTGCCGTAGCCTAGAGACAGGAAAAACCGTTTGGACCTACGAAGCAAACGACCCCTACCAAGAATACTTGTTCGCTAATACTTGGTGGCAACGTATACTGTTCATCAGCGACGGAAAACTTTACGCGGCCCATGCAGAACACTCTTCTCTTAATCCTCTGCCTCGCGGTGCTCCCATGTTCTGCCTCGACCTAGAGACGGGTGAGGAGATATGGAGAGCAGATGGCTTGTTGCGTACCACCCACTGGGGAGGACGTGCAATTATCGGCGACAGCATAATAGCGATGATGGACACATACTCCCAGATGGTAGTCGCCATAGGTAAGGGACCAAGCAAAACAACAGTAACAGTGGCAGATGCAGGTGTATCCGTTGGATCTAGCGTTATGATTAAAGGTTCAGTTATGGATATTTCTCCTGGCACGGAGTCATCAGACCTGAAATTGCGATTCCCGAATGGAGTTCCAGCAGTGTCTGATGATAGCATGGCCGATTGGATGAAGTACGTATACAAGCAATTCGAAAATCCCGAAGACGCAACTGGTGTCGAAGTGGCAATAGAAGTTATTAATCCTAAAGGCGAATACGAAAACCTAGGCACAACCACAACAGACACGTCCGGCAACTACGGCTTTTCGTTTAAGCCTACCCTTGAAGGCGACTATATGATTTTGGTTACCTTCTTCGGCTCCGACAGCTACTACCGCTCAATGTCAACAACCTACCTAACAGTCGATGCAGCACCAGAAGGGTTCCCGGATGTTCCAACTGCGGATGAGATTGCTGATACGACTGTAAGCAAACTTCCGGCATACCCAGATGTTCCATCAGCTTCAGAAGTGGCGCAAGAGACTGTAAACCAGATGCCAGCATACCCAGAAATGCCAGAAATACCAGCATACCTGACAATAGACCTAGTTATCCTGGTAATCGCAGCCATCGGTGTGGTCATCGGCTTAATAGCCTACATGGCACTCAAAAAACAAAAATAAACCCAAATTTCCCCTTTTTCTTTTTTTCAAATAGAATCTGGTAAAGCTAGCGATAGCTAGGAGAAGAGCTGAGGGCGCCTGCTGAATCTCCACATGGGCATACACGCGAGAATTTTTCTTTTCACTCTTTCCAAATCCCGAGGTCTCAGCAGAAAGCACCCAACCAATCGACCACGGTGCTTAAGAGTCAACAGAACCTGTCCACACTAACCTTATTAATAGCCCTCTTTGTCTATTTTATCGAATATTCGAGGATGTAATTATGCAAGTTACTTTTGTAAATCCACCTTACCCAACAGGGTCACATCGGCATCCACCGTTTATCCCTCTGGGCATCGGATACCTTGCAGCTATACTAGAGAAAAACGGATACGACGTCAACGTCATAGACTGCCAAGCTCTAAAACTTACATTAAACGAGGTTGAAAACGAACTTCGCAAACGACAACCCGACATAGTTGGATTAACCTCCACCACACTCACATACAAACCCGCCCTCGAAATAATCAAAATAGCAAAGAAAGCCTTACCCAACTGCCTAACCATCATCGGAGGCTCCCACGTTACGTTCTGGGATGAGGAGGCGTTGCAGGAGTGTCCGCAGTTGGATGTTGTTGTACGGAAGGAGGGTGAAATCACGCTTCTGGAGTTGGTGCAGAGGCTGGAGGCAGGCAAGGGTTTCGGTGACGTTTTGGGTATAACCTACAGGAAAGACGGAAAGATCGTGAAGACCGAGGATAGACCCTACATAGAAGACCTTGACAGTTTGCCTTTTCCTGCTCGTCATCTCTGGCCTCTTGATCAGATTCGAAAAATTGAAGATATATTCTATTTAACGACTAGCCGAGGCTGTGTGTTTTGGTGTAAGTTCTGTTCGGCGGTGAGGATGTTCGGTCGAAGATTTCGGATGAGAAGCGTAAAAAATGTGGTGGACGAGCTTGAGTATCTTCATAAAACCTACGGTGCGACCGTTTTTACATTCTGTGATGATGCATTTACTGTTGATCAGTCCAGAGCTGAAGAAATATGTGAGGAGATCAAGAGGCGAAATCTTGAGATAAAATGGAACTGTGGGACTCGTGTAGACATGCTTACAAAAGAGTTACTCATTAAAATGAAGGATGCAGGATGCATTTCCGTATGGGCTGGTGTTGAATCAGGTGTACAACATCTTTTGGATGCCATGGGAAAGGGAATCCGTCTTGAACAAACGATAAAAGTTTTTGGTTGGTTAAGAGAGCTTGGGCTACAGCCAGCCCCGAATGTTATACTTGGCTTCCCTGGTGAGACTAAGCAAACCGCTTGGAAAACCATCAAGTTCGTGGAAAAAATAAGTCCTGACTATCTAACGTATTATAACATAGCTACGCCCTTCCCTGGAACTCCCATGTATGATACGGTCAAAGAAAAGGGTTGGTTAAGGGTAACCGATTTCGACAAATATGATACAGCGACCCCCGTCTTTGAAACGCCGATGTTACGCATGAAAGATCTTAGGAAAATCCGTAAGCAGGCTTTCCATCATTTCTATCTCCGCCCTAACTACATTTTTCGTATGTTCTGCAAGGGACCAATGCATGGTCTTTTAGCAATACAAACGGCTATAGAGCATCTTGTTAAAGCTATAAAAGTTGAACTTCGAGATCTATGATATGCAAAGATGTTTTTAGTTGAAGAGGGTTAATGAGTAGAAATGTGCGCTTACAATATTCTGTTACTTGAATGTTAATTAGAAACTTGATATGATTATTTTATATGAAGAATTTGGAATCAAAAAATTGAGGGATAAAAGCAGATTTGTTTTTGGGCAAAGATCTTCAAGAAAAGATTCGTGAAGCAAACGTTGTTGTTCATCGGTTTGAGGCAAAATATTACGAGTTGATTCATCCAGAAATATATAACCGATATGAGCAGAAGAGACTAAATTCTGCATTGAAGATGGTGGACCAGCTCGTAGCGAAGAATAGTGTGCGTGCAAAAAAGGCTCTTGATTTTGGGGCGGGTACCGGAAATTTAACTGGTAAGCTTCTACAGATGGGTTACGAAGTTACTGCGATAGATATCTCTGCGGAAATGTGTAAGATTTTGGAAAAGAAGTATAAAACTTATTTAGAAGCTAAAAAATTGATTGTTGTTAACTCGGCGATAGAAGATGTGAGTTTTGATAGAGATGAATTTGATTTAATTGCTTGTTATTCTGTGCTGCATCATCTACCTGATTATGTGGATGCTATCCAAAGACTTTGTGGTTTTTTGAAAAAAGGGGGCGTGATGTATCTGGATCATGAAATATCTCCATTTTATTGGAAGAGTGAAGCAAGCAATGTAGCGCATCTGGTTAAAGGTGTTTATTTTCATTCTAATCCGTTGCTTAACAGTCTGTATTTTCAGATTGCAGGGGTAAATGTTCCTTCTCTTGATTATGGTTTATCTGATTATTGGCACAGGAAAGAGCATCCTTTAGATCATGAGAGAATAAGATGTATCTTTGAGAAAGAGAACTTTGATTTTTTCAAACGAACAGACTATTACCTCAAATTTAGAACATGGGTTTTAAATCCGATTTTTTATGTATACACGTATAGTTGCAAACCTGAAATGAGTTTTTGGGTGGCTAAAAAATGATGCAGACGTTTTTATGCGAATATTTCTTGTGCTGATAAAACACAAATAACTATTATGCCTACTTATGCAGCAAAATATTTAAACACTTAGTTACACACATAACAGTGTATAAAACAAAAAAATTTGGAGAATAAAAAAATGAACATTGATAAAAGTAAATCTAAAATATCTACTATCGCTTTAATTCTATTGTTAACATTATCTGCTACATTAGTTGCTTTGCCAGCTGCAACCGCACAGCAGACTCCTGAGAAAAAGACCTATGCTTTCCTTGGTGTTGTACCTAACCCTGTAGGCGTCAACCAAATGATTTTGCTTCACGTTGGAATTTTTGAGAATCTAGATACTGTAGATCAGGGCTGGGAGGGTTTAAGCATAACTATTGAGAGACCCGACGGCGAAACTGATACTATTGATAATATCAGGACTGATTCGACTGGTGGAACAGGTGCAGTATACACGCCTACCATGACCGGCACACACTATCTTACGGCACACTTCCCCGAACAGGAGCTCAAATGGACTTTCCGAAGTTATACTACTCATGAGACGTTAACTGCAGGTACTATAATGTTGGCTAGCGACAGTGAAGCAGTCGAACTTGTGGTACAGGAGGAACCAACATCCTACTATCCGGGTCAACCTCTTCCCAACGAATACTGGACACGTCCAATAGACGCTCAGCTTAGGGAATGGAGCGTTGTTTCAGGAAGCTGGCTGTGGTCAGCAGCTAGAGGTCCAAGAGCCGTTACTGGCAACGATGAGGCGCCAGAGACCGCACATATACTCTGGGCAAAACCTCTGACTTGGGGAGGCCAAGCAGGAGGAACGATGGAAGACTGGTCATTTAGTCACGGAGATGCGTACGAAGGCAAATGGGATAATCGAATTATAATCAACGGTATACTTATCTACCCCCACCGCGCCGCCCGCGGTGGCGATCTCCCCCTCTATTATACTGCTGTAAACTTGCGGACTGGTGAAGAACTATGGAAGAAAACATTGAGCTCGCCCGAGGAAGACAACCTAGGCATACTTTTTGGTCAGAATCTGAAATGGGCAGGATATAACCATCATGCAATCTACCCATATATCTGGGCAACCAATTATGTTGGGCGTCGGTTAGCCGGTGACGATTGGCACGCATTTGACCCCTACACTGGAGAATGGCAATTTACAGTGGCGAACGTGCCTTCCGGTACCACTGTTTTCGATGAGACAAACGGCTGGATCTACTGTGTAAACCTTGACTGGAACACAGGAGAGGGCTACATATGGAGCATGACGGATCTTATCATACCCTTCGGCGAAGACAGCCCCAAACCAGGCAGCTGGGGACCTGCAGGCAGCAACTATGTAACGCGCGGGAGTGGGACCCGCACGGCCGGGCGATATGAGACATGGGACGCAGCAGAAGTAAATGAAACCACTGGAGAACTCACAGAAGATGCCCAGCGTGCTTACATAGCTAACTTTACGTTCCCAACAGACTTGCCTGGTGGAGGCGGAGCGGTTCGTGCAACTGCTTTTGGTAACAGGAGTCAGTACACGGATGTCTGGAGTGGAAAGATATTCGGTCTCCAATATGGTTACACGGAAATCAACACTTGGGGCATAAGCTTGGAATCAGGTCAGGAAGGAACAGTACTATTCAACAAAACTTGGGATGCTCCAGCTGATTGGGAAATAGGTCGACCAGTAATAGAGTATGAAACTACAAGCTTAAAGGATGGCTTTGCGGCTTTTTGGGCAAAATGGGAACTACAGCACTATTTCTTCAGCACTGACGACGGCGAGTTTATGAGTGGTCCAACCAAACCCGAATATTACATGAACCTATATGGCATGACAGAAGGTGGAGAGCGCCCATATATGATATGGGACGGAAAATTCTACTCAAGTGGAGCCGGCGGCTACGTATACTGTTACGATCCTGAGACCGCAGACACCCTTTGGACCTACATAACAGACGATCCATATCAAGAATACCTGTTTGCCAACCAATTTTGGGAATTCTTCCTCTTCATTGCTGACGGCAAACTCTACCTAAACCACTTAGAGCACTCCGCAATTGAACCTATGCCCCGCAGTGGACCATGGTTAGTCCTCGACGCAACAACTGGAGAAGAAATAGCTAGAGCAGACGGTCTGTTCCGTGGACACCTATGGGGAGGCATGGCAATAATCGGCGACAGCGTAATAGCTCATTATGACACTTACGATCTTCGTATCTATGCTATTGGCAAAGGTCCAAGCGAAACTACAGTTTCAATCCAGAATGACGTTATTTCACTCGGAAGAGATGCAATGATTAAGGGTACTGTGATGGATGTATCTCCGGGCACAGAATACATTGAACAGACGCTAAGATTCCCAGACGGAGTTCCCGCCATATCTGATGAAGATCAGAGCGAATGGATGATGTACGTGTACAAGCAGTTAAAACGTCCAGAAGATCCAACTGGTGTTACGGTGAAAATTGAAGTGGTCAATCCTAACAATGAGTACGAAAGGCTCGGCACAACCACAAGCGACGCGTACGGCAACTACGCCTTAGCATTTGAACCTGACGTTGAAGGCACATACATGATTATCGCCACCTTCGAAGGTTCAGGCGCATACTATGGTTCCATAGCAACCTCTTACCTGACAGTTGATGATACAGTAGTAGCAGAAGAAACCGATTTGACTCCTCTAGAGAACTCTGTTAGCGACGTTGAAGTTAGCGTATCCAACATGACGACATACCTTCTGGCAATACTAGCTGTTGTGATAATAGCACTATTAATCGCCGTTTATTCATTGCTGAAATCTCAAAAATAAAAGCGCCAAAAATCAACCAAAACAACCCCCTTTTCTTTTTTTCTTTCAAACATAATGCGATAACGTTAACGAAAGTTAAGAAGAAACATTATGTAGCCTGTTGGTAATGGATGGTGACCTGCAGAACTTGCAACTATTCAAGTACACTAGTTTTCTTCATCCTTTTTCTCGGTAAGTTTATTTTTCCCGTTTCCACTACTAACCTAGTAACGGTACATAAACACGGCACTCTGGAAAGATTTCGATGAATCTGTTAACAAACGAAAAACTCTGGAACTCCGTCCTAAAGACGCCACCCGTAAAATGGATGCTGAAAACCACTCTAAAAAAATGCCCAAAATGTAAGAGGACCCCCCTTGAAACAGCACTAGACAACTACGCTGGCAAGAACCAGTTAAAATGCTCCTCCTGTGGACTTTACGCTAGAGTCATAGAGTTCTGGATCGATTTCATACAAAAAGCATTAGCCGTTGAAAAGAGCCGTGTTTCCAAACTTTTTGCAGACTCCTACGTTAGACGAGCCATAAACAGCATAGTGTATGGCTTCGCCGAGTTTGGTTTCACCCGTCCCATACAGGTTCACGCTCCCTTTTTGGTGGTGTGGAACTTTACATACAAATGTAACCTCCACTGTAAACACTGTTACTCGGAATCTGGAAACAGCTCCAAGACAGAGCTCTCCACCGAAGAAGCCATGAAAGTCGTGGATCAACTGGCAGATTTCGGCGTCACCTCCCTGGCCTTTTCAGGGGGTGAGCCCTTAATGAGAAAAGATTTCTTTGATGTTGCCCGCCACGCGGTTGACTCGGGACTATACGTCTCCTTAGCCACAAACGGAACATTGCTTAACAAAGAGAACGTCAGAAAACTCAAGGAAATCGGGCTCCATTACGTGGAAGTGAGCGTTGATGGAGCTAACGCCGAGACGCACGATTACTTCAGGGGAAAAGTCGGCGCCTTTGACCAGACTATGAAGGGAATAAAGAACTGCCTGAAAGAAGATATCTGCACCTGCATAGCAATAACCGCCACCAAAAACAATCTAACAGAAATTCCCGCGGTGCTTGAAATGGCTGAAAACATGGGGATCGACAGATTCACGTTATTCAATTTTGTACCCGTAGGTAGAGGCAAAGACATAATCGAAGCTGATCCATCTCCCAAAGAACGAGAGGAGCTTCTACGTTATCTAAATAAGCAGTTGTCGGAGGACCATAAAATCGCCATACTGAGTACAACTCCTCAGCTCGCCAGAGTGGCTCTGCAGTCTCACTCTCCAACACAAGATGACATCA
>Ga0307428_1000981_pt1 | contig 15433 bp, 14 predicted proteins | sample SalMarWE160240MG_FD_202161 | JGI IMG/M metagenome (GOLD analysis project Ga0307428, IMG submission 202161) | Salt marsh sediment microbial communities from the Plum Island Ecosystem LTER, Massachusetts, United States - WE1603-240 | ecosystem: Environmental > Aquatic > Marine > Intertidal zone >...
CTTTCCTCTTTTGTTAAAGTGACGATATACTTTTTCATATTCATTCCTCCATGAGTGATTATGAAAAAGTATATCATATCCAATACGTCGTTTCAAGCTTGACATGACACTAGTAGCCAGGTTCATAGATGCCTCACCACTGGGGGATTTAAAGCGCCGGAAGAAATTAAGCGGGCAGACGGGATAGACGATAAAAAGTGGAATAAGTGGAAAGGGGAGGGTTGGATTATAAAGATAAAATAAATAATAAAAGGGGTAACAAAAAAATGGAAATAACTTATTTAGCAGCCTGGTGGGGTGCAATTATTGCAACACTGCTACTTGTATGGGATATGTATAAGTGGAAGCGTTCTGGGCCAATAATAAATGTTTCTGCCTCACCAAACATGGAAACGGTTGGTAAAATTCCTAATCACTTAGAAGGTAAAAAATATATTGCAGTCGAAGTAACTAATACGGGAGATAAGAAAACTACTATTACACATTTGATTTTGTTTCATTATATATCTTTATTCCAGAAACTTAGAAGAAAGAAGGATAAAAGCTTTTTTGTTGCAACGCCTGCGCTATTTCCTCCGCCATTGCCGTATGTAATTGAGCCGGGTGAACGATGGTTGGGTGGTATTGAACAAACCAGTAAATTGGAAGAAATGAGTAGAAATGGTTATTTATATTGTGGTATATATCATTCATGCGGAAAGAAACCCATTTTACAAATAGTAGTAATTCAAAAAAATACAGGTTCAGTTCTTGAAGAATAATGTAAGTTTAAGTGATTATCGGATTCTGGTAAGAATGAGGAAATGGATCGAATCTTTTATGTGAAATTTAGCCAACAGGAGAAAAATAATGACAAATATAGATGAGGCAATTGATATATTGAGGAACGAACTCTCTAAGATAACTTCTCTACGTTCATCGTATGCATTTTCTCCAGAACATGCTGAATTCATACAAAGCACGGGCTTAGAAATTTCAAGAATATTCGGGTCTGATTCTTTAATAGGGGAAAATTTCGCGGAAATTGTTTACCAAAATACAAAAGGATTCGTAGCAAGCGCTTATAATATAGAACAAAAGAAAGCAGAATTAAATCACAAAGCATATTTGACAGGGCTTGATATGGCTGAAGGAATTCTAAAATCTGCGATTTCACAAATTCAAAGACACGGAGCAGACCGCATTTTGACTGAGAGTAGAATCAAGCGGGGTGAAGGTCGTGTTTTCATAAGTCATGGCAAAAAAACGCAGGCATTAATAAAAGTCGAACGTTTTATTCGTGCACTTGGATTGGAGCCAGTTATTGTTATTTTAGGTGCCAGCGAAGGTCTCGCAGTTGATGATCTTGTTGAAAAACGTATGAGTGAAAGTGATTGTGCTTTGATTTTAGCTACTTCTGACGATGAGATTGAAGGACATAAGCAACCACGACCAAACGTCATACACGAAATAGGAATGGCACAAGAAAAATTTAAGAGGAAGATAATTTATTTAAAGGAGAACGACTGTGAGTTTCCATCAAATGTACGCCCTAAAGTATGGGAAAATTTTACACAAGGCAACATGGAAAATGCCTTTGAAAAGATTTCAAAAGAGTTGAGAGCTTTTGGTTTAATATGAAGAGAAAAACAGTGTTTAAGTAAACAAGGACAGGTATGTCAGGTCAATAATTCTTGCCACTTTTAGCTGAAAACTATAGGGTCTGAGGAGTTTCTTAACCGGATGATTGAGGCCTTAGGTATTACTATAGATAAACGTCCTAAAGGAAGACCTCGTAAAATGGAAAACTAAACCATAGAAAAAATAGGATGTGTTGTCCCATTTTAATTAAAAAAATTGAGGGGGAAGCGAAAAAGTGATATTGCAAGATCTGACCCTACAAGAAATTTAAGGTCTTAGGAATTAATTTTTTAGATAATCGAAGAAGGGGAGGTCGACTAGAATATTTATTTTTTAAACTAATTGAAGTATTAAAATTGAATAACATAGTGGATGGGGTTTATTGGTTTGGCAAAATTAGAAAGTATGGTATTTGCGAACCAGCTCCCGGAGGGAAAGAGGGAAATCCTGATGTTGTATTTGAAATAGATAATTACTTATTTGTTTTAGAAATTACTACTTTTAAGGGAATTCGGGCGCAATGGAGTAGCTCTGAAGCTTCTTCTGTACCTGATCATATTGCAAAATATAAAAAGTTATACCCTCAAAAAATTGTTATTGGAATATTTACTGCTCCTTCAATACATAAGCAATTAGAGCAAAATTTAAGATTAAATGCAAAAAAAGAAAATGTAGGTATGATTTTTATTCCATGTGAAAACTTTTCTAATATATTATCTTTTGCGACAAGAAGCAAATTTAAAAAATATTTAATCGGGTCAGCAAGGAAGCAATTAAATTCATAAATTTTCTACTATAAATTTAAAAAATAAATTATCCATAATACAATGTTTGTAAATATTTAGATTTAGAATATAATAAAATATATCGCATTAAATTACCAATTGCTTATGGGACCAAAGAGTAAACATCTATTAAGTAGCGATAATGAAAAATGGAAGTAAGAATTATTAGAGGAAATTGAACAAAATTATATTATCGATGCCTTGTTTGAGAATAAAAATTTTAAATAATTAGATTACCTTTTTATTATGAGGGATTAAAAAAACAAGAATTTAGTAAAGTGTTTAATGATTTTTAAAAACCTAGTTGTGTTATTTTTTGATTTTATCATTAGGAGGTTTGAAACATGTTATTTGCATTAATGGGATTATCGGGTGTTGTTATAGGATCTTTAATTACCCTTTTAATAGATTATAAAAAACATCAATGGAAAAGAGGGGAAAAAGTACAAGAACTTTTTATTATTGAAAAAATGAAGAGATATAAGGAGTTAATTAACTTGTTAACTGAGCTTAGATATAATATTCCATTAGTGCAATTAGGTGAAGAAGTGCTTAGATTTCCAAAAGATAAAAGGATTTCTCCTGAATTTTGTAAGGATGAGCTTGATGATGATATTAAAGAACAATTAAGAATTGCTCGAGATATACATGAAAGAATTGAGCAGTTAAAAATATTTGGACAAAATAATTCATTATTTCTTTCAAAAAATGTAAAAATTGTATTTTGGTCTCATTTCTATAGATTATTATCATGGAAAAACAGAGTAAATATAAGAAATGATAAAGAGCTTGCTAAGGATTTTCCTGATTTTTATGATGATATAAATAAAACTTTGAATAATTTATTAGATCAAACGAAAGGGGAAATTTATAAAGATTTCAGAAATAATTCTGATGATATATTAACTACTAAAGAATTAACTGAAATAAAGAATTCCAATTTAGTAAAATAATATTTTTTAATAATTAATATTATTTTACAATAATTTAAAAAAATAGAATTAAAAAAAGTTTTAGAATTACTTTTTATGTTATCTATACGGAGAATTGATAATGTACAGTCCAAAACCAATCTCCCCAAGGGAAGAGGGAAATGTTGTAATATTGGGAGCTGGATCATCCTTCGGGTCTTCTCTAAAAACTAAACCCCCTCTTGTAAAGGATTTCGTTCTAAAAAGTAAGGCATTTGGAATTTATAATAAATATTCATTTTTATGGCAATTTTTGGATTCTATAGGTTATCCCGAGAAAGATTTATTGAATGGAAAACATGATATAGAAAAGATATTTTCAATAATTGATATACTTTCTACTGGGCTTTGGTATAAGGATTCTATGGAATATTTTAACGAGATTGGAGCTTATTTAAAATCATCCCAAATGATCTTTTGCGATCATTTATAGTAGAGATGATATATGAGTCATCAATAGATGCTTTGAATCATCCTTGTATTTACCATAATAAAGTTTTTAAAGAGTTAAAAAGGGGCGATACAGTAATAAGCTTTAATTATGATTTAATTGCAGAATCTTCTTTGAGAAAACTTTGCAAATGGTCCGAATTTAATGGCTATGGATTTTACTGTCCCGAAATATTAAAAAAGGATTATTCTGCTGCAGAGGTTATGGATAATATATTGTACAACATAGAGGAATATTGGGGTAATGATAGTTATCAATTCGAAGATAATCTATCTGAAATAATCCTACTAAAACCACATGGTTCAATAAATTGGCTTCTTAATAATGGATCTAGGATAAAAGAGAATATTGTTTTAAATAGTACTACTTTTCATGAGGATTTATTTGACTTAAAGAAAAGAAGAGGACCATCTAGAATTGATTTGATAACCTTAAAAAATATCCTTAATGACGATAAAGAGATTGTTGAGTGGTTACCTATAAAAAATATTGATTTACTTATTAAACCCATGGAAGAATCATACAAGGCTAATCCAAATAAACGCTGGATATTATCAGGAGAAATAAAATCTCTAAGTTACAGAAGATTAATATTTGGCCCATATATAATTGCTCCATCTATTTTTAAGTTTAATGCACCTCAACCTTATGAGCTAATACAAATATGGTCGATAATGAAAGAAGCGCTTTCTAAAGCTAAGCGCATACTATGCATAGGATACTCATTTCGAGATGCAGATTTACAATTTAACACCATTTTTAATTTAGCTCTAAAGAATAATAAAAATTTAAATAAAAAGCTTGGCATAATAGATCCCAAAAAGAATGAAATTGTAGAAAAATTAAGATATTCTTTAAATAAAATATCAATAAAAACTGAACCCATTTGCGGCTATTTAAGCGAAGTAGACGATGACGACACAATAATTAAAAATTTTTTTAAGTAAATATTTAATTTTTCAAAATGCGAATTAGTTTTTTGTTTTGTTTATTTGCATTACGTAATTTTCTTTCACTAAATATTCTTTCATACATTGGATCCCCAATTTGTTCAATTTTAAGTATGATATTTTTATCAAGCTTTAAAAGGTTTAATATTTGTGTAACTCTTGCTCTTGAAATACCCTTTATTTTGGCCAGTTCAGTTTGGTTTGTTACATTGCCAGAATCAATCATTTCTTTGTATTCTTTTGCTAAGTAAACAGGATTTCTGAAAATGTGGTTGATTTTGTTGGTTTTTAATGTTTTATGTGGAAAATAAAATGTGGAAGTAAAAGTTCTATCTATGTTACAGTCTGGGGAGCCAGACTTTATCATAGGCAGAACTTCTTTATCAAATGGTTCTGCCTTTTTTATTATTTTTAATAGATGTTAATTACTTCTTCTAACTTCCGATACACCTTTTCAGTTTCATCACTCATACAAAAAGTTCGAAAATCGTTTTGTTGGGGGAGCCTGACATCTCAAGCCCTTTGGCATTTTGCTTGAGGGCTTTTTTGTTTTTTGAATTATTTTATAAAAAAAGAAGGATTTTTAAATAGACTTGTAGTATTAAAAAATAGTTTATTAAATAGTTGAATTAAAGGAGAAGATACGATGAAAAAGAAGTTATTTATTAGTATTGCAGTATTTATTGCATTTATATTACTTCTAATCTTGGGACAGGCAGTTGTCCTGGCATCCTCAGAACGCATTCAAACTTTTGAACAAAAAATTGAAAGTTTGCGCGAAGAGTTAAATATCCCCGGAATATCTGTGGCAATACTACAAGGAGAGGAGATTATCTTTGAGAAAGGTTTTGGCTATGCAGACGTTGAGAATAAAATGCCGGCTACCGAGAACACCCCGTATCACATTGCTTCTCTCACCAAACCATTCGCTGCTGCAATCATTATGCAACTGGTAGAAGAAAATAAATTAAATCTGGATTCTGAAATGAAAGATGTTTTAAAAGATATAGCTTTACCACCCTTGCCCCTTGATGACAGACCTCATCAGGGATATGCAAGTGCATGTGATAGAATAATAGAGCTGCAAAATGATAATTCTTATCCCATTGCCTTTCTGTTACATAATTACAACTGTAATACCGAACGAATCACAGTCAGACACCACTTGACCCATACATCACAAGGGATTCCGGGAGAAAAGTATCAATATAACGGATTATTGTATGCTTTTTTAACTTTTGTTACAGAGGCTGCATCAGGGCAGAACTTTAAAGAACAAATTGTGAAAAAGATTACTGAACCTCTTGGGATGATCGGAACTTTTCCGGGTGAAAATGACAACGCTAACGCTCAGGTTCTGAAAGATTGCGCAAAACCCTATCAAGTAGACAAAGAAGGGAACCCGGTGCTTTCAAATTTTGATTATGCCGAAGGAGCAATATATGCTTCTGCCGGGATGATATCAACAGTTCCCGACCTTGCAAAGTTTGATATTGCCATGGACCAAAACCTGTTAGTTTTGGAGGAATCAAAAGAAGAAATGTTTACATCTACTCCCTCCAACAGCGGACAACCTTTACCTTATGGGCTGGGATGGTTTGTACAAGTATATGAGGGTATAAAATTAATTTGGCATTACGGCTATGAACAAGGTGCCTATTCTTCTTTAATTTTAAAAATACCGGAAGAAGAAACAACCCTCATTCTGCTTGCAAACAGTGACGGAGCAAGTGCATCATTCGGTCTTGGAGAGGGTAATGTACTCAATTCACCCTTTGCAGCCGAATTCATCGATCTCTTCATAATGTAGAGATATAAATATAAATTATTATTAATTATTTACAAATCCTAATTATTTTTTCTAACTTATGATATATTTTTTCAGTCTCATCACACATACAAAAGTTGCGAAAGTCGTCCTGTCTGGGGAGCCTGACCATTTCCAGCCCTTTGGTGCTTTGCTGAAGGGCTTTTCTATTTTTTATGAAATTATTTTATTAAAAAGAAGGATTTTTAATAAAAATGCAGTATATAATAAATAAAGATAGTTTAACTTAATATTTATACTTTAAAGAGCCGAAGGGATAATTCCTAATTATGGGGAAATACCTTACGGAATTTACTTAAAAAGTTATTTATTATTTTGTTAAGGAGGGTACTCCACTAAATATAAAGTTTAATTTCTATAACTAATTAAATATTATATTAGACTCTTATAAACCATTATTTTATAGAAGATATTCCTATAATTTATTATCAAAGATAATAATAAGATTAGCACCCCTTCAATATTTCTACTTTCACATTAACCATATTTTAGTTGATGTACCCTAAAAATCATCCCATCATCCCAATAGTTGTTCCATCCTATTTTAAGTTCAATCCGGATAAAGAAGAAAAGATTACCAATACACAGTTATTCCAGAAAATATATTTTTTATACTATTATTATTTCATATAAATATCTATTTAAACAAAGTCCTTTTAAACAAGTAATCTAAAAGATGATTACTTTTTAAAATTACTAAGTAAATTTAAGGGACCAGAGAAAATACACCAGAAAGAAAGTGATGTAAATTATTCATAAGATCATTTGATTATTAAATTTAAAATTTTCTAACCATCTTTTAAAAAGGAGGTGTAAAAAATGAGACTTAAGAGGTTAATTTTAGGACTAAGTATAATTATTGTCACTTTCATGTTGTTATCTATTTTTGAGAGTACCTATGGCACCCTTGCCGGAGTTCAGGATAAAACTATTGATTACGAGAAGGCTATCCAGGACTGCCAGGAAGCCCCTAAAGTATATACCCTAAAAGTAATATTACCATTTTTAACTTGGGATAAGACCTTCGGAGGAAGTGCTGTTGATAAGGCATATTCCCTCATCCAGACCACCGACGGAGGTTATGCGGTTGCAGGAGTAACCGAATCCTACGGTGCAGGTGACGGTGATTTCTGGGTAATAAAGCTGGACAGCAGGGGTAATAAAGTCTGGGATAAGACTTTTGGTGGAATTAAATATGATGAGGCATATTCCCTCATCCAGACCACCGACGGAGGTTATGCGGTAGCAGGATATACCAGATCCTACGGTGCAGGTGACGGTGATTTCTGGGTAATAAAGCTGGACAGCAGGGGTAATAAAGTCTGGGATAAGACTTTTGGTGGAATTAAATATGATGAGGCATATTCCCTCATCCAGACCATCGATGGCGGTTATGCGGTAGCAGGATTTACCGTTTCCTACGGTGCTGGTTGGGGTGATTTCTGGGTAATAAAGCTGGACAGCAGGGGTAATAAAGTCTGGGATAAGACTTTTGGTGGAATTAAATATGATAAGGCATATTTCCTCATCCAGACCATCGACGGCGGTTATGCGGTTGCTGGATATACCAGATCCTACGGTGCGGGAGGAGCTGATTTCTGGCTTATTAAGCTGGACAGCAGGGGCAATAAAGTTTGGGATAAGACCTTCGGTGGAAGTGATAGAGATTATGCATATTCCCTCATCCAGACCACCGACGGCGGTTATGCGGTAGCAGGATGGACCGTTTCCTACGGTGCGGGTAACTATGATTTCTGGGTTATCAAGCTTGACAGCAAAGGAAATGAAGTCTGGGATAAGACCTTTGGTGGAAATAAATATGATAAGGTAAATTCCCTCATCCAAACTAATGATGGCTGATATACAGTAGCTGGATTAACTCATGGAGACAAAGAAGATTTCTGGGTAATCAAGTTGAATAAACAAGGCAATCTTAAATAATTTAAATTATATTTTTATAATGGGATATGATATTTTTAATGATAATTGATTATTGATCTATGAAGAATATTTATAATATAATTAAATTGGTTAGTTCTAAAAATAATCAACTGGGGCAGTCAGACAATAACCGACTTTTTAATCTTTAGTTCAGGGCTTCAATATATTAGAATTTAAAGAAGATATTCTGAATTTTCCATGTTTCATTCTGTATATATGAATTCTGTTCTTATCCCATAAAAGCACGTTTTTAGACATCAACCCGGGGAGCCAAGACATTTCCAGCCCTTTGGCATTTTGCTGAAGGGCTTTTTATTTTCAAAAATAGCACAAAAATATTATTGTTAGTTAAAAGTTAAAAGTGGACTATTTAAAAGTTAAAACCGGACTAAGTTTAACTCAATATTTCTTTTGATTATTCTTTAGAAATTTACCATTTTTAAAAATTAAAATTTACTATACTTTTCTCTATGAATGTAATTAAATTAAGAATCAAAAGTGAACTAAATTAAGCTCACTATTTTTAACTTTTTGATGACCTAAAAAATTATCTCTATGCCAGAATCTTACTTCAGATAAACCGGTTTCTTTATCCGGTACAATCCGAAGTTGTATTTTCTCATGTAATGGTGCTTTGGGTACTCTTAATTCTAAATTATTTATTGAGATTTTACGATAAGAATTGACCATTCTATTAACCCTTAAACAGAAGATATCTTTAGTTGATAAGAATGGAGGCATTATCTCGCAAATTCTCTAAATAAAGTTCTCTTTTCTCTTATTGCTCTTTGAAATCTGATATAAGGGATCTCCCCGGTGGTAGAATGAACTATTCGGTAATTGTATCTTCTAACTAGGTAATTTAAGATTAATTGAGCCTTTTTGATATCTCTGATATTCTCCCGGTAACAGGTCCTGACCAATCGGTCTTGTATCCATCTGTAGGGTCTTTCAATCTTTCCCTTAGCCTGTGGGGAAAGCGCATAGGTTACCTTGACCCTGCAATCCTCCAATACCTGTTTCCATTGCGGATTCACCTCATCGGTAAGTCTGTAATGATTTCTCCAGAAGGAATCTCTACCTTGTACAAATCTAAATATAGAATGACTATCTACATAATAGGCCAGAGGGAATCCATATTTTAATAGAACATCTTCTAAGGCCAGGATATGTTCCCAGGTGGTCTCTCTTTCTACCAGAACAGCATACAGGATCAACCTGCTGTAATCATCAAGTGAGGTAATCAGATACCATTTTCTGACAGCATAAGGGGCAAACAGATGATGAGAGGAATCGTGTTGAATCAGTTCTCCGGGATAGTTGGTTAATACCTCTCTATCATGGGCTTTTCTCTTTGGTTTTGAAAAGTAAAAATTATTTCTCTTTGCTCGGTCGATAATGGTAGGCAAAGATACCTTTTGATTATATTTTTGTTCTAAAAGATCTTTGATGTAACTGTAGTTGTAATATTTAATGGGTACATCTTTTGCTTTAATCAAATCCTTTTCGCATTTTAATTCTTTTATTATATTTGCTTCAATTTCTCGGTCGATTCTGTAATTACTGGTGTTTCTTTTATAGTGGATAGAAAAATTATCTGGATCTTTACGATATTTTGCTAACAATTCAAAGAATCTGCTTCTTCTGATACTAAGCATTTGCAAAATGTAATTCAGTTTGATTTCTTTATCTATATAACTTTTTAAAAGTGATTTAACTTGATCATCGGTAAAGTTTTTGTGTAATTGTTTGGACATAATTTAGAACCTCTTTTCTCTTTAGAATTTAGTTCTAGATTACATCTTTTTTGCCATTTTGGGTTAGTCCACTTTTATCTTTTAAATCATCAAAAAAGAGTCCGGTTTTATCTTTTAAATGACAGCACAAAAATATTATTTGACAGATATATAAATTAAGCGTATAAGGAAGACAGAATAAGCTTACAATCTTTAGGAGGATACTTCACTAAATATAAAGTTTATTTTTTTCCAATTAAATATTTAATCAGATTATTTTAAGTCATCATTTTAGGTATATTTTTCATCTAAGCAGAATGTCTATCATATCATTATACTAAAACAAGTACCTATATTGTCTAAGATCAACCTTAAGACTAACACCCGTTCTCTATCCCAAGAGACCCACCAAGTGATATATTCTAACCAAACTAACCATCTATCTATCAATTTTCTATAATCATCCGAAAATTAAATATTGTAATCTGTATGAAGGTAACAGGAGAGACTTTTTCTTTCCATCATAAAAGAAAAAGAGCCGAAGAGGCAAGATACCAAAGGTATCCAAACTTTCAGGCAAAAGGACCGTTACCGGACAGGATTCTGGAAAGCTTTATACGAAGAAGCACTGACGGGGCAATTCCTAGGCATGGCTCTATTAGATACCGATGAAAATTCAGATGATAGTGATGATTCTTTGATTCCAGTATCTGTATTTAAGAAAATATATATTGACAAATTTGATTATAGAATAAAAAAGAGTTAATTAAAGAAGATGACTTTCTTTATAACTTAACCTTATAATATATAATTAGGGTAAGAATAGGGAAAGTATTTATTGATAAACAAGGGAAAATGTGCAACTAAATAGGGTTTGTAAAACTTGCAGTAAGGTTAATTAATTCCTTTAGTTTATAGATTTTTCGCATATCTTCAATAATTTGGTTCCAACTGGAAAACGTTAGGGGAGCTTGCTAATTCCAAGCCATTTGGCTTTTTGCTGAAGGGCTTCTCTTTTTTATAAATTCTTTTTATAGGAAAAGAAGGATTTGTAAAAATTATATCGTATTAATATATTGGAATAGTTTGAGAAATTTGATTAATAATAATTAAAAAAGCAGGTGAAGTCATCATGAAAAAAAACATACTTCTTTCAGTAATTATTGTAAACTTTATTTTTATTATCATATTTTCTCTATTTTTATCAACCTCTTCTCAAACAATTAATATAAAAGATTATATTAAAGATAAATTTCCCTCAATATTTAGTTTCTATCTTTCTTCTCTCGAAGATATTGACTCATACGAAAAAGAATTTATCGATTTATTGCAGAATTTACCGGAAGAAGAACAGGAATATTATGCCAAAGAAGTCTATAAAAATGGTTTTTCCCCGGAACTTCTAAAAAGTATAAGAGAAGAAAAAACAATTAAAAAATCTGCAAGTAGACCTGCTTTGCCTTCCTTACCTAAACAAAAAAAAGAATCAACTGAAAATTTACCTTCTATTATAAAAAGAATCGAGCCCTCAACTGTTATCATTTTTGCTTATGATGATAAAGGAGAATTTTTAAAGCTGGGTAGTGGTTTTTTTATAAGCCAAAGCGGTGATATTATCACTAATTATCACGTGCTTCAGGGAGTAAGCTCTGCTGAGGTAAAGACCTCAGATGGCAAAACTTATCCCATCACCTATATTGTTGCAGAGGATGAGCAAAGTGATATTATCCGTCTTTCAGTAGATATTCCCTCTCAATATGTATACCCTTTATCTTTAAGTACAACCATATCAGAAGTAGGAGAAAGAATAATAGTATATGGCAGTCCATTAGGATTAGAAAAAACAGTTAGTGATGGGATTATCTCTGCAATAAGAGAAGTTCCCGGTTATGGTAAACTTATCCAAATCACCGCCCCCATCTCACCTGGTTCAAGTGGTAGTCCGGTTTTAAATATGAAGGGAGAAGTTATTGGAATAGCTACTTTCCAATTCATAGAAGGGCAGAATTTAAATTTTGCTATTTCCAGCGAAAGGATAGCAAGCCTTGATTTAAAAAAGGAAACTTATCCTTATCTTGAAAAATACAAAAGAAGTGAGGAGAAAAAAGATTCCGATTATTTTTTAATAGCTCTTATGGACGTATTATATTTTTTATCTGAAAAAGAATACGAGAAAGCATTGCCTTGTTTGGAGATAGTGATTCAGTCTGAACCAGCTTTTGCATATTTTGGGATTGGATACTGTTATGGTCTGCTAGGGAATATTACTAAATCCATAGAAGCTTTTGAAAAAGCAGACCATATTGATAATGTTTGCGTCGATTGTAATTTAGTAGGTCTTGGTTACAGTATGCTACCAAATTACACTAAAGCCATAGAGGCCTATAAACAGGCAATTTATATTGATCCAGACAGTGCCATTGTTTATCGCAATCTAGCTGATGCTTATGGTAATTTAAGTAATTATTCTAAAGCTATAGAAGCCTATAAACAAGCAATCCGCATTGATCCTGATTTTGCTCAAGACCACTATAATTTAGGCATTACTTATCTTGCAATTGGAGATAGAAACTCAGCCTTAAGTGAATATAAAATTCTTAAAGAATTGGATATTGATTTAGCTAACAAATTATTTGATTTTATTTATTGATACAGATTGATTAAATAAAATGTTATTAAAAATAATTTAATTTCTTATGAGGGATTAAGCAATAACTAATCCTTTGGTAATGAAGATGAAAGTTTTTTCCAATTTAAAAGAAGGATTTCTAGAGATTTTACAGTATTAAGAATATGGGATTATTTATATTAATATTTAAAAGTTTAAATTATTAGTAGCATTTTTTATCTATAGGATGTTGTTTTGAAAAAAATATTTTATTTTAGAGATAATATAGAATGTTAGACAAAGAAAAATTGCTAAATATTATTAGTAAATATCCTTTATTAAATCAATGTTTTTCTAATTATATAATCTGGATTTGCGACAATGTAAAAGAGGATTATCAAAAGTTTGATTTAATAACATTTTTAAATGATACTAAAGAGCATAATAGATTTGCTCTTTTAGAAGAACGCCTTAATCAATCTCTAAATATATTAAAAATAAACGAAAAAGAGTTTTGTAATAAATTTGGATTTACTAAAGATCTATTAACCAATGAAGAAGAAAAGATTTATGATGTTTTAGTTGAACCACAATTTGTTTTAGATTTAGACAAAAATCACTTCCATGACATTCAAAAATTACCTGATGCAATTAAAATTGATAAAAATAAAGTATCGAATTCAGATTTCATTGCAACCCTAAATAAGAAAAAATATGCAATTGAAATAAAGACTATCCGAATTGGAGATAAATCGTTACTAAATAATGATAATTTATCAAATAGTACACTATTAAGACAAAGTAATTGGTGGGGAAAAATGCTTTTAAACAATGCGATTATAAAGATTGAAAATAAACAAAGAAAATTATTCCGCCAGTTAAACAATACCTGCAAGTATTATAATTGTCAAAAACGAATGTTGGGATTGTATTCGAGAAGGCTGGCTCCCTCCTGTCTGATGACTGAATCTGGATATCATAATGTAATAAAAATATTAAGAGATAAATATCCTATCTTGGATTGCATATATATTAAAGATTATTATGGTAAAGTACATTTTAATAATTTGCATGAATAAAATGTAATTCATATTTTTATATTTTAATTTAATTAAACCTTCTTTTTAATATATGCCCTGCTTTATAAGTTTAATTCTATCCTTATAGAATATATGGTTAGAATAAGAGTAGGGAGTATACTTTATTGATAAATAAGGGAAAATAGGCAATTTAACATTGTTTATGCCCTTACAGGAAGTCTAATTAACTCCTTTAATTTATAGATGTTTCGCATATCTTGTACAATTTGGTTCCAACTGGCGAACGTTAGGGGAGCCAGAAAATAACTAGCCCTTTGGCTTTTGCTGAAGGGCTTTTTTTATTTTTATAATTTTTTCATAAAAAAGAGGGACTTTGTAAGTTTATATAGTAATTTAATTAAAGTAATGTTTTTTAGAAAAGGTTTTATAGACTGATAAGAGTCGAGAAGAATTAATTGGGAGGTAATGTATGTCGAATGTCGAAATAGTAAAGGGCTATATTCCTGGTTCAATCGGTCGAGTTGCTGAACTTCATGGTACTTATTACCATGAGCATTGGGATTTTTCGGTATTCTTTGAAGCGAAGGTGGCTACTGAGCTTTCAGAGTTCCTCGGGAGATATGATGAAAAGAGTGATGGTTTCTGGACCACCTCACTTAAGGGTCGTGTTGAAGGCTCTATTACCATTGACGGGATTCACGCCGAAAAAGAAGGAGCGCATCTTCGGTGGTTCATTATATCCGATGTCTTGCGTGGAAGAGGTATTGGCAATCAGCTTATTAAAGAAGCTCTTAACTTTTGTAGGAACAAAGGATATAAGAGGGTTTATCTCTGGACTTTTTACGGTCTTAACGCTGCGAGACACCTCTACGAGAAGAGTGGTTTTGAACTCGTTGAACAACACAAAGGAATACAGTGGGGTACAGAAGTTAACGAACAGCGATTCGAACTGTCACTCTAGTAGCTTAGATTACCAAAGGGCTTTTTTATAAAAAAGAAGGATTTTTAAAAGATTTGTCGAATAAATAAATTAATATAGGCTTGGCTTGTCTGGGTAAGGAGGAATTATGATTAATCTCTTTAAGCAAGAATTAGGCGAGATACATTCTTTTTTTAAAAACAATTACAAGGAAGTGGTTGTCCTGTGCACATCAACACTTTTCCTTGTTCTGGCAATTTGTCGACCAATAGGGTCATTTTTGGTAGTAAGCTACCTGATTTATTATGCAATCCTTCCGATTTTTACCATTTTAATTATCTTGAGAAGAAATCCTCTTGATTTTGGGCTCAGACTCGGGGATTATAAATTATGGAGTTTTTATGTAGTTATAACAGTTGTCATCGCTGTCCCGGTATTGTATATCGGCTCTCTTTTTTCTTCAGTAGGTCAGTATTATACTAAATCTTTTGATTACTACAGTTTCTTCACTCAAATGGTTCCCCTTCTTTTTTTCTGGGAATATATACTTCGCGGTTTTCTTCTGTTCGGGCTTAAGGAAAGGT
>Ga0307428_1000982_pt1 | contig 15412 bp, 14 predicted proteins | sample SalMarWE160240MG_FD_202161 | JGI IMG/M metagenome (GOLD analysis project Ga0307428, IMG submission 202161) | Salt marsh sediment microbial communities from the Plum Island Ecosystem LTER, Massachusetts, United States - WE1603-240 | ecosystem: Environmental > Aquatic > Marine > Intertidal zone >...
TCCAGCAGGATGGATCCCCTATGAGCTATCTCGAGCTTGCCCATGGTGGTGTGCACAGCCCCTGTAAATGCACCCTTTGTATGGCCGAAGATCTCGCTCTCCATAAGTGTTTCCGGTATGGCGGCACAGTTGATGACCACAAAAGGCTGATCCTTTCTGGGGCTACGGCGATGGATGGCCCTGGCAACAAGCTCTTTTCCTGTTCCGCTCTCTCCCTGAATAAGCACTGTCCCATCGCTTTGAGAGATAGTCGATATCAGATCGAAGATCTTTACCATCTTCTTGTCATTTCCGACTATCTGCTCAAAGGACTGGACCCTCTCGAGCTCTCCTTTGAGGTAGGTTACCTCTTTGACGAGCGTGTGTTTCTCCAAGGCCCGGCGGATAACCGTGATTACCTCATCCACATTGAACGGCTTAACGATGTACTCGTAAGCGCCCTGTTTAATCGCCTTTACTGCTGTCTGGATCTCTTTAACCGCGGTTATCATGATAATTTCCGTATTGGGATCCATGTCCTTGAGCTTCACGAGCAATTCTATACCGTTAATATCAGGCAAGAGGATATCGAGTAGGATTATATCAACAAGGTTTTTCGAGAAGATATCGACAGCCTCATTCCCTGTTTCAGCGAGTAGGACCTCGAATTCGTCCTGTAACACCATATGAAAAGACTGGCGAACCCCCTTTTCATCATCGACGACGAGGATGGTGGCCCTTTTCCCAGTCTCTGTCATTACCAGAGTCTCCTGTTTTGTTTCCTTTCCAAACAGGCTTCCCCTCCATGAGGAAGCATTGCTCTTCAAGGATGTCTATATGAGCACAGAATTCCGTGGGCGTCAAGATATTCAAAGAGCCCTATTATCCTTGACTGAGGAAACGCCTGAGGATACATTTATGGCGTATCAGCGTGAATCGGATGCGCAGGATTCTTATGGGTGCTTGAGCTTAAAGGACCTGTGGATCAAGAGAAAGGGCAGCATGGAGACAGAGGTCATTGATGCGGTCAGGAGAAGGGTAGCCGAGGAGGCATACGCAAAAAAGCTCCGTCTTGTGTTGCGGAAGGCGGAGCCCGGATACGCGCTTGTTGAGATGGCGATCACTGAGGATATGGGGAATATTTTTGACATGGTCCACGGAGGTGCCATTTTTTCCCTGATCGATGAGGCCTTTGAGATATCGTGTAACACACATGGAACAGTGGCGGTTGCCCTGAGTATGACGGTAACCTATCACAGGCCTCCGTCGCCAGGCAGCGTGTTGAGGGCTGAGTCAAAAGAGATATACCGATCAACGAAGACGGCAACCTATGATATAAAGGTCACCGAGGGGAACGGCATATTGATCGCCTCATGTCAGGCCCTGGCATACCGAAAGAAGGAAAAGCTTCCCTTTCTTTAATACCCCCTCTATGGGACAAACCCTAAACCGTTGACCCCTATTTTCCCGGCTCCCTCTTCTACGGCAAAGGTGACCTGAAGGAACTGTTCGACCACCCAGATATTCGTGAGCAGGTGTTCCGTTATGCTTTCGGTGATAAAAGCGGAGTTTCCCTTGGCGAGGGCCATATAGAGGATGAGCTGGTCTGCAAGGTACCTGTCGATTACCCCTCCTCCATCCAGAAATGCGATTAACAGATCACAGGCATCATCGGCTACCGCCTCTGCCCGTTTGCCCCTCTTTCCCAGTGAGGTGAATCCCGCTGTACTTCCCTGGAATTGAACGGCGAGAAAGAGGATGGTTCCCTGTCCCGGAGAGGGAGCATGCTCGATCCGGGTATGCGGCGTAATCCCAAGGTGTTCAAGCCTTTTTAATGCCCGGTCCCTTTGCCTTTCGGCTATATGGAGCGGGAGATTGGAGGCGGCGGAAAGTGCGTGGATATCCGTGAGGTTGCCCCTGTGAAGATACCGGATTGCCTCCAGGCCCTCCGTAGGATAAACGGATGCCTTTATCAGCCCGCCCCCCTTGGGATACCAGCCCCATGTGAGAAGCTGCAGATCTGCCTCTCCCCCCATCGCCTTGAGGGCTGGCAAGAACACGGATTGGAGGTAGTGGAGCGGAGGACTCCATGGTGCATGGGTGCCTCCCGAGATTTGGACATGGGAGCAGGTGTTTGCGAAGAGCAAGACGGGGATCAGTGTTTGGAGTACTAATCCGGTTGATCCTGCGGTGCCGATGTGGAAGCTGTAATCTCCTCCTCGTACCCCTTCAGGCTCGAAGAGGAGTTCGGTTGAGTCAACCTCAGCGCCATCAACCCTGGCATGGGTGATAGTTGCCAGTGCATTGACTGCCGAAAGGTGCTGAGGTCTCAAGCCGGGCTTCTTACGGTTGCCTCTGATGTTATCGATCCTGACAGGCAGGCTCAAGAGCGATGAGAGCGTAAGCGCAGTCCTCAGGATCTGGCCGCCGCCCTCGCCATGTCTGCCATCAATGCTGACTTCTTTGCTTTTCATTGCCTAAACCCCGTTTATCTCAGGGGAGGGAAATTTTAAAGGCTCTGATCGCAGAGACCATACCGCAGACCCTCGGTGGATGATGCCGTTCTTCTGCGTCGGCCACTGGCACAATGGGCGGAAAAACTACTATCATATTGTACTCTATAAAGGCGAATGTTAAAAGGTATCATCTTCTTTAGGATTGATCTGAGATATTGTATTTCGGCATTTGTTGCGGTATGAGGGCTTAAAGGGAGATCACGGGTGCTATGTACAAGGTCGGCATAGTAGGTGCTGGGGTCGGCGGTTCCTATCTCGCCTATCTTTTGAGCAAGAAGGGTATAGATACAGTCATATTCGATCCTCGGGCACCGCACGAAAAGTTATGCGGAGGCGGGGTGACGCCGAAGGCAATGGACGTTTTCCCCTTGCTCCAAGAACTGCCATGTCCTCGAAATGAGATCAGGGACATCAAGATTATTTCCCCGAGCGGCAGGATGGCTACCGTAGAGTTGAAAAAGCCATTGGCCATATTTAACAGGATGGACCTTGATTATTCATTGCTCACTATGGCCCTGGAATTCGGCGCCCATTTCAGGGGAGAACTGGTGCGGGGCGTTGTGAGAGAGAGAAATCACTGGAATATCTTTACAGAGCAAGGGGTGTATGAGTCAGAGATACTTGTCGGGGCGGATGGGGCAGTGAGCAGGACGAGAAAGATGCTGGGGGTTTGGACCAAGAAACCTGATTTCTTCCTGGCCCTTGAGTGCTTTCTTGACATCACCGGTAATTCCGCTACCTTCACATTTTTTCATGATTTCAAGGGCTACCTTTGGGCATTTCCGAGAGTTGACAAGACCGGCGTGGGTATCATGTGCCGGTACGAGACAGCAAAAGGCATCGACATTTTGAAGGACATGCTTCGTCACTATATTGAGATCCATTTTCCCGGCCACCTCAAGGGAGTTTCCTTTCGGGGTGCCGTCATCCCCGTGTTCTCCGCAGAGAAATTCCTTGGCCAAAGGATATGTTCCGAGAATTGGGCGTTAATCGGGGATGCGGCTTCATTTGTAGACCCGATAAGCGGCGAGGGTATTTACTATGCCTTGTATTCGGCCGATATCCTGGCTTCATGCATCGCAGAGAACAGCTTACCCCGGTACCAGCACATATGCAGGGAGCGTATCGTCGGTATCTTGCTCGAGGCGTCTCGAAGTTACCAGTACCTGTACCGTACCGAGTTCATCGATAGCATGGTTGCTCTTGTGCAGAAGAGCAAGGCTATGCGGAGAATTGTTTCCGATATGATGGCGGGAGACATCAAATACATAAGTTATCGGTGGAGGTTTGCGAGGCGTGTGATCGGTTTCCTTTCAATGCTGGGATGGAGCAATGCTATGAAGTGATACAAGGTTTTTTGCGTGCTCATATCACCCCCAAGGTATCAACCTGAAAAAAGGATCTGGCTGCTTTTGGGACCACAGTTGAACAGCAGATCAAAGGCGGAGAGGTTTCGGATAAACTCCCCCCACAGCTGGGGATACACAGGCGCTGGCGGGTCGAAAAAATGGAGCGATATGCCGGCATTGGCAAATAAGCCCGTGTCGAGATACTTCTGTGCACTCCTTTGTGCGAGATAGCCGGATGCACCCAGCGCGCGGCATATAGCAACAAGTAGCTCGGTTCCCTTGCCGTTGATGCCTAAATCGGAGAGCATAATGAGGGGTGTGCCGATCATGAGATGTATCTGTAGGTATCTGATAATACTCATATTGAGGTCAATGAGCCTTTCAAATTTCCCTGAGAAGATTTCCTCTAAGAAATCCAAGTGATCCTTGAAGTAGGGAGCGTGCGCGTAGGAGATCTTGAGACTGGCCAGGTGTTTTCTCATCCAGTTCCCTTCTGGGTATATCCTTACCTCGTTGATCCTCTGGAGGCCCAAGCCCCTCCTCCACACCGGGATAGAGATCCATAGGGTTCCCCCATCGTTTTTAAAGCGATTTCTCGTTATCCAGGTAGTTCCGCGGGGGAATTGAACCTCATCCAGGATGACCATGGTATCGGAGAGATAGATTTTTGAGAAAAAACCGGCGAAAGGGGCGAAAAGCGGCTGGTTGGCGGATACGATCATCTCTGTTTTTCTGCTTTCTGCGCCTTAACCAGACATCGTATTCTGTAAAACTCCTCAGGCGTATTGATATTCAAGAAGGCCTCCTCCGGGCTGCAGAATCTCCTGATCTCATCCTCTCTTACGTATCTGACGTGCACCCGATCATAGAAGAGCCTCACCGGATAGCTCTTTTCATCAATAAGGGTCTTAATCGCGGTTAAACAGGAACGGGCGTATACGGCATGGAGCGGTTCCACCCATTTACCTACTAAAGGAACCACTGCCTCATAAGCATCCATAATCTCGACCATGTACCGGATTAAGCCTGTGTAGAGAAGCGGCATATCACAGGCTACAAAGAAGGCAGCCTGCTCCGAGATGGCGTTCAGCCCGGTATATATCCCCCCGATAGGCCCCAAACCCTTGACAAGGTCTTCTACTATTGGCAATTTGAGATATCCGAAATCCCTCTTTTGGTTGGTTACCAGGATTACCTGATGGAAGATTCCCTTCATCTCCTCAGCGATGCGTTCGATTAGCCGAACGCCGCCAATCTGAAGGAATGCCTTATTCTCCCCGTATCGTGTGCTCATTCCGCCTGCCAATATGACGCCGGTGATGTGTTCATATCGTGGAGGAGGTCTGGAATCGGTTTTCATTTTCACAATAAATCCAATGGGTTCTGATGATTTGTAGTTATACAAGAACTATCCTTGTTCGTCAAAATTCAAATATATCGTGAGCGTATCCCCTGCCGAATTTTTCTGTCACAGCGTGGTCTTATAGCCATATTTTTTCGATTTTAAAAAAATTTAGGTGTAACATATTGACATAAAAAGTATTTTTATGCCATATAGAAAAATAACCAAGTAATAGATAAGAGAAGAGGAATTGAGTAGAGACGATCTCATACAACTTGAGGGCGTGGTCAAAAAGATGCTCGGCGGGGGGGCCATGGAGGTTGAGTGCGACCAAGGACTGAAGATAACCGGCGTGCTTTCAGGCAGAATGAAGAAGAACAAGATCAAGGTCATCGTTGGGGATAAGGTCCAGGTAAGCGTCTCGCCGTATGATACATCCCACGGTTTGATTACCTATCGTTTAAGGTAAAAATTCCCTATCAATATCGCTGTAGTCCTCTTTAACCTGGAGTGCAACAAAACCCACCAAGATAAAGACAAGGCCTCTTCAGGCAATTCCCTGCATGATGAGCATTCTGTGCCTTTTTCTGTTATCGAAGTCCAAGAGCACGATTTGCTGCCAGGTGCCGGTAAGCATCCTATTGTCTGCAAAGGGCACGGTGAGCGAGGTCTTGCATATCGCCGATCTTACATGAGAAAAGCCATTGCCATCCCCCCACCGCAGGTTGTGCTTGTACTCTATGGTCTGAGGGATAAGTCTTTCAAAGGCATTTTTCAGATCATCTACCGCGCCCGATTCGAATTCGATGGTAGTGACACCGGCAGTAGAGCCGGGAATAAATATGGTGACGGAGCCCTCGGAAAAAGGGAGATCCTTTACAAAGCCGCTTACTATCGGCGTGATATCATGGACATCATTAAATCCCCTGGTCTCTATCTCAAGGTATTTTGTGATAACGGTCATGACTGAAAATCCTCCTTTACCTTAGGTGCCTTTTTAGTATGAGGAGATGTCGTTCTCCCCGAGCCTCGGGGAGACGGTATGCAGCCTTTGTCTCGATCCCAAAGCCCAGATACTCTATCGCGGCCTGACTGTCAGCTAATTCGCGATGAATAGCCGACCCCTTGAAGGCAACCAAAAGGCCGCCTGGCCTGATGTGAGGGTAACAGATGCCGATCGTTTTTGTAAGCGGGGCCAGGGCCCGGGCTGTAACGATATCATAGGCGGGAAGCAAGCCTGGAAGATCATGGTTTTTCTCCGCCCTGCCCTGAAATGCCTTAATACCTGTGAGGCCTATCTTTCTGGTCATATACCTAAGAAAACTTACCTTCTTCGCCTTTGCTTCCAGAAGATGAACCTCGTAGCTCGGTCTGCCTATCTTGAGCGGCAGACCCGGTATCCCGGCCCCTGAACCTACATCAAGAAGGGTTCCGCTCGAAGGGAGATACGGGAGGGCCACCAGAGGATCGAGCAGGAGTTTTATGAGCATCTCCCTCTTCTCGGTAATGCCGGTAAGGTTGATGCGCCTGTTCCACGCCCATATGTGCTCCAGGAAGATGATGAAAAGATGCGCCTGTTCATCTGAGAGGGCTACCCCAAACTGATGGGCGACCCGCTTCAGTAATCGACTCTCGCTTTCCCGTGGTTCCTGAGGGTTCATCGGCACAGAAGCCTCCCCTGACAATATATGTATGATAAGGTATAAGAGGATATGAAGACAAGGGGAATCGGGATAAGGTCATGGCAAGGCCGAGGCGCCGGCTATGGATCGGTAAGGATGTCACCGTATAGGAGCTTGATTTTTAAGGGGTAAGTGTTTAGAGTACAGGAAGACAAAATGAACGTGCGGAGGGTTGTGAGATATGGAGATAGTTGTCTATCCCGAACAAATCTTAAAGGAAAAGGCTGAGGCTGTGCACAATATCGGTCAGGAGATACAAGATCTCATAGACGCTATGGGAGAGTTGATGTACGGAGCAGCGGGTATAGGCCTCGCCGCGAATCAGGTAGGGGTGGCGAAACAGGTCTTTGTCTATGATGTAGACTACCGCGACAAGGGAAAAAATCTCAATGCTTTGATTAACCCTGTCATCGTCTTAGGGGAGGATAGGATGGACTTTGAGGAGGGGTGCCTGAGCGTCCCCGATTTTCTGGCCAAGACCACCAGAAAGAGATACCTTAAGGTCAAAGGACTTGATAGGGATGGTAATCCCATCGATATCGAGGCGGAAGGCCTGCTTTCTGTCTGCATCCAGCACGAGATAGATCACCTTAATGGCACCCTCATACTTGATCACGTGAGCCGCCTCAAGAGAAACCTTTACAAGAAGAAGATAGCGAAGCTGATGAAAAGGGAGAGAGACAGGTAATGGATAAAGGAGTCTCTCGTGGGCCATTGCCCTCACGGCCCAGGATCGTCTTCATGGGAACCCCTCAATTCGCTGCGCCTACCCTTGAGAGGATCATCCGTGAGAGATACGAGATCCTCGGCGTTGTTACCCAGCCTGACCGGCCGAAAGGACGGGGCCAAAGACTGTCTCCTTCCCCGGTCAAGGTGGTTGCCCGGGAGAATAATCTCCACGTTCTCCAGCCGATAAGGCTCGACGATCAATTTCTTGAGGCTATTAATCCCTTACAGCCAGATCTGCTTGTCGTGGTAGCCTTCGGGCAGATCATTCCCGGAAAGGTTCTGAGATCATCCACATGGGGTGGGATCAATATCCACGCCTCCCTGCTCCCACGATACCGGGGTTCCGCCCCGATCCAGTGGGCGATTATCAACAACGAGAAGACCACCGGGCTCACCACCATGTTCATGGACGAAGGAATGGATACGGGGCCGATTCTTATGCAGGAAGAGATAGATATCCTGGAAGGGGAGACGGCGGGCGAGCTGCACGATAGGCTGGCGGCCCTCGCACCCGGTTTGCTCATCAAGACTCTGAAGGGATTGGCAGAGGGTACGATCAGGGAGATGGCCCAGGATGAGACCCTCGCCACCTATACCTCAAAGATCACAAAGGAACAGGGATTGATAGACTGGTCGTTGCCCGCCGAGCGTCTCTATGGATTGATCAGGGGTCTGGATCCGTGGCCCGGGGCTTTGACCTATTGCAACGGAAAGCCCCTTAAGGTATTCAGGCCTCTGATCGCCGAGAGCTGGATCAGGTATGGAATACCGGGCCGGGTTAAGGATTTCACGGAGAAGGGCATCGAGATCGAGACGGGCTTGGGTACGGTAATCGTGAAGGAAGTTCAATCACCCGGGAAAAAAAGAATACCAGCCCGGGAGTTTATGCAAGGAAACCGGATAGGCCCGGGAAGCATTTTAGGATAGGAGATAAGACAATAAGTCCTCCAAGAAATGCCTCGCTTTGTACCCGGCCTTTTTTGTGGTTCGGATCTCCCTTGCCAGACCTGCTCATGAGTAGCTTGTCACCCTTCTGGCTATCTCAAGGGCAGCAGCGATCCTTATAGCTTTTACCTGCCCGAGACCTTTTATGGTAAGGAAGTTTCGATACGGATGATTTGCCATTCCCTTGAATGAGCCGAATTCGGAGAGAATCTCACCGGCAATCGATTCTGCGGGCTTGCCCTTGATGCCGGAGGAGATCAGGATGGCGAGAAGCTCAGCATCCGTTAAGCTCTCCGGACCGAGCTCCCTGAGTTTACTGCCGGGATGCCGCCACATTTGGGATGACGAGTTCATTAGTTATCCTCATATTTGAATCTTTTCTCTGTTTTCCCAACCACGTTTCTATGTCCCCTCTCGTGAAGCGGCATTGGCTGGAAATCTTAAGCGTCTGAATCTTGCCTTGTTTCACCATCCTATAGATGGTTGATTTGATTATTCATGTATTTGGAAAGCTCTCTGAGCATGAGGAGAGTTTCCATATTAGATATGTCTCAAAAGTATTTTTTAACTATTATCAGAAGTCAAATTGATTCGATTATCATAAATTAAGGGACTTAAAAGATGGTTCATTTGTGGTGTGCATTTGGTTTTTGTGAATAGTTTTGACGAATTTCGTGTCATATGTTATAGAAAATGTTGTGGAGGGATGTCCGAGTGGTTGAAGGAGGCGGTCTTGAAAATCGTTGAGCAGCAATGCTCCGCAGGTTCGAATCCTGCTCCCTCCGCCAGATAAGGAACACAGGTCTTTATTGTTGGCGAATAATAGTTCTGAGTTCGTGGAATTTGCGGAGAGATGGCCGAGTTGGCTGAAGGCGCTCGCCTGCTAAGTGAGTGTAGGGTCAAAAGCTCTACCGAGGGTTCGAATCCCTCTCTCTCCGCCACAAGACGTCAACATTGCCATGCGGTACGATCGGCTTGAAGCGATGAGCGTTAAGCCGAGGGCACTCAGCGAATTCTTCGCCAGGTGGTTCCATCCGGTGTGTCGATCAACGCGATACCCAATTTTCTGAGCTCCTCCCGTATCGCATCTGCACGTGCCCAATCCCTCATCTTCCTCGCCTCCCCCCGATCTTTTAACAAATGTTCTATCTGCTGGTTTGATTCCACCTCTGAGAGGTCCATTACCATGAGGACCGAGTTGATCATGGCGAGCGCCTTTTCGATCTTTTCACGATCGGATGGGGCTAATCCATGGGAATCAATGAGGCGGTTGACCCTGTGGGTGAAATCAAAGAAAACGGCTAGGGCCTGGGGAATATTGAGATCATCATCCATGGCCTCGACAAAGCTTCGGGTAAGATCGTAGATGAGCTGATCGATCTCGCTTGAAAACGATCCGCTTTTGCAGGTGCGGATGGCCGAGACAAATCTATCCAGATGGGAGACCGTATTGCCCGCCATGGCCAGCTTTGACCATGAAAATTTGATTGCGCTCTTGTAATGGGTCTGGATGAGCCAGTACCTTATATCCCTGCCATGATATCCTTTTTCAAGGACGCCCCTGAGCGTGACGGCCCTTGCTTCTGGTGCGCGAGTCGTCCCTTCTTCTCGTACAAGTTCATTGTGAAGCCAATAGTTGGCCAATGGTTTGCCGGTAACGGCCTCTGAGATAGCAATGTCGTTTTCGTGATGGGGAAAGATCAGATCCACACTACCGACATGAATGTCATGGGTTTCGGCGAGGTATTTCATAGCTATAGCAGCGCATTCTAAATGCCAGCTTGGACGCAGGTTCCCCCATTTGGTGGAGAAGAAAAGGCCTTTCTTGAGTTCATTGAGGGTGGATCTCTTGAGAAGCGTGAAATCCCTCGGATTATCCTTTTCGTACTGGTCGAGGTCCACAGTTTTCCCTATTCTGATCTTTTCCAAGTCCACCCTGGACAGCTTACCATAGTCCTGGAAACGGGATATATCGAAATAGACTGAGCGCAATCGTTCATAGGCGAAGCCTCGCTGCATGAGCTTTTCAACGGTGTCTACCATTTCCCCCACGTGCTCACTTGCCCTGGGATAGTTGGTGGCCCTCTCGATGTTGAGGTCGTCCATATCCTCGAGGAACGCTTGGTAATACATTTCGGTAAAGGTCTTTAAATCCTGCCCCGCTGCCTCTGCTCCTTGAATGGTCCGATCATCCAGATCGGTGATATTGATGATATGAGTGACTACAAAACCCTTATACTCGAGGTAGCGCCTCAGAATATCGGTAACCACGTACCTCCTGCACTCCGCGATGTCTATCAGCTTCGACACGGTAGGCCCGCAGGAATAGATGGTGACCTCGTTTTCCTTTATGGGGGTGAATTCATCGATTTGCCTACTGAGCGTATTATAGAGCCTTATTCCGGTCTTTTTTCTGTCGGTAAAGAGGTTGGTGCTCAAGTATCGTTCCCCGCCGTCGGGACATATCACCACTACGACGCCTTCCTGCATCTCGCTGGCCACATTGAGCGCAGCAGCCATGGCTGCACCGGAACTCATGCCGGCGAAGATGCCCTCCTCTTTGGCGAGCCCCCTGGCTACCTGGAATGCCGCTTCATCATCGATATGAACGATACGGTCCAGAAGGGCCTTATCGAATATCCCGGGGCGATAGGATTCCTTGAGATTCTTCATCCCCTGAAGCTTGTGACCCAGATAAGGTTCAACCCCTACTATCTCAATACGAGGATTGTATTCCTTCAGCCTCCGGGAGAGCCCTACTGCAGTGCCCGTGGTGCCCATGGCAGCAACAACCGTAGTGACCTTTCCGCCTGTTTGTTCCCAGATTTCCACGGAAGTTCCGTAATAATGGGCCTTCCAGTTGCTCTCATTGTTGAACTGGTCAGCGAGCCAGTATCTCTCCGGCTCCTGCCGAACCAGGTTGTAGGCATCCTCGATTGCGCCGTCGGTGCCCAGATGGGAGGGGGTAAACCTGAGTTCCGCTCCCAGAGCTATGAGGATCTTTTTCCGTTCCTCACTCACCGAGTCGGACATGGTGAGCACGAGCCGGTAACCCTTGATCGCGGCGACAAGGGCTAGGCCTATCCCGGTATTGCCGCTCGTGGCCTCCACAATCACCTTTTCCCCGGTTAACCGGCCCTTTTTTTCAGCATCCTCAATCATCGACAGGGCCACCCTATCCTTGATAGAGCCTCCTGGATTGAATGATTCCAGCTTGGCAAAAACCGCCACTGCTGGATTCACGGTTAGATGCCTGATGGGCACGAGAGGCGTGTTTCCGATTAAACCCAGAATATTATCGTATTTTCCGCTCACAGTCTTCTAAGCACTGGCAGTTCCCAATAGTTGGGTAGTAATCTTTAGTACAAACACCATCCCATGGCAACCGTATTTCGCAGTGGAACACGAGGAAACCAAGTGCACCGATCGTTGAAAGGGCGTGGTGGGATGAGAGCTCGAATGGGTGGCCATACTACCTGTACCGCACTCAGAGGGTAGCTGTTATGAACAAGGTCTGCGGCCTTAAAAGAGACTTCATCGAGCATCCTGCTGGCGGTCAGATTCATGCATTTCCATTAGTCAAAGACCTCGTCAAGTGCCTTCTGATAGGCCCTATAGACCTGGCTGCCGAAGCAAACCACGGTCACCTTTTGCAAAGATCGATCGGTCTCAAGGAAGGATTTTATCTCCCTCAGAGCAATGCGGACAGCCCTTTCAAGAGGAAACCGGTAGGCACCGGTGCTTATGGAGGGGAAGGCCACTGTGGAGGCGCCGATCTCGACCGCTGCCCTTAGGGAGTTTCGGTAACAATCGGCCAAAAGCGCATCCTCATCCTTGTTTCCGCTGGTCCAGATCGGGCCTACGGTGTGGATCACCCACCGGGCGGGCAGTCGGTAGCCCTTGGTGACACGGGCCTCTCCTGTAGGACAGCCGCCTATCAGCCTCGTTTCCTGGAGAAGCTCCGGACCTGCAGCCCTGTGTATGGCCCCGTCCACTCCCCCGCCGCCCAGCAGAGTGGTGTTAGCGGCGTTCACAATGGCATCGACGTCCATTGCGGTGATATCGCCCTCAACGATCTCTATCCGTTCCTTCAATTCTGTGGTCATGGTATGCCTCCTGTATGGCACAATCTATGTCTCTACACATAGGTGAAAGGGCGAGCGAAGTCAAGGACCAGACGATGCACTGTTTATGGGATTGCCATGGGCCGAGGATTTGTTTACAATATATATATGTTGAGGATCGGCACATTGGAGTTGAGAAATTGGCTGGTTATGGCACCCATGTCAGGAAAGACCAATCTGCCCTTCCGTCTGATCGCAAAAGAGATGGGGGCAGGGCTGGTAAGTACCGAAATGATCAGCGCTGCGGGACTATCTAGAGGCCAGGCAAAGACCTATTCGTATGTCGCTAGTCATCCGGATGAAAGGCCTGTCGCTGCCCAGTTATTCGGGAGCGAAGCGGACACCATGGCGTCATCCGCCCGGATCATAGCGGAGAAGGGGATTGATGTGGTAGATATCAACATGGGATGCCCTGCAAAGAAGGTCGTGAAGACAGGATCAGGGGCCGCCCTGATGCGAGATCCGCAGAAGACCGCGAAGATCCTTACTGCAGTGCGACGGTCTATCCCGGTGCCGTTGACCGTAAAGATAAGGGCGGGATGGTCGCCACAAGAGGCAAATGCCCTTGATATCGCAAGGGTGATCGAGGGGTGCGGTGCGGACGGGATCTGCATCCATCCCCGGTTTGCCACCCAGGGATTTTGTGGAAAGGCTGATTGGACCTTGATCAGGAAAATGAAAGAGGCCCTGAAGATACCTGTTATCGGAAACGGGGATGTAAGCGCGCCATCCTTGGCCTTACAGATGCGCTCTGAGACGAACTGTGACGGGGTTATGATAGGAAGGGCAGCGCTGTACAATCCGTGGATATTCAAACAAACCCTGGAGCTGGAGCAACGGGGGAGCTTCGCAACCCCTGACCTCAACGACAGGCAGCGTTTGATCAGAAGACACTATGCACTTCTCATAGGATATATCGGCGAGAAGAGGGCTACCCAGCTCATGAGAGGCCTTTTGCTTCTCTACACGAAAGGCCTCCCGAACCGGGGTTTTCTCAAAGGCTTGGTTTCTGAGCTGGACGGGAAGGAGAGGTTTTTCGCAGCAGTACGCACCTATTTCGGGGGCATGCAGGAAGAGGACTTGTCATGAAGGTTCGATTAGCAAAGAGTGCCGGATTCTGCATGGGAGTCAGAAGGGCTATGGAGATTGCCCTATCTGAGGCCAACAGGGGCGATGGAAAACTTTTTACTTACGGACCATTGATCCATAATCAGCAGGTCTTGGATCTGCTGCGATCAAAGGGCGTGGGCGTCAAGGAAAACATAGAAGAGCACGAGGAAGGGAGGATCATCATCAGGACGCATGGTATTTCACCGGCAGAGAGGGAAAGGATACGAAACTCCAATTTTAGGATAATAGATGCAACATGCCCTCGCGTTGGAAAGGTGCAAGCGATTTTAAAGAAATACCACAACAAGGGATATACTCCTGTCATATTTGGAGACGCAAGACATCCTGAGGTCATTGGATTGATGGGTTACGGAGGGGGAGACAGTATCGTGATACGTTCCCCGCTGGATGTGGAGAGGTTGCCCTGGGATGTCCCGCTGGTTGTGGTGTCACAGACCACACAAAATGTAGATGATTACTGGATAACCGTGGATGCCATCAAGAATCGTTACCCGGAGGCGGTAGTCTTCGATACGATTTGCCATGAGACGTATAAGCGGCAGAGCGAAGTGAGGGCCTTGGCATCTGAGGTAGACAGCATGGTGGTGGTCGGAGGCAAAAACAGCGGCAACACACAGAGATTGTATGAAATTTCGAGGTCCATGGGAATACCTACCTTTCATGTGGAGACCGAGAAGGAGCTGGAGAGCTCATGGTTTGCCTCAGCTGAAACGGTTGGCGTCACTGCCGGTGCCTCAACCCCCAACTGGATGATAAAGAAGGTGATAGAGAGAACAAAGACCATGGGAAAGAGGGGACCATATTCCTTAGGGAGTTTATTGGGAAAAGCCCTTCGGTTCCTCACAGTGATAACAATCCCGGAGTCTATCGGGGCATTCTCCCTGACCTATGCAGGTCTTGTGCTCTCCACTGGCAGGACACTGCTTATTTACCCTTTTATTGCCCTGCTCTACGTGTACAGTATGCACGTGCTGAATCGATTTCTGGATAAGGAAGCCGGCACATACAACGACCCCAGCATAGCCCTCTTCTATACCGAGCATCGGGGGTTTCTCGTGACCACATCGGTGGCAACGATAGGCATAGGACTTTTCCTCTCCATCTCGCTCGGTTTCGTCCAGGTTTTGCTCTTTCTTGCACTCACCTTTTTGGGATTGGCCTATAGCATGCCGATCATACCGATGAGATTAGGATACCTCGGGCGGTACACAAAGATAAAGGATCTGCCGGGTTCGAAGACGTTGGCGGAGGCATTGGCGTGGGGAACCATAAGCTCGGTACTCCCCTTGATTGGGTGGCAGGGGCCTTTATGGCCAGGGGTTTTGGTGTCCTTCCTGTTTGTATCCTCTATGTGCTACGTGCGTGCAGGGATGTTCGATATCCTCAACATACAAGGAGATTTGATCGTTGGCAAGGAGACACTCCCGATTGCTATGGGGGAAGGGAGGACCTTGAGGCTCCTGTTTCTGGTGAACGCAATCGGTGCATGCCTGCTGCTGCTTGCAGCAGCCACCGGTTTCGTTTCATCCTTGGGCTACCCCCTCATCTTCTGTTTTCTCATCGCAGCGGGGTATATCTGTGCATACTGGAGGGAGTGGATAAAGGACGGGCCTTG